>WPCJ01021977.1_pt1 | contig 24375 bp, 23 predicted proteins | sample 5399831 | NCBI WGS metagenome assembly WPCJ01 (sample SAMN12869470, study PRJNA574797) | sludge metagenome | isolation source: wastewater treatment of pH10 | place: China:Beijing | collected 2019-05-20 | reverse complement strand
ATAGCCAAGTTCGCCCGCTATTACTCGGATCCTGTCGGCAGTTTCTTTGGTAATTCTTCGATTATTCCATGATCCATTCATAACCGAAGCAACGGTCGAGGCGGATACACCGGCGCGCTCCGATATATCGTAAATGGTTACTTTCCGGGGGATGCTCATCAGGCCTGCTTTGCGTCTGGGTCGGATCCCGATCTTAGCGGTGCGATCGCGTTTGCTGCAAGGAGGGGAAGGCGTAATCCAGTCTATTCCTCTGTCATTTTCCTCTTGACCAGATGCAGGACGTTGAGCGATGGTAATGTTGCACTATCGATGGTGCAACATGATTGTATGCCGAGAGGAGCGGTGCACACATGCCGAAGCCAGGAACGGCTTCCCATCATGCGTCACAAGCCCATCAGCATTGCTCGATTTGATTGGTGCGCCGCAAAGCAATGCGGCGCCAAAATGCCGGAACTCCAGGGAGCTGGAGGTCGCTATAGGGAGAACATATGGGGTGGAGTAGCGATATAAAGTTTGTCTGCAAGATTGTGTAAAATACAAAATTGAAAACCCAATGGGAGTGAGACATGAAAAATATGTTTGGTAAGGCAGCCTTTGCTGCGGTGGTGCTATCGTCTTTCGCTGGCAATGCTCAGGCGGAAGTGAAGGATGCAGTGGTCGGCTTTTTAATGCCAGACCAGGCATCGACGCGCTATGAGGAGCGCGACTATCCGGGCTTCGCTGCCGAGATGAAGAAAATCTGCGAAAGCTGCAAGGTGCTTTATCTCAATGCCGATGGTGATGCGAGCAAGCAGCAGCAGCAGTTCAATTCGGTCATATCGCAAGGTGCAAAGGTGATAGTGCTCGACGCGGTCGATACGGCAGCGGCAGCCTCGCTGGTCAAACTCGCCCAGTCACAGGATATCAAGGTCATTGCCTATGACCGTCCGATCCCGGATGCGACGTCTGATTTCTACGTGTCGTTCGACAATGAAGCCATCGGCAAGTCGATTGCGGAATCGCTGGTAAAGCACCTGAAGGACAAGGGCGTCGCGAGTGACAAGGGCGGCGTTCTGCAGATCAACGGTTCGCCAACCGATGCCGCTGCCGGTCTCATCAAGAATGGTATTCACGCCGGCTTGAAGGACAGCGGTTACAAGACGCTGGCCGAATATGACACGCCTGAATGGGCACCGAGCAAGGCTCAGCAGTGGGCTAGTGGCCAGATCACCCGCTTCAATGACCAGATCGTCGGCGTTGTCGCTGCCAATGACGGCACTGCAGGCGGTGCGATCGCAGCCATGAAGGCGGCAGGCATTGATCCGCTACCGCCGGTTACCGGCAACGATGCGACGATTGCAGCACTTCAGCTGATCATTTCGGGCGATCAGTACAACACGATCAACAAGCCATCTGAAATTGTTGCCGCAGAAGCCGCGCGCGTCGCGGGTCAGCTTCTGAACGGCGAAACTCCGAAGGCCGAAGCCACGCTTTATAACACTCCGTCAAAGCTTTTCGTTCCAGTGGTGGTGACCGCTGAAAACCTCAAGGCTGAAATTATCGACAAGAACATCGTTTCCGCAGAAACGCTTTGCGTCGACCGTTATGCTGACGGCTGCAAGAAGCTTGGCATCACCAACTGACCAACGACGCGCCCGGCCGGTTATCCGGTCGGGCAGTTTGATGTGCAATGGCGTATCCTGCAATATGCCAGGGAAAGTGAGATCATGTCCCAAGATCACGAAGCCGCTGCGTCGTCGCGGCAGCCAGTGCTGCGTCTAAGCGGCATATCCAAGAATTTCGGTGCCGTTTCAGCGCTGACAGATATCGATCTGGAAGTCTTTCCGGGCGAAGTTGTCGCTCTTGTCGGTGATAACGGAGCAGGAAAGTCCACCCTGATCAAGACACTGGCAGGTGTCCATCAACCGACATCCGGCAGTATCGAATTTAATGGTGAGAAGGTTGTGCTTTCGTCGCCGGGCGTTGCGCTCGATCTCGGCATTGCGACGGTCTTTCAGGATCTGGCGCTGTGCGAGAACCTCGATGTGGTCGCCAATATTTTCCTTGGCCGCGAAATGAGCCCCTATCGGCTTGATGAAGTGTCCATGGAGATCAAGGCGTGGAAGCTTCTGAACGAGCTTTCCGCCCGTATCCCGAGCGTACGCGAGCCGGTCGCCTCCCTTTCTGGTGGCCAGCGCCAGACGGTTGCGATCTCACGCTCGCTGTTGCTTGATCCCAAGCTCATTATGCTCGACGAACCGACGGCAGCACTTGGCGTTGCGCAGACTGCTGAGGTTCTCGATCTTATCGAGCGCGTCCGTGACCGTGGGCTCGGTGTCTTGATGATCAGCCACAATATGGAAGACGTTCGTGCTGTTGCGGATCGCATCGTCGTGCTGCGGCTTGGCCGAAACAATGGTGTTTTCTACCCGGATTCCTCAAATGAGGAACTGGTTGCAGCCATCACCGGCGCAAGCAGCAATTCCGTTTCCCGCCGTGCCGAACGGCGTCAGGCGCAGCATGAAACCGGTCAGATCCACGATCGGGGAGAAGCATAATGAACCAGGCAACCGGAAATACCCCTCTCGATCGCCAGGACACCCGCGTGCGCCACGATGAAGGCGTTTCGGGCGCACTGCGCAATTTCTTCGACCGTGTCCGGTCGGGCGATCTTGGATCGCTGCCGGTCATCATCGGTCTCGTCATCATCTGGACCGTTTTCCAGACGTTGAACCCGGTTTTTCTGTCGAGCAACAATCTCGTAAACCTGCTGTTCGACTGTTCGACTATCGGCGTGATTTCGCTGGGTATCGTCTGCATTTTGATGCTGGGTGAAATCGACCTTTCGGTCGGTTCGGTCAGCGGACTTGCGTCTGCCATTGTCGGCGTGCTTTGGGTCAATCATGGCTGGCCTGTCGGCTTTGCAATGCTGGCGGCGTTGTGCACCGGTGCGTTGATCGGCCTGCTTTACGCGTTCCTCTATAATCGCTTCAGTATGCCAAGCTTTGTTTCCACACTGGCCGGTCTGTTGGCGGCGCTTGGCCTTCAGCTTTATCTGCTGGGCAATACCGGCTCGATCAACCTGCCTTATGGTTCCTGGCTCGTGAGTTTCGGCCAGCTTCTGGTTATGCCGCGTCCGCTGTCCTATGCGTTGGTACTGATTGCCGGACTTGCGATCTTTTTCACCGGGTTCCGCTCCGCGCAGCGCCGCCGTGAAGCCGGTCTGTCAGCGCCGTCGTCGGTCGGGATAGCGCTCAAGGCCATCGTCATCACAGTCATTGTCGGCGGTGCTGTGTTTTATCTCAATCAGTCGCGTGGTGTGCCGTGGATGTTCGGTCTGTTCGTGGCGCTGGTCATCGCGATGAATTACGCACTCACACGTACCCAGTGGGGGCGCGCGATGCAGGCTGTCGGCGGCAACCGCGAAGCCGCACGCCGTGCCGGCATCAATGTGAAATTTATCTATATGTCGGCTTTCATGACCTGTTCGGTTCTGGCTGCCGTAGGCGGCATTCTGGCCGCAGCTCGCCTTGCTTCTTCCAGCCAGCAGGCAGGCACTGGCGACGTCAACCTGAACGCGATTGCAGCAGCGGTCATCGGCGGTACTAGCCTCTTTGGCGGACGTGGCAGTGCTTGGTCGGCTCTACTTGGCATTATCGTAATCCAGTCGATTGCCAGCGGTTTGACGCTGCTCGATCTGTCATCGTCGCTTCGCTACATGATTACTGGCGCCGTGCTCGCCATCGCCGTGATTGTCGACTCCCTTGCCCGCCGTTCGCGCCAGTCGCACGGTCGCGCCTAAAACTTTAAGGACTGAAAAATGGCTCAGGATCTCAATGGAAAAGTCGGCGCCGTTACCGGTGCTGCCTCTGGCATCGGCTTCGAATGTGCAAAGCACATGTTAGAAGCAGGAATGACGGTGTTTCTCGTCGACCGTGACGAGAAAGCGCTTAATGAAAAATGCGCCGAGCTTGGCGATAAAGCCAGGCCGCTGGTCATTGATCTGCTCAATCCGGCATCAGTCGCCACCATGATGCCGCAAATACTCGACCAAGCGGGCAAACTCGACGTATTTCACGCCAATGCGGGTGCCTATATTGGCGGACCTCTTTGGGAAGGCGACCCGGATGCATGGGACCGCATGCTGAACCTCAACATCAACGCGGCTTTCCGCACCATTCATGCGGTTCTGCCACATATGATGGAACGAAAGACCGGCGATATCATCATGACAAGCTCTGTCGCAGGTGTCGTACCGGTCATCTGGGAGCCTATCTATACCGCATCCAAACATGCCGTTCAGGCTTTCGTTCATACGGTTCGCCGTCAGGTTGCCCCGCACGGTATCCGCGTTGGTGGCGTTCTGCCGGGTCCGGTGGTTACCGCACTTATTAGCGACTGGCCGAAGGCAAAGCTGGATGAAGCGCTGGCTAATGGCAGTCTGATGGAACCGAAGGAAGTTGCGGAATCGGTGATGTTCATGCTGACCCGCCCGCGCAACATTACCATTCGCGATCTGGTCATTCTTCCACAAAGCCTCGATCTGTAAATGGGAGCGACCATGACCAGCTATTATCTGGGCGTCGATGTCGGCACCGGCAGTGCTCGCGCCGGTCTTTTCGACGCCAGCGGTACCATGCTTGCTTCGGCCAAGCGCGATATCACCATCTGGCGTGAGGCGGGCAGCATTGTCGAGCAGTCGAGCGCCAATATCTGGCAGGCTGTTTGCGAAAGCGTGCGCGAAACCGTCAAGACTGCCAATGTTGATCCGACGGACATTGCCGGTATCGGCTATGACGCGACATGTTCGCTGGTTGTGCTGGGCGAAGGTGGCAAGTCGCTTGCAGTCGGTTCGTCCAACGATCCAGCGCGCGATATTATTGTGTGGATGGATCATCGCGCTGTTGGCCAGGCAGAACGCATTAATGCGACCAAAGCCAGGGTTCTCGACTACGTTGGCAGCGCCATTTCCCCCGAGATGGAAACGCCGAAGCTGTTGTGGCTCAAGGAAAACAAGCCGGAAACCTTCGCTGCTGCATGGCAGTTTTTCGATCTTACCGATTTTCTCACATGGAAATCTTGCGGCAGTCTTGCCCGTTCGGCCTGCACAGTCACCTGCAAATGGACCTATCTCAGTCATGAAAAGCGCTGGGATGAGACCTTTTTTCGTGAAGTGGGCCTTGGCGAACTGGCGGACGAAAATTTTGTCCGCATCGGTACGGACGTTCGACCCGGTGGCGAGAGTCTTGGCGGCTTGAGCGAACAGGCCGCAGCAGAACTCGGTCTTATGCCGGGCACAGCTATTGCCGCTGGCCTGATCGACGCTCATGCGGGTGGGATCGGCACGGTCGGGGCACGCGGTCCGGAGGGCCGGATATTGTCGCGCATGGCCTATGTGTTTGGCACGTCGGCCTGCACCATGACGACCACCGAACAGCCGGTTTTCGTGGATGGTGTATGGGGTCCGTATTATTCGGCAATGGTTCCGGGCCTGTGGCTTAACGAGGGAGGACAATCGGCAGCGGGTGCAGCTATCGATCATCTGATCCACATGCATCCTTTCGCGAAGGAAGCGGAAGAGCAGGCAACCGCCCGAGGCAAGGGGCTGGTCGACATTCTTGCTGCAGAAGTCGACGCGAGGGGAGGCTCAGAAGAGGCAGCTGCCATCATTGGCGACATTCACGTCGTGCCGGAGTTCCTCGGTAATCGTGCACCGTTCGCGGACCCTGATGCGCGCGCAATCATTGCCGGGCTCGATCTCGATGCCGGGATCGACAGCCTTACGGCACTTTATTTGGCCGGGCTGTGCGGCCTCGGCTATGGTGCGCGGCAGATCGTGGAGGCCCAGAAAGCAAAGGGTATCGCGACCGATACTATCGTCGTCTCGGGTGGGGCTGCACGTTCGCATCTGGTGCGACAGGTGCTTGCCGACACGACCGGTCTTGTCATCGCCGCCTCCACTTCGCCCGAACCTGTTCTGCTCGGCTCTGCCATGCTGGGTGCGGTCGCGTCGGGGGCTTACCCTGATCTTGCATCGGCCATGGACGCCATGTCGGAACTAGGAGCAGTTAACAGGCCGGATGCCGGGTTGGCCAGATGGCACGACCAGCGTTTCGAGGCTTTCACACTTTTGCAGGCAACCGCTCGCAAAATCCGCGTGGTTCAACTGAGCTAGATTGTTCCCGGCACGCAGGCAGTTCCGGTTGCATGCTCTGTGGTCGGGTCTGACAGCTCGGACGACAGCGAACATTGAAGACTGTACACGCAGAAATGGACGCTTCTTCACGTCCAGGGCTTCGACAGCAGGCTGTCCGTCTTGCGGGGCTGCTTGTCAACTCAGGTCGCTTCTTAATGATCTTTGCTATGCCAGGCGCATTGCCAAGGGACTGAACAATCTTCTTGAGATACGAAAGCGTTTCAAGGATGACTTGCTGCGAAGCCTCTCCGAGATGTTTGACGAGGATACTGCGCTGGTAGCCATCTAAGGCAGGACGGAAATGCCGATTTCAGTTCGAGCCATGGCTGGATTTCAACCATCGCCAATTTCCCAGACTGCAGCGCCGGCAAGCATGCCGGCACCGGCGGCTGAAAGAAGTAGCCGTTCGCCTGACTGAAAAGGCTGCGATTTCGATGCCAGTGATAGCGAGAGCGGGATCGTCGCCGCCGACGAGTTGCCGAACACGCCGATCGATCTGGCGGCAATCGAGGCAGGCAGGTGCAACTGGTCGCAAACCGTGTCGATGATCCGCGCATTGGCCTGATGGGGAAAGAACCTGTTCACATCGGAGGCAGTAAGCTTTGCCTGTTCAAGCGCGTCGGTTACGCAACGCAACATCATACGAACGGCCTGCGTAAAGACGGCCTTGCCGTCTCGCATGGTCATTCTTGTCTCGCCAGCGGGAATGGAAATCAGCCCGTAATTTCCTCCATCGGACATGAGCGCCGACCCACGCAGTCCAGCATGTGGATCGTTCGATGGTGCAAGCAGGACTGAACCGGCGGCATCGGCAAAGAGAATTGCTGTGTTACGCTCCTCCATACTGATCCGGCGGCTCAATATATTGGCTGCCACGACCAGAACTGGCTTGCGGAAGTTCTTGACGAAGCCGTCTGCCAGAACAAGCGCATAAAGAAACCCGGAGCAAGCGCCTGCAAGATCGATCCCGCCGCAGTTTTCCAGCCCCAGCCTGTGAGCGAGAAGCGGCGCGGAAGGTGGCAGGAGATGATCGGGCGTTGATGTCGCGAGAATGACAAGCGCCACCGAATTGTGCGGGACACCGGCATCCTGGAGAGCCATTTCTCCCGCCTTCATAGCCATGTCCGTCAGAGTTTCATCCGGTGCCGCCCAACGCCGCTCGCGAATGCCGGTGCGCCTTTCGATCCAGCCAGTATCCAGTCCGAGACGCTGCTCCAGTTCATCATTAGCAACTTGGCGGTCAGGCACGTAATGGCCGAAACCCGCCATACGGCTCGAGATACTCATCGCGCTGCCGTCTCAATCATATCGGCCGCCGCATGAATCGCGTCATAGGCAAGGTCCAGATCAAGTGGCGTTACGCAATAGGGGGGCATCAGATAGATCACGTTGCCGAGCGGACGCAGAAGCACGCCCTGTTTGCGGAAGAAGGATTTCAATAGCGGCCCAGCATCGGAAAGGTAGCCGGTTTTTTTGACCGCGAGATCAAGGGCGGCAATGGTTCCTTGCTGGCGAAAATTGGTGAAACGAGGATCATCCTGAAAACGCGATAGCCTTTCCGAGTGCAATTGCCCCAATGTCCTGATGCGATCCGCGACGGGTTCCGTTTGCCAGACTTCTATATTTGCAAGTGCTGCCGCGCAGGCAATCGGATTGGCCGTGTAGGAACTGGAATGAAAGAATGTGCGGCTGCGGTCTTTCGAAAAATGCGCATCGAAGATTTCAGCCGTGCTGAGCGTTGCGGCCAGCGGAAGAGCGCCGCCGGTAATGCCTTTGGAAAGGCAAAGAATATCTGGCGAGGTGGATGCCTGTTCGCACGCGAACATGGTGCCCGTGCGTCCCCATCCCGTCATCACTTCATCGGCGATCAGCAGTGTTCCGTATTGTTTCGTGATCCGCCGGAACTCGGTGAGCAGGTGAGGAGGATAGATCTTCATTCCGCCTGCACCCAGAACAAGCGGCTCCAAGAGCAGGGCGGCAACCTTGCCAGTCCGGCAGAAGTGCTCCAGCGCATCGAGTGCTTCCTGCTCCTGCCCCACCGATGGAAACGGAATGGTGTCGACCTGAAACAGCAGGGGGGCATAGGCGGAGTTGAACACACCGCGCGCACCGGTGGACATGGTGCCAATCGTATCGCCGTGATAGCTATGCTCCAACACTGCGATGCGTGAACGCGGTTTGTTTCTATTGTGATAGAAGCCGAGCGCCATCTTGATAGCGACTTCGACTGCTGTGGAACCGCTGTCGGAATAGAACACATGGGCGAGGCCTTGCGGGGTGAGTTTGACCAGTTCTTGCGCCAGCTTTTCTGCCGGTTCGTGAGTGAATTCGGCAAAGATGATCTGATCGAACTGGTCCAATGCGTCCCGGATCGCCGCCATGATCTTTGGGTGACGGTGCCCATGTGTAATCACCCACCACGACGATATGGCATCCAGCACCGAACGACTGGTTTCATCCTGTAGATAGGCACCATCAGTTTTGACGATCCTGCGGAAAGCCGGTTCGGTGGCGTGCTGGGTGAAAGGATGCCAGACAGGAGACGAATGCTCGCTCATTCGGAAGCCTCGTTAAAAACTTTTATGTCGAAATGCTCGCGAAAGGCGTGGCGGAGTGTATCTGGATCAAGCCTTGCAAGGTGCGGCAGTCGCCCCAGTCTGGGCACGTCGCTGAGTTGCGGGATGATTTCTTCGGTGTCGGGTTGCGGTTCGCCGATAAAGGCGATGCCGAGTACGGGAATATTGCGCCGGTCCAAAGCCTCAAGCGAAAGCAATGTGTGGTTGATGGTTCCAAGGCCGGTCCCTGCACAGAGGATGACTGGCTTCCGCCAGCGCGCAAAAACGTCGACAAACGTCGTGCGGCGCGTTAACGGCACGTGCAATCCACCTGCCCCTTCAATCACCAGAGGAGCGTCGACCGACGGTACTTCGAGCGCATCCGTATCGATCTCCACCCCGTCGATCTGTGCCGAAAGATGCGGCGAAGCTGGCGTTTTCAGGCGCCAAGTTTCAGGGATTATTTTCAAAGGCGAAAGTCTGGCAAGCTGGACAACCGTTTCGCTGTCGGTTGCCTCTTCAAGCCCCGACTGAACCGGCTTCCAGTAATAAGCATTGAGCGCATCAGCGAGGGCCGCAGAAAAGACGGTTTTGCCGATATTCGTATCGGTGCCGGTAACGATGAAAGTGCGGTTCATATCATTTTCTCTGCCATGATCGCGGCAAGGCGCTCGAACATGCGCGTTATTGTGGATTCATCGACATTAAGCGTAATGGTGATGCGCAGGCGCGCCGTGCCAGAGGGCACTGTGGGCTGACGGATGGCGCGTATGTCGAAGCCCTCGGCCTGCAAACGGTGTGCGATGCGCAAGGTGCGGTCGGCATCGCCGATGATGAGCGGCAATATCTGTGTGCCGCTGCCGGGGCTGCCGAAGAGATCGGCGAAGCGTGCATTGGCGAAAGCAATAAGTCGGTGCAATTCGTGCCGACGATGTTGTTCGGCGATCGTGGTTTTCAGCGCCAGCCGTGTTGCAGATACCTGCAAGGGTGAGGGCGCAGTCGAATAAATGAAGGGTCTCGCGCGATTGACGAGGAAATTGCGTAGGATTGGATCCGCTGCGACCAGCCCACCGGCACTGCCGATGGCCTTGCCGCAGGTGTGAAGCGCAATCACATTCGGTCTGCTTTCCAGCCCCGCCGCAAAGCCGCGCCCGCCCGGTCCGTGAACGCCTGTGGCATGGGCTTCGTCGATGAAGAGAAAGGCATCGTGGCGGTCGGCGATTTCAACGAGGTCGGAGAGCGGCGCGCAGTCTCCATCCATCGAATAGAGGCTTTCCACCACAATCCATGGTGTGCCGCTTCCCCCCTTGTTGCGCCAGATCCGGATCGCCTTGTCGAATGCCTCCGCATCATTATGCGGGATGGAAACGGTTTCGGCCTTTCCGGTCCGCATGCCTTCATGCGCGCTGGCATGGATTAGTGCGTCATAGACGATCAGGTCGTCGCGTTGCGGCAAGGTTGAGAGAACTGCAAGATTTGCCGCATAACCATTGCTGAAATACAGCATTGACGGCGCATGAAAATGGGACGCAGCTTCAGCCTCCAGAAGCGCGTGTTCCGAGTGATTGCCACGCAACAGCCGGGAGCCGCCAGCCCCGGTGGCAAGGCCGTTTTTGAGCGCGTTGATCAATGCTTTGCGGATCGACGGCGAGGCGGCAAGGCCCAGATAATCGTTTGAACTGAAATCCGCGCCGCGATGATCCGAAAGCGTGCGCAGATGTCGCCGCCGCTCAAGGCTTTTCAGTTTGGCGGCATAGCGGGCCAACGGATCACTGTTCATGCATGGGCGTCCAGCGCATCGGCAGTCAGGCCAAGCCGTCGCATGAGGCTTATGTCACGGTCTTCGCCCGGATTGGAGGCGGTCAGCAGTGTGTCGCCGATAAAGATCGAATTTGCGCCCACGAAAAAGCAGAGAGCCTGCATTTCATCGCTCATCGAATTGCGCCCGGCTGTCAGGCGCACATGCGATTGCGGCATCATCAGGCGGGCAAGCGCGATGATGCGGACAAAGGCGATAGGATCAATGGGCGAGGCTTTCTCCAGCCGGGATCCGGGCATCGGAATTAACATATTGATCGGTACGCTTTCCGGTGGGACGGGCAGATTTGCCAGCGTTACCAGCATGTCGATGCGGTCGTCTTCGGTTTCTCCAAGGCCGAGAATGCCGCCACTGCAAACCTTGATTCCGGCTTCACGGACATGGGCGAGCGTTTCCAGCCGATCATTGAAACTGCGCGTCGTGATGACCTGCGGATAAAACCGCTGCGAAGTATCGATATTGTGGTTGTAATAATCGAGACCAGCCTCCGCAAAGGTCTTCGCCTGATCCGGGTTTAACATGCCGAGTGTCATGCAGGTTTCCAGACCGAGCGCTTTCACCTGTTTGACCATTTCTACGATGGCCGGTTCGTCGCGCGGCTTCGGGCTGCGCCAGGCCGCGCCCATGCAGTAGCGGGTCGCGCCGCTATCCTTTGCCTTCTGCGCTTCTTCAAGAACCGTATCAATATTCATCAGTTTTGACGCTTTCAGGCCCGAAGCATGATGCGCCGATTGGCTGCAATAGCCGCAATCTTCGGGACAGCCGCCCGTCTTGATGTTGAGCAGTTTGCTGAGCTGGACGCGGTTCGGGTCGAAATTGGCGCGGTGAAGGCTCTGTGCCTCGAAAAGAAGGTCGTTGAACGGGAGGTCATAGAGTAGGCGGGCTCTGGCGAGCGTCCACGCGCCTTCATCCAGTTTGGATGCTCTTTCATTGATATCCCAAGCCGCTTTGATCGCGTTCAATATCTGCATTCCTTTTTATCTATAAAACTAGAAAGAATCTATGAAATATAGATTATTATCAGAACGGAGAATTGTTCAAGTGAAGTTTTTATAGATAATTTAAGCGGTTTCCAACCAGCTCTGACGATGAGAGCGTGACTGAAATGAAAAAGCCGCAATCGTAAGATTGCGGCTTTTCGTTCGCCAAGGCTAATGTGAGAATCTCGAATGCCGCGAACTGATTGAAGTCGCGTGAATTATCAACCGAACACGTTATAGGCCGCATGCGCTATCGCGCCAGCGCAACCGCCCAGATACCATCGCATTACTATGCCAATTGCTGTCGTTCAAAGCTCACATGAGGATTTCGCCGTCAAGATCAATCATAGTTTCATAGCTTGTCCCCTTCGATTTAGTGTCGAACCCATGGTCTGAGCCATTTTGCTTGACGCGGCCGGTTTCCGTCACCGGTTCAAACTCACATACGGTCGCCGTTTTGTCCGGCAGCACCATCATCCCGCTTGCGTAGCGGCAAGGCTCAGGAGAACGGCACCAATCTAAAGCGCGGCATTTGAAGCCCGACTTTGAAGCGGTTCGCTCACCTGGATCCGCCAGGAGTGATCGGTCCTGGAAGATTTTTATGTTCACCAGTTTTTTGGTCGTCAGATGGTCTTCATAACTGCCCCCTCGATGACAACACCCGCAGTGACAAACTTCCACAGCGCGATAAGGAGCTTGCGCGCCAATGCAACTATCGTGGCTTTCTTTAAGCGTCCACCATTCGACTGGACCCGATCCACAAACCAACGGCTAAGCGCTGATGCTGGCTGATTGCGTAGCCACAGCCACGACAGTTGAATCATCGTAGTGCGCAGCCGGGGGTTCCCTGCTTTTGAGACACCCTGTTCGTGGTCGATGGTCCCGCTCATCCATGGCGTTGGTGTCAAACCTGCATAGGCGGCAATCTGCCGCCGATTATCAAAACGCCGGGACAGGGCTTCGGTCCAAAGGACGGCGGCAAACTCAGCGCCAACCCCCTTCAAGGACAGCAGCATCGCCGCGGGCGAAGTTGCCTCAACCGCTGGCTGCTCATACGTTGACAGGAGCGAATTCCGCTCGCTCTCCACTGCAGCAATCTGTTCCAGCAGCAACTCGAGACGGTCGAGTTCGCGATTGATTTGAGCCTTCAGGTGTTTTGGTAACTCGCGCCCATCTCCGGTCTGGAGCTCCTCCAGCCGCTGACGGCGATCCTTACGGAGCGGTTGATAGCCGCTGACGCCTTGAGCAAAGAGTAGTCCCTTCATGCGATTGACATGCCTGACGCGTTCAGCAATCAAAATTTTGCGTTCCCGGCAAATTCGACGCCGATCTTCGTCCTCCGGATCTGGCGCTCTGACCATCGCACATACGCGTGGCTCGCCGCGCTTGAACGCGAGCAATGCGCGCGTCAGAGCCTCTCCATCGATCTTATCGGTCTTCGCCCGCCGACGTCGGCGGGAGGTCGCGATCGAAGCTGCGTCGACGACGTGACTCTCGATACCATTAGCCTCCAGCACCCGGTGTATCCAGAAGCCGTCCAATCCTGCCTCTTGGATCGTTACGATAGGAAACAACGTTCCTGTTCTCAACGCGCTTTGTGCTGTAGCTGCTCAAATCGATCCAGCAGCTCTGCCACATTGCCACCGGCCACTACATACTTCGACATCTTCTCGCCACTGCCCGGCGACAACGAAGTGATCAACCAGGTCGATCGGCTCAGTTCCAATGACACAAAAATTGCGCCAAGATCAGTGCGGACAGCGGTCGGATGAATGGATGCGGGTTCCATAAACTGCTCCTCCTGAGCGAGTGTTTTGATGCAACCTCACTCTGCCAGAGTGGCGGCTGCTGTTCACTCCTCATGGGATCTAAAACATGAGAAGGAAAGCCGTTGCGGCTCCCATTGCCCGGATTCACTCAAGGTCTTCTTGTTCGAAGTATCGGGTCACATGAACATCGGTTGTTTCCAGGCGTCCTGGACCCAGATTGATGAACTTGTGCGGTATGTTTGCGGGGCCGAAGACGACCTGCCCTTCTGTCGCCTCAATTTGTTCATCGCCAACAATAAAGAGAGCATTTCCCTGGCGTACGATGAAAATTTCGTCATAAGGATGTCGGTGCAATCTGGGGCCATGTCCGACAATATCGGTCGAAAAGAATATGATCGACGCATCGGTGCCAAATCTCTTGCCTTCGACACGACCGGACCAGGCATCGTCGCGCCTCGCCCACTCCTCTCTTTTCAAAACAACGGCTTGTTTGGTCAAAATGCTCCTCCCGGCTTTTAGCGATCAGAGAATACGGCATCCATCTCCATAGATGATGGAAGTCCGGCTCGGTGAACATACTACTAATTTCCTGTGTTGTTGCAAAAGCAACGCTGTGTTCCTTCCCCTGAGGCTGGTACTGGAGCCTAAACTCATCATACTGGCGCGCAGCGCGTATGAAGAAAAAACAAGGAGGCCCGCGTGAAGGGGAATAATGTGTTTGCGATGCGCCACATTTGGTTGCATGCATTTGTACTGGCAATCATCTGTATTTCAGAACTGATTGGCATTCAGAAAATATCCATCGGTATCGGTGCTGTAATCTTTCTACCGATGCTTTACGCATTTGCACTTGGCGTCATCCTGAATCCGAATATTTTGAAGGCGACAGGGAAAGTCTTGAAGTCGGATTCTGTCAAGCTTTCGGGTACGATGATTACCATCGCCATCATGCCGTTCATTGCAAAATTCGGGACGACTGTTGGTCCTCAGATTGAGAATATCATCGCCGCTGGCCCCGCGTTGGTCTTGCAGGAGATCGGCAACCTCGGAACCATTGCTGTCGCTTTTCCGGTTGCTGTTTTTCTGCTGCGCATGGGGCGTGAAACCGTCGGAGCGACTTATTCCATTGATCGCGAACCCAATCTGGCGCTGATCGCCGATAAATATGGCCTGGATAGTCCGGAGGGCGCTGGGGTTATGGGGGTCTATGCGACCGGTACGTTGATCGGCACATTTGTGTTTGCGCTCATGCCGCCACTCGTGCACGGTCTTGGACTGTTTGACTTCCGGGCGCTCGCGATGTCGTGCGGTGTTGGTTCCGGCAGCATGCTTGCTGCCTGTACGGGTGGCTTGGTCAGTGTCTTACCTGAACAGAAAGACCTCATTCTAGCCTTGGCCGCGGCCAGTAACATTCTCACTTATGCGACCGGACTTTACGTCGGTCTTTTTGTGGCGCTGCCACTGACGGAATGGCTCTACAAGAAATGCCGTCCCGAAGAATATCGTGACGCTGCGTAAGGGGAGAGGCAGATGACTTCTAAATCGATGAAAAATACGATCGACAACCTGACCTTGTCTGTCGAGACCACCGACGAACGCAAAATTGATATCGTCGAGAATGCTCTTCTTCTGGTTATTGCGTGCTTTCTTGGGCTAGTCGCAAACTGGGTTGGTACCGGCGTTACGCCTTTACAAGCCCTGCCTGGCATGGCTGTCCTTTACGCTGTATCCATTGGTGGCTTAATGCTCGCGCGCTATATGCCATTCTATCTACCGAGCGTCGCCTGGGTTTCCCTCATCGCCATCCTTATCACCATCCCTGGCGTCCCGGGGGCGGAGTTCGTTCTGGCGAAAGTAGGGGAACTGAATTTTCTGGCGTTGGCAACACCGGCGCTGGCCTATGGAGGACTGGCGTTGACGCGTAATGAATTCGAGATTGCACGTCGCTCTGGTTGGAAGATTGTCATCGTCGCTATTTGCGTGATGATCGGCACCTACCTTGGTTCGGTGGTGGTCGCCGATCTGACATTGCGTATCACGGGTTAAACCGTCTCATGGCAGGCCCGATGACCGGGTCTGCCATGAAAATGTAGGGAGACTTCTCATATGACCGTTTTTCTCAGTGAAGCCGACGTAGCGGAAGCGATGACTTGGCGCCATGATTTGCATCGGCATCCCGAACTCGCATTCGAGGAAAATCGGACCGCTGCCTTCATTGCGGAAAAGCTCCAGCTATGGGGTTTCAGCGTTCGGTCCAGTTATGCCGGAACTGGCGTGATTGGCAGCTTGACGCGGGGAACATCGAAACGCGCCATCGGTATCCGGGCGGATATGGATGCTCTGCCAATCGTTGAAAAAAGCGGTGTCGGCTATGTGTCGGAGACTCCAGGCAAAATGCATGCATGCGGTCATGATGGGCATGTAGCCATGGCTCTTGCTGCAGCAAAATCTGTCAGCAAGCTTGATTTTGATGGAACTGTGCATTTCATTTTCCAACCGGCTGAAGAAAATGAAGGCGGCGGTCGCGAGATGGTGCGCGAAGGGCTGTTTAAGGATTTCCTGGTTGATGCGGTTTATGGTCTGCACAATTGGCCCGCACTGGATGTTGGCACCTGTGTCGCTCGCGATGATGCGATGATGGCAGCCTTCGGAACGTTCGAGATCGAGCTGATCGGCAAGGGAGCGCACGGAGCGATGCCACATGAAGGCGCCGACCCAGTGGTTGCCGCCGCGCAATTGGTCACGGGATTGCAGACCATCGCAAGTCGCAATGTTTCGCCGCTGGAATCTGTTGTTGTTTCGGTAACGCAGATGCATGGCGGTGACGCTTGGAACGTCATTCCAGAAAGTATGATCATCCGTGGAACAACCCGCTGGTTCCAACCAGAGGTCGGGGAGACGATTGCCCGCCGGATACACGCGCTTGCCACTTCAATCGCCGAAGGTTTTGGCTGCGCGGCACGTGTTGATTATGAAGAACGTTATCCATCGACGATCAATACAGCTGACAATGCCCGCAAAATCCGTGAGTTGGCTGTTTCGCCCGATCTTGGTCTCAAAGTTCTTGATGCAGCCCCAAGTATGGCAGCGGAGGATTTTGCATTTATGCTGCAGGAGAAACCGGGTTGCTATTTCTGGCTTGGTAGCCGTCGTGACGGTCCTAATCCGGGTCTGCATTCGCCGTATTACGATTTCAATGACGCGCTTTTGCCTATAGGCGCAAATTTTTGGATCAAACTGGTCGCAAGCGAACTGGCGTCAAACTGAATGCTGTCTTGTGTCGTTCCTGTCGTCAATTGATCCGTGATGCTAACTAAGCAACATAGTGCCATGGAAACGCTCGATGCAAAAGAATTGCGGACGTTCATGGCGGTGGTTCGGATCGGATCGATCCGAGGTGCTGCCGAACATATGAATGTCGCGCCTTCAGTAGTAAGCCGTCAGATCGCCGAAACAGAACGCAGTATTGGCTTGCCTCTGTTCGAGCGAAACGCACGCGGCATGATATTGACCGAAGCTGGCGAGCTGGTTCTGGAACATAGCAGACGCGTTCTGGAAGAGCATAGCTTGCTGACGGAGCAGCTTGGCTTTCTGAAGGGTGTGCAGCAGAGACGGGTCCGCATTCTTTGTGGCGAAGGCTTTCTCGCTGACATCTTGCAATATGGTCTTGGTTCCTTTGTCAAAATCTATCCCGATGTACAGTATGATCTGCAGCTTGGTGGCACAGAGAGCGTTCTAGACGGGATTGCCAATGGTGACGCTGATATCGGCATTGCCTATAATCCGTTGACTGACGCCCGGGTTCGTTCGCTTGCCATCTCGAAACAGCCACTCTGCGTGGTCGCACCGCCAGAACATCCACTATTAGCAAGGGATCGGCTGGAACTAGCCGACTGCGCAGGTTTGCCTAATGCGCTGCTTGGACCAGGGCACGGTATTACCCAACTGGTCACGCGGGTTGCAGCTGATCGGGGCTTCGCGATTTCGCCCCTCGTAGAAACGACATCAATTGATGTTTTGAGGCGTTTCGTGATTGCAGGACTTGGCATATCATTTTTACCTCGCTTTGCCGTCTCCACCGAATTGGCTCGTGAGGCTGTCGCCATACGCGAACTGTCCGACCCGCTACTGGCTGAAGCAAGTGCACATCTGATGGTGCGTGCCCGGCGCCGGCTACCGAATTCAGTTGAACGCTTGAGCGGATTTCTTGCCAACAACATGGCGGCGTTCAGATAAGTCATCCCAATCACTGTTGCTCGTCACGGGACGCAGCGTTGTCTGCAAACCGGCTATGCGATCGCGCGCTTTGGTGCGAGCTTTTCCATTCAAAACGGGAGCGACCTCAAGGTCGCTTGATGGAACAATGGAGAAGTGGAATGGCGCAAGAGGGAAAGCCGGTGATCGGCGTGGTCGGCCTCGGCAGTATGGGGCTCGGCATGGCGCAGACCTTGGCGAAAAAAGGTTTCGCTACGCTCGGCTTTGATTTGTCTGCAGAGCGTAAGGCGCTGGCGCAAAAGGCGAACGTAATGCCCGCAGATACACTCGACCTGCTATTCGAAAAATCCAATTTTCTGGTTTTTTCACTTCCGACGGCGCGTGATGTCGAGAATGTAGTCAATGCGCACATCCATCAACTGAGTGAAGGACGCGGGCGTGTGGTCATTATCGATACGTCGACCTCCGAACCAGATGTAAGTCGTACGCTTGCGCAAAAGCTCGATGCACTCGGACATGGTTTCCTTGATGCCCCCGTGAGTGGTGGGCCGGCAGGGGCTGCTTCTGGCAACCTGACGATGATGATTGGTGGCAGCGATGCGGATTTGGCGCTGGCGCAACCCGTTATCGAATCCATGGCGGCCAAGGCTTTGCATGTGGGGCCGAGCGGTGCTGGTAATGTTGCGAAGCTCGTCAACAACCTGCTTGCTGCGGCTCATATGGTGACAACTAGCGAGGGTCTGAAACTTGCGCTCGCCGCTGGAATAAGCCCCGAATCTGCCCTCCGTGTTCTGAATGCTGCTTCTGGCAAATCCATGATCAGCGAAGTTCATTTCCCGACTTGGATAATGAACGACCGGTTCGACAGTGGTTTCTCGATGGGGTTGATGCGTAAGGATGTACGTTTGGCACAGGAAATGGCTGAGCGCGTAGGTGCGGACAATCCTCTGACATCTGTCGTGGCAAAACTCTGGGCCGGTTCAGGCAATCTCAAGGATAGTGACGACTTCACTCGTATGGGCGCCTTCCAGCCTGTTTCATCAAAGTAAAGAGCAGAACCATGACACCTAGAATTGATCCTAATGCGCAAGCCGCGCGTATTGCTGAAATTTTCAAGAGTTTCTTTCCGAAAGGCGTCATCGGCAGTTTAGTGAATGGTGAGATTATTGTCGGAAGCGGTGCCCAACAGAATCTGACAGACCCGGCGACCGGTAGGGTTTTTGCCTCGTTCAAGGATGCGGACCAAGCGATTATCGATGCGGCGATGGACAGTGCTGCTCGCGCCCAAAAAGAGTGGATGGCTCTGACAGCATCTGCGCGTGGTCGGGTGATGAACGAAATTGCTCGGCGTATCCGCGAGCATGCTCCGCTGATTGCTGAAATCGAAAGCCGTTCTGCCGGACGTCCCATCCGCGACATTCGTGGCGAGGCGGTGCGCGTTGCCGAGATGTTCGAATATTATGCCGGCTGGTGCGACAAGCTCTATGGTGATGTTATTCCGGTGCCAAGCAGCCATCTCAACTATACGCGCCATGAACCGATTGGCGTCGTTACACAGATTACGCCATGGAATGCTCCTCTTTTCACTGGTGGCTGGCAGATCGCACCCGCAATTTGTGCAGGCAACGGCGTTGTCATCAAGCCATCTGAACTGACACCGCTTTCGACCCTTATCCTTGGCTTGATGTGCGAGCAAGGTGGCGTGCCGCGTGGTCTGGTCAACGTAATCGCTGGACAGGGTCCCACTGCCGGACAGGCTGCAGTGTCTCATCCGTGCACGGGTCTAGTCGTTTTTGTTGGCTCGGCGCAGGCCGGGTCTATGATTGCCGCGACGGCTGCAAAGAATTTGATCCCTTGCATTCTGGAACTGGGCGGAAAATCGGGCAATATTGTTTTTCCAGATGCCAATATAGATCGCGCAATCGTTGGCGCGCAGTCGGCAATCTTCAGCGGGGCTGGCCAGAGCTGCGTTTCTGGATCACGTTTGCTGGTGCATCGTTCCATTCATCAGGAATTTGTAGAGCGTTATGCTGATGCGGCGAGCCGTATTGTCGTAGGCGATCCCTATGACGATAACTCGCATATTGGACCTATCAATAATGAACGGCAATGGTCAAAGATTGACCAGATGGTTCGTGACGGGATCGCCGATGGGGCCGTGCTAGCAACAGGCGGTAAGAAGCCGGAAGCACTGGAGGAGACAGGTGGTTATTATTATGCTCCAACGATCCTTGATCGTGTCGATCCTGCAATGACGATTGCCAAGGAGGAAGTGTTCGGCCCGGTCGTCGCGGTCATGCCTTTCGACGAGGAGGCGGAGGCAATTGTGCTTGCCAATGACAATCCTTACGGGCTTGCCGGAGCGGTCTGGACGGAGAATGTCGCGCGGGCTCACCGTGTTGCGGCCAACGTGCGGGCCGGAACCTTTTGGATCAATGGTTATAAAACCATTTCGGTCATGTCGCCGTTTGGCGGTTTCGGTCGGAGCGGTTACGGCCGATCGAGCGGTAAGGATGCGTTGATGGCATATACGCAAGCAAAAAGCATCTGGGTGGAGACGGCGGAAAACCCGGCTGTAACTTTCGGTTACTCATCAGAGACGTGATGAGTTGGATGGCAGCAAGGTTTAACGATAGAGAGCCGATTGCAAATCTTGCTGCCATATACTTGTGTTTGGAAATGGTTGGTCAAACTCTAACGAGGCCGGAGCGCTTCAACAATCCCATCAGGACCAACGGTAAAAGCGTGGTGATGAGAATGGCGATGAATGCCATGGCCATGCCGAGGCCAACCGACCCCTGTTCGAACTGGCGCCAGATGAAGATCGAGATGGTCTGCATTCCAACCGGAGCGACCAGGATCGACGCGACCAGCTCACGGGTCGCGACAGCGAAGACGAGCAGCATGGCGGTTATGAGGCTCGGCGTGATCAGCGGCAGCATGATGCGCCGGAAAGCAGTGAAGCTGTTTGCGCCGCAAACACGTGCAGCAGCTTCCAGATTGTCACCGATCTGGTGAAAGGCAGCCGATGCATAGCGGATCGGCTGCGGGAGAAGAATGCAGCAATAGGCGAGCAGCAGGATCAGAGGTGTGTTGTATGGCGAGACGGGTAGCACGGGCTGGTTCCATGCCAGAATGAGACCGACTGCCACAACGACGCCGGGCAGGGCATTCGGCAGAACGGTCAGCACGTCGAGCCAGAAGCGGCCACTGAAACGCATTTTCACCACGGCATAGGCAGCAACCGCACCAAGAAATCCCGTTAGCAGGGCGCTTGCAATGCCGAGCGACAAGCTGTTGAGCAGTGCACGTATGCCACCTGCGCTGTTGTCGGCAATGGCGGCGAAATTGTTAAAGCCGAGATTCGACAGGGTCAGCCCGCCGGAAACAGTTTTGGAAAGGGCGCTCGCCAGAATGGCCAGCAAAGGAATACCGGTTGCGGCAAAGGCGACGATGGCGAACAGAACCACCACGGGAATGGTGAGCGCTCCGAGCGGGCGTTTGTCCTTTGCCTGTGGCTTGCCGCCGGTCGTCACATAGGAGCGGCGTCTCAGTATCCAGCGCTGGACCAGAAAAGCGGCCAGCGACAGGCAGACAAGCGCCAGTGAAAAGACGGCAGCACCCGCAAGGTTGATGGGCCAGTCGGAAATGCGGAGATCAATTTCCGTCACCAGAACTTCAAAACCGGAGCGGCGTCCAAGGGCCGCGGGCGTGCCGTATTCCTCGATGGCGGCCGCGAAAACCAGAAGGAGGCTTGCCGCGAGACCCGGCGTCGCAAGCGGCAGGGTAATGCGAATAAAGGAGCGCCACGGCGAAGCTCCGAACACGCGTCCGACGTCGGAATAACGCGCGCCGACCGCTTCGATCGTGCGCGACACCGCAAAATAGACGAGCGGAAACGTGTTCAGCGCCATGACGAAGCTCATTCCTGCGACCGAGAACAGGAATGGAGCCAGATTGAAACCGGCGAGTTGTTCAAGATAGCCGCGCGGTTGCAGGGTCATGATCCAGCCAAGTGTGGCGATATAGGGCGGGATCATGAACGGAACGAGCATCAGCACGTCCCACAATACGGCGAAAGGAACCTTGTAGAGCGCCCGGAAAACCGCAAGCGGAACGGCGATAAGGGCGGAAAGTGCCACCACAGAAAGCCCGAGCAGCACGGTATTGCCGCTCATGCGCAAAAGTTTCGGGTCTTCGAAAAGGGCTGAGAGATGCAGGAAAGGCTCGGCCAGCGAGCCTCTCCCCAACTGCGGAAAGATTGCCTGAAGGACAATGAAGACAAACGGCACCGCGACGATGAATGCGAGCCCTGCGACCGCAACGAATCCGAGCGGATTGCCAGCCGCCGCACTGCCTGTCTTCATGTCTGCTGATCCTTCAAGAGTTAGTTGCTGGCGGCGAAAGCGGCGCCGAATTCCTTCAGCGTATCGTTGCGCTTGCCATAGACTTCCTTGGCGTCGATCGGCAGGATTTTCAGGTCGCCGATCAGCGGGCGATTGGCCGGAATGTCGGTGCGCGACGGCATCAGATAGGTGTCGGCAACCATTTTCTGGCCTTCGTCGGACAGCATATAATCGATGAACTGCTTGGCTTCGTCCTGGTTCTTCGACCATTTGAGGATCATGGCCGGTCGCGGTGCAATCACTGTGCCGGATGTCGGGAAAATGACGTCGATGGATTCACCCTTGGCCTTGCCCGCGAGCGAGATGTAATCGACGGCACCGAACACGGCGGCCTTGGCGCCCTGAAGGACGGGGTTCAAAGCTTCTGCATTGGCACCGGCGACAGTTGCGCCGTTCTCGTGCAGGTTCCGGAACAGGTCCCAACCCTGTTGCGCCTGAAGGGCGGCAACGAGCTCGAAGGTCGCTCCCGACTGTGCCGGGTCCGGCAGATTGACGAGATCCTTGTATTCAGGCTTGGCAAGATCGGCCCATTCGGCGGGCTTCGGTGTCTTGCTGGCAGGGTTCCACGCGATACCGAGGGCAGAGACGCCCTGCGCGACCGCTGTTTCATTCTTGAGGAAATCCGGCACTTTTTCGGCGTTCAGGCTGGTATAGGCGACCAACCAGTCACGCTTGGCGAAGTCGGTTGCCGTATCCCATGAGGCCGAGATCAGAACGTCGACAACCGGATTGGCGGCTTCCGCTTCGATGCGCGCCATGACTTTGCCGGTCGTTGCCTGAAAGACATTGACCTTCGCACCGGTCTTGGCGGTGAAGCCTGCGGCAAGCTTTTCGATCAGGCTGCCCGGACCAGCCGAGTAAACCGTGATATCTGCATAGGCCGCAGTGCTGGCCAGCAAAGCGGTGACAAGCGCAAGCCCCGCGCCGAGAATGGATTTTTTCATGTTTGCCTCCTGAGATATTCCTGATGGAATGGTCTATTTTGAGAACCAGCGCAGCTGGCTGGCATCGACGGAGATGCCGACCGGAACGCCGGGTGAAAGACGGATGCTGTCGAGATAGGTCAGTTCGTGGCCGTCCTGCTGCGAGCCGATGCGCACTGTGGTCAGATGACCGTCGCCGCGAAACTGCGAGCGCAGGACCGTTGCCGGGATTGCAGCTTCATGGACGGGCACGCTGCGAACCGAGCGCGACGGCAACATGACATGCGTTGCCTGTCCCGCATGAGAGCCATGGGCGATGTGGATCTCGGTGCGTGCAATCCTGTAGGCGTTTTCACGCCGCTCCACCGGGACGACACAGCCGAGCCGCAGAAAATCTGCGACTTCCGGTGTTGTCGGTTCTGCGACGAGTGCTTCGGGTGCGGCCAGCTGCTCAATCACGCCGGTGCGCATGACAGCCACCTGATCGGCAAGCGAGAAAGCTTCGCTCTGGTCGTGGGTGACATAGATCGCGGTCAGGCCGAGATTGGCGACAAGCTGTCCGATCTCGGTGACCATGTTTTCGCGCAGTTCGCGGTCGAGATTGGAAAGCGGCTCGTCGAACAATACCAGTCCCGGCTCGGCGACGATGGCGCGGGCAATGGCGACGCGTTGCTGCTGGCCGCCCGACATATCGCTGATGGCACGCTCGCCGAAGCCCGAAAGACCGACGCGGTCGAGTGCCGAGGCAACACGCTTTTCGCGCTCTGCACGGCCGAAGCCGCGCATTTCGAGCGGAAAGGACACATTGCCGAAAACAGTCATATGCGGCCAGAGCGCATAATCCTGAAACACCATGCCGAGATGGCGCTTCTCAGGCGGAATGAACGATCCTGTCTTGGCATCGGCGACGGTGACGCCGTTGATTGTGATTGAGCCCTTCGTCGGGGCGAGAAGGCCAGCCACGAGACGGAGCAGCGTTGTCTTGCCGCAACCGGATGGCCCGAGCAAAGCGAGCGTCTGTCCCTTCGGCAGTGAAAGATCGATATTTTTCAAGATGGTGGCCATGCCGTAGGCCAGATTCAGCCCTTCGGCCCGAACGGCGACATCCGCTTTAATATTCGAGGAATGCAACATTTTCCCACAATCCAAATAGATTGGGAGCTTCTATTCCGATTGCATGACAGTGGCATGACGCTGCGGAAGCTCATCTTGTTTACCGTCGGGAACCAATCGCCATCGCATCGGTTTGTCCCTTCATGCGACAAAGGAAGGGAAGACAATGAGATTTGGAAAGCTTGCTCTTGGTCTGACAGGATTGGCGGTAGGATATGCGCTGACACGGGCAAGTTCGCCGCAAATCCCGCAGGGTATCGTGCCGGTAAAACCCTTCGATCTCACGCGTTATCTCGGCAAGTGGTACGAGATCGGGCGGCTTGAAAACCGCTTCGAGCGCGGTTTAACCCGGACGACGGCGGAATATTCATTGAATCCCGATCAAACCGTAAAAGTGGTCAATCGCGGCTTCGATCCATG
>WPCJ01379142.1_pt1 | contig 24385 bp, 18 predicted proteins | sample 5399831 | NCBI WGS metagenome assembly WPCJ01 (sample SAMN12869470, study PRJNA574797) | sludge metagenome | isolation source: wastewater treatment of pH10 | place: China:Beijing | collected 2019-05-20 | reverse complement strand
CACCATCGAATTCATCGTCGATGCCTCTCAGGGCCTGCGTCCCGACCGCTTCTGGTTCATGGAAATGAATACGCGCCTGCAGGTCGAGCACCCCGTGACCGAGATGATCACCGGCGTCGATCTGGTCGAATGGCAGTTGCGCGTCGCCTATGGCGAGGCGCTGCCGAAGCGTCAGGACGAGATCGAGCTGGACGGCCACGCCTTCGAGGCGCGCCTTTACGCGGAAGATGCGGCCAAGGGCTTCCTGCCCGCGACCGGTACGCTGCACCATTTGTGGTTTCCGGATGAGCCCGCGCCGGGCACATCGCTGCGGGTGGAAACCGGCGTGCGCGAGGGCGATACGATCTCGCCCTTCTACGACCCGATGATCGCCAAGCTGGTGGTGCACGGTCCCGACCGCGAAACGGCGCTCGACGCGCTCGGCGACATGCTGGCGGAGACGGAAATCGCCGGCTCGACGGTCAACACCGCCTTTCTCGCCGCCCTTGCCGCCGACCCGGATTTCGCGGCCGGCGATGTCGATACGGGCCTGATCGGCCGCAAACAGGATGCGCTGACCACCATTCCGGAGCCTTCGGAAGGCTTTGTGACGGCTGCCGCGCTGGCCGTTTCCGGCCTTTCCGAAACGGCAAGCCCGGACGACCCGTGGTCGGCGCTCGCCGGCTACGCCCATTTCCATGCCGCGCCGAAGCGGGTGGCGCTCAGATATGGCGAGCAGGAGATCAGGGCGGCTGTGTCGGTCGTCAACGGGAAAACGGAAATCGCGTTGATACCCGCACCCCTAACCCCTCCCCACAAGGGGATGGGGGATTCCGAAGCGCCGCGCCTCAGCGAGAAGGAAACACACGAAAGCAAAAGATCCGCCTCCTCCTTGTGGGGAGGGGTTAGGGGTGCGGGTAACCCGCCTCCTCGCCTTGCCAGATGGCCCGGGCACATCACCATATTCGACGGGCCGGTGAGCTATATGTTTTCGGTTCCCGATCCGCTGGACCGGGCGGAAGAAGCCGGCGGCGGCGCGGACAGCCTGCGCGCGCCGATGCCGGGCCTGGTCAAGGTGGTGCGCGCCGCCGTGGGCGACACGGTCGCCAAGGGCCAGCCGCTGCTGGTCCTGGAAGCGATGAAGATGGAGCACACCATCGCTGCCCCGCATGACGGCGTGGTCGCGGAAATCGCCACGGAAGGCAGCCAGGTGACCGACGGCGCAACGCTGGTGCGCTTCGCCGAGGCCGGCGAATAACACGCAGCGCCAGAGCCTTTCAGGTTTGCCGGAAACGGCTCCTCACCCCGCAAACGGGGAGAGGGAAAACACCGGCGTTGCGGCCATCTTCCTTCTCCCCGTTCACGGGGAGAAGGTCCCGGCAGGGGGATGAGGGCGATTTCACCTGAACCTGCCATAAAAGCCGAAGCCACGCCGATCTTGTTCCGATCGGTCGCGGCCCGGCTGTGCGTGAAGTTGGTATAAGCGCCCCCGCGCCGTTGTTATTTCCACGCCTTCCCTGTCGCCGCGACCGGTTGTTGGAGCAACCGCCGCCTGGTCGTCGCCGCGTTCTGCGCGCGGCTTTTCGTTCAGATCAGTGCATCGTCATCCATTCACGCGCCTCGCGCAGGGCCCGGGCCAGATCGGCCTTCGACATGGTGGCCGAGATTTCCGAGCGCAGTTCCGCGGCGCGGGCCGAACCCTTGATGGCGGCGATGTTGAACCACTTGTGGGCGGCAACTTGGTCGACGTCGCAGTCGCGGCCCGTGGCGTACATCATGCCCAGTTCGAAAAGGATATCGGCCTGCGCCGTCGCGCCCATGGTGCCGAAACCAGCTTCGTGCATTTCAAAACGTGTCATTTCAAACCCCTGTCCCGTTTGCGAGAGCGCCTCTTCTTGAAACCGGGAGGCTGCCCTTTCGATGCTTTCGAGAATGCCCCAGGGGCTTGAATTCGCCGTAAAAAGACGTGCTTAATTTGAAGAAAACAAAGCTAAAACAATAGGTAAACGTGACGGTTCGTTAACGATGGAAAGGCCCGGATCCGCGGGCTTTTGTTTCGAATTTTACCGAATTTTCAGACCCTGAATTCAACGCTTCGCTAACCACGGCATCGCATCGGTTTTGCGATCCCGGTTTCCGGAGGCTCCAAAAGAGCCCTCATTATTTCCGCGATCTTCCCCAGCGGTACGGCTTTCGCTTTGCACGGGACTGCACTAGCTTACGTTTGCGTAAGAGGAAACGCAGCGCTCAGGGAGGAGACATGTTTCGCATTACCGGCGTGGCGGCATTCGCCCTAATCATGACGGCCGGCACGGCTCTGGCCGATCCGATCGAAGGCACATGGAAGCGGCCCAACGGCACGCTGATCTCCTATGCCGGCAGCGGCACCAAATATTGCGGCACGGTGATGACCGGCGAATACAAGGGCAAGTCGATCGGCTGCATGAACGGCAGCGGCGGCGCCTACAAGGGCACGGTCAACAAGCTGGACGAGGGCAAGACCTACAACGGCAAGGCCAGCGTTTCCGGCAACACGCTTTCGCTTTCGGGCTGCGTTCTGGGCGGGCTGATCTGCAAGAGCGAAAAGCTCACCCGCCAGTAGGAAAGGCAATGGCCGCCGGCATCCGGCGGCCTCCGTTTCGAAATGCGGATGTTCAGGCCCGCGCCTTCTGGCCGAACAGGATTTTCTGCGCTTCCTTGTCTTCGGCCAGGTTGTTGCGGTGATCCTGCCCGACTTCGACCGCCTTCTGAACGGCCGGGCGCGCGGCAATGGTATCGAACCAGCGCTTGAGGTTCGGGAAGTCCTCCAGATCCTGTCCCTGATTGCGATAGGGTCGCACCCAAGGGAACGCCGCCATGTCGGCGATCGAATAGTCGCCGGCCAGATAGTCCCGGTCGGCAAGGCGCTTGTCCATCACGCCGTAAAGCCGGTTCACCTCGTTGGTGTAGCGGTCGATGCCGTACTGGATCTGCTCCGGCGCATATTGGCGGAAATGGTGCGCCTGCCCGGCCATGGGGCCCAGGCCGCCCATCTGCCAGAACAGCCATTGATCGACTTCGGCGCGCTGGCGCTCGTCCGCCGGGTAGAACCTGCCGAACTTGCGGCCGAGATATTGCAGGATGGCGCCGGACTCGAACACCGAGATCGGTTGCCCGCCCCATTTTCCATCCGAAGACGGACCCTCCGGATCGACGATGGCCGGCATGCGGTTGTTGGGCGCGATCTTCAGGAAGGACGGCTCGAACTGCTCGCCGCGGCCGATGTTCACATAGTGCACCTCGTAGGGGATGCCTGCTTCCTCCAGGAAGATCGTGATCTTGTGGCCATTGGGCGTGGGCCAATAGTGCAGTTCGATGGGAGCGGTCTGCGTCGTCATTCGTCTTTCTCCGGCGGTTTCGTGGCCTGTCCAAGCACATAGGCGCCCTGACGGCCGGCGCAATAACCGGGCCCGGCTAAGCAGCGTCAATAATTTTGAACCTCAGATGAACGGTCCCCTCAGAGTGAGTTCAGGCACCGGATGCGATCGTCTTTCCATATTGAGGGAAACGACATGCTCGCTCGCCGCTTCACCATCGTCTGCCTGCTGGCCACGCTGTTCGGCATCGGCTTTGCCCTGATCGTGGCAGAAGCCGGGCGCCAGCCCCGCCACTGGGAAGAGGTCCGCGCCGGCAAATGCCTGCTCGGCTGCACGGGCAAGATGGGCCGCTGACGGCCAGAACACGGAACGGAACCATGAACGCGATCATCGACAACAGCCTGACCATCCTGCGGCTCCTGCCCAGGGCAGCGCTCATCCTGGCCCTGCTGGCCGCCCCGGTGCTCGCCGTTCCCATGGTGCGCGGCGATATGGGCCTGACCATCGAGGCCCCCTCGCTGAAGAAGAAGGGCATGGGCTTCGTCCTCCTGGTGAGCCTGCAGCGGGTGTGAACGAACATCGGGCAGGCTGTGCCAGCCCCCTTCCCCAGCCTCCGGCCATGGCCGTATAGTGGGCCATGGAAAATCGAATCTATCCGCAAGCCATCGAGACGATCGTCACGCCCGAGCCGGTGCAGCCGGAGAGCTTCGACGACCCCGCCGAAGCGGTGGCGGCGCTGCGCCGCATCTATGACCGCAACACCAGCTTCCTGCGCGATTCCTTCACCGGCCTGGCATCGGGCGGCGACATCAACCGGCGTTACCGGGCCTTCTACCCGGAAGTCGGGGTCACGACGACCTCCTTCACGCAGGTGGATTCGCGGCAGGCCTACGGCCACATGCCCCTGCCCGGGAATTTCACCACCACCATCACCCGGCCGGACCTGTTCGCAAGCTACCTGACCGAGCAATTCCGCCTGATCATGCGCAATCACGGCGTGCCGGTGACCGTGCAGGAATCGACGACGCCGATCCCGCTGCATTTCGCCTTCCTCGAAGGCAGCTATGTCGAGGGCTCGGTGGCGGAAAGGCTGCGCCGGCCCATCCGCGACCTGTTCGACGTGCCGGACCTCGACGGCACCGACGATCACATCGCCAACGGCACCTTCGAGGTGGGGCTTGGCGAGGCGCGGCCGCTGGCGCCGTTCACGGCCCAGCGCGTCGATTATTCGCTGCACCGGCTGCCGCACTACACGGCCACCAGTCCGGAGCATTTCCAGAACTATGTGCTGTTCACCAACTACCAGTTCTATATCGACGAGTTCGTGGCCCGCGCCCGCCAATTGATGGCGGAAGGCGGCGGCGGCTATTCGGAATTCGTGGAACCGGGCAATTTCGTCACCAAAGCCGGTGAAAACCGCAGCCCGGACGGGGCGCTGGTGCGCCTGCCGCAGATGCCGGCCTACCATCTGAAGAAACCCGGCCATGGGGGCATCACCATGGTCAATATCGGCATCGGCCCCTCCAACGCCAAGACCATCACCGACCATATCGCCGTGCTGCGCCCACATGCCTGGGTGATGCTCGGCCACTGCGCCGGCCTGCGCAACACGCAGGCGCTGGGCGACTATGTTCTGGCACATGCCTATGTGCGCGAGGACCACGTGCTCGACGACGACCTGCCGGTGTGGATACCGCTGCCGGCGCTGGCCGAGATCCAGGTGGCCCTGCAGGAGGCGGTCGCGGAGGTGACAGGCCTGTCCGGCTACGACCTCAAGCGCATCATGCGCACCGGCACCGTCGCCACCATCGACAACCGCAACTGGGAACTGCGCGACCAGCGCGGCCCGGTGCAGCGGCTTTCCCAGTCGCGCGCCATCGCGCTCGACATGGAATCGGCCACCATCGCCGCCAACGGCTTCCGCTTCCGCGTGCCTTACGGAACGCTGCTGTGCGTTTCCGACAAGCCGCTGCACGGCGAACTGAAGCTGCCCGGCATGGCCAGCGAGTTCTACAAGCGGCAGGTCGCGCAGCATTTGACCATCGGCATCAAGGCGATGGAGAAACTGTCGGAAATGCCGATGGAACGGCTGCATTCGCGCAAGCTGCGCAGCTTTACGGAGACGGCTTTCCAGTAACAGCGAACTGGTCTGCACTACGCAATTCCGGACGGAAAACCGGGAACCACTTTTCCTGGAATTGCTTTATTCGCCGTTCACCAGCCCAAGAATGAGACGGTGCATGTTGGCGCCTTCGGCCATTTCCACCCGGTCGAAATCGCGGCTGCGCTGGCGCTGGCGCTGCGAGGCCGCCGCCAGCGGCGCCTGGATATCCTGCCTGATCTTCTTGCAGCCGGGATCGTTCTCGGCCGTGACGCCGATGGTGTTGGTCTCGATCTCGGCCACCATCTCCTTCATGTGCACGCCATGCACCTCTTCATGGCGCTTGATGCCGTCGATGAAGACATCCCAGCGCTTCTTCGTCTCGGGCGGAAGGGCCTGCGAGGGTTTCGGCAAGGTGTAGGTGATGACGAGGCGCGGAATTGCCGAAACCAGCGTGCATGAGGTGCCCTGAGGGCGATAGTCCCGGCGCCATGTCAGCTTGAAGGTGGTGTGCGCGATCGCCCGCCCGACGCCGCTTTTCGGCCCCTCTTCCCCGATCGAACGGTAAAGCTCGATCGGGGTCGTTCCCGAGATGGAATAGGCTTGCACGCGTTCGATAACCTCGCCGCCGGCCACGGCCGGCGAGATGGCGGCGAACACAAGAGCGGCCGCCAGAAGCGGCAGGGATACGGCAGTCGCCCTCACACGGTTTTCCCTGTATCTAGAAGCTCATTTCGGGCATGCATCCTACGCAAGCACCTCGCCACCATCAATGAGCCGCAATTTGTTCCACAAGCATCGCCCATGACACGCAGCATCCAGCCCCTTTTTCTTCCCTGCATGATTGCGGCATCGCTGGGGCTGATGCTCGGCTTTTTCGGCAGCCTCCACCCCTCCTTCGATTCCTTCGCCCATTTCCGCGTGCATCTGGCCGCCGTGACAGCGGTTCTGGCGCTTGTCCTGCTGTTTTCCCCCTACAGGGTGCTGGCGCTGTCGGCGCTGGTGTTTGCGACAAGCGCCTTTTCATCGACAACGGCCGCGATGCGCCTTCCGTTCGGAATGGCCGCAACCGCCTTCCCCATCAAGTCGGCCGATCAGGCCGTCTACCGCCTGATGGAAATCAACCTGCGCTACGACAATGCGGCACCCGAAAAGGTGCTGTCGCTGATCGGCCGCGTGCAGCCGGACGTGGTGACCCTGTCCGAGGTCAGCGAGATGTGGGAGGAAAAACTGAACCTCCTGCAAAGCGCCTATCCCAACCGCATCATGTGCGAAAGCCGCGACCCCAGGTTCGGCGTGGCTGTGCTGTCGCGACGGCCGTTTGCCGATGGCGGCGAGCCGAGTTGCCACCGTCTGCTGTCGTTGACGGTCACGTCCGTCGATTTCGGAGGCGTGGCGGTCGATATCGGGTCGCTCCATCTCGGCTGGCCGTGGCCCTTCCCGCAGGCCGAGCAGATCGCGGACCTGCGCCAGCCGCTGTCCACGCTGCGCGATAACGCGATCCTTGCCGGCGACCTCAATTCGACGCCGTGGAGTGCGGCCGCACACGACATCGCGGAAGCGGGCGGCTTCGCCATCGTGCCCTCGCCCGGACCGACATGGATCGACCGGCGGCTGCCGCACGCTCTCCTGTTCGCCGGGCTGCCGATCGACAATGTATTCGCCAAGGGCGACATCACCGTGCATTCGATCGAACGGCTGGAGCCCGTCGGTTCCGACCATGTGCCGCTGCTGGTCGAATTCTCATTGCGCCCGCAGCCGGAAGAGCCTGAGGACGAGCGGGAAACCGCCACCGCCTCACGCGAACAGTTGCGCAGCTAACATGAAAAATGGGGCCGAAGCCCCGCTATTCCCTACATGTTTGCGTAGACCGGACCTTCGCCCCCCTGCGGCGGCACCCAGTTGATGTTCTGGTTCGGGTCCTTGATGTCGCAGGTCTTGCAGTGGACGCAGTTCTGCGCGTTGATGACGTAGCGCACGTCCTTCGCGTTCGGATCGGCCGCCGCATTGCCGTCGGCATCGACCCATTCATAGACGCCGGCCGGGCAATAGCGCGTCGAGGGACCGGCAAAGACATCGTGCTCGGACCGTTCCTGCAAGGCCATGTCCTTGACCTGAAGGTGAACCGGCTGGTCTTCCTCATGGTTGGTGTTGGACAGGAAGACCGAAGACAGGCGGTCGAAGGTCAAAACGCCGTCCGGCTTGGGATAGTCGATCCTGCTGTGCTTCGACGCCGGCTCCAGCGCGGCGGCATCGGTCTTGCCGTGCCTGAGCGTGCCGAAGGGTGAAACCCCGAACAAGGTGTTCATCCACATGTCGAGGCCGCCGAGGCCGACACCGACCAGCGTGCCGAACTTCGACCACAGCGGCTTGACGTTGCGCACCCGCCTCAGGTCCTTGCCGATGTCGGACCCGCGCCAGGCCTGCTCATAGGAGACGAGATCGTCATTGGCGCGGCCCGCGGCAATGGCCTCGGCCACATGGTCGGCAGCCATGACGCCGGACAGCACCGCATTGTGCGAACCCTTGATGCGCGGCACGTTGACGAGACCGGCCGAGCAGCCCATCAGCACGCCGCCGGGGAACGACATCTTCGGCACCGACTGCCAGCCGCCCTCGGTGATGGCGCGCGCGCCATAGCCGATACGCCTGGCGCCCTCGAAGGTGCCGCGAATGGCCGGATGCGTCTTGAAGCGCTGGAACTCCTCGAAGGGCGCCAGATACGGGTTCTTGTAGTTCAGGTGGACGACGAAACCGACGGCGACCAGATCGTCCTCCAGATGGTAGAGGAACGAGCCGCCGCCGGTCTTCATGTCGAGCGGCCAGCCGAAGGAGTGCTGCACGAGGCCCTTCCTGTGGTTCTCCGGCTTGACCTGCCACAGTTCCTTGAGGCCGATGCCGTACTTGCCGGGCTCGCGACCGGCGGCAAGGTCGTATTTCTCGATCAACTGCTTGGCGAGCGAGCCGCGCGCGCCTTCGCCGATCAGCACATACTTGCCCATCAGCGCCATGCCGGGGGCGAAATTGGGTCCATGCGAGCCGTCGCGCTCGACGCCCATGTCGCCGGTGTAGACGCCCGTGACGGCGCCCTCGTCATTGTAGATCAGCCCGGCGGCGGCGAAGCCGGGATAGATTTCGACGCCCAGCGCCTCGGCCTTGCCGGCCAGCCAGCGGCAGACATTGCCGAGCGAGACGATGTAGTTGCCGTGATTGTTCATCAGGGGCGGCATGAGGAAATTGGGCAGGCGGACCGAGCCGGCAGGACCCAGCACCAGGAAATGGTCGGCGGTCACCGGCGTCTTGAAGGGATGGTCGTCTTCCTCCCGCCAGCCGGGCAGCAGCCTGTCGATCCCGATCGGGTCGACCACGGCGCCAGAAAGGATATGCGCGCCGACCTCGCCGCCCTTTTCCAGAACGACGACGGAAAGCTCGGGGTTGACCTGCTTGAGACGGATCGCCGCGGCCAGCCCGGCCGGACCGGCGCCGACGATCACCACGTCGAACTCCATGCTCTCCCGCTCGATATCGCTCATCAATCCCTCCGCATTGGCTTGCCGATACTGTGCTGGCTCCAGCGCTCCATAGCGCATCGGTTTGCGACGGGGAACCGACAGAAACGGCATACCGGAATTTTCATTGCAGCCTAACGTGGCAGATTTTTACGTGAACGTAAACGTCAAAATGCTATCGTGAGCCGGCTCGTCATATGCCTGAAGACTGCCCCGATACGCCGGCAGCCCCTTGGCGCCCGCCGCTTGTGGTCATCTCGACGCACATCAACGCACAATTGAGTGTGCGCCGGCCCGCATATCGGCAATACTGCGCCAATGCGCACCTATGGATGGCCCGGCCTGCCGCAGCTGCGCCTGACGACACCGCTCGGCAGGGTCCGGAAACTTGCGGTTTTGGCCCTTGTTCCGGTGATGCTTGGCGCTTCCCCGAGCCTCGCCGAAGAGGGCGGCATGTGGCCTGCGGGTCCCTATGCGCTCTCGGACGAACTCGGCGACTTCACCATCACGGCGGTCGGCGGGTCCGGCACGTCCGACGACCCGCTGGTGGTGATGGAAGAGTTCCGCTCCGCAACCCCGGCGACGCTGACCATCCATAACGCGATCCGGCGGATGCCTCGCCTGCCCGGCGACGGCCACCTCATGGTGCTTTACCTGCGCATCGACATCCTCAACAACAGCGGCCACCCCTGGATCGAATTCGAGTTCGAGCTGCAGGAGATGCGCGACCGGCCGAGCACTTTCGGCGACGGCCTGTCCTTCGACCAGCGCAACCGCTCGCCGGAAACCATCTTCTCCAGCGCCTTCGCCCGTTTCCACCGCGATTTCGAGCCCTATGACCGGCTGTTGTTCTCCGGTGGGCAGGTCGACCCGCTGAGCACGGTGTCTTTCCAGTTCGTGATCACCGATTTCACGCCGCGCTGGACATTCTATCTGGTGCAAGACCCGCGCATTCCCTCGTCGTGACTTGAAAATGCCGGCCGATGCGCCGAATGTGGCCCCATGAGCGCAGCCGCCCCCGACAGCAATGCCGACATCCACGCCTTGCTGGCCTTCTATGCCGAGGCCGGCGTGGACGAGGCGCTGGACGACGTGCCGGCGAACCGGTTCGACGAGCGGGCGCCGCAACCCCGGCCGGCCGCCCAGCCGGCAGGCGAAGACCCAGGGCATCGGCCACAGGCGCAAAAACAGGCCCCGCCGCCAACGACACCACCCGCCGCACGCCCGCCGGCCCAGCCGGCCCAGCCGGCCGCCGTTCCGGACGGCCAGCAGATCGCCTTTGCGCGCGAGCTTGCGGCGAGCGCCTCGACGCTCGACGAATTGCGCGAGCGCATGGCCGGATTCGACGGCTGCAATCTCAAGCTCACCGCCAAGAATCTGGTGTTCGCCGACGGGAACCCCGAGGCAAGCATCATGTTCGTGGGCGAGGCCCCGGGACGCGACGAGGACATCGAAGGCAAGCCCTTCGTCGGCCGCTCCGGCCAGCTTCTCGACCGCATGCTGAAGGCGATCGATCTGGACCGCAGCAAGGTCTACATCGCCAACGTCATCCCGTGGCGGCCGCCCGGCAACCGGGCCCCGACGCCGCAGGAAACCGAAATATGCCGCCCCTTCATCGAGCGCCAGATCGAACTGGTCGGGCCGAAGATACTCGTCCATCTCGGCGGCGCCTCGGCCAAGACGCTGCTCAACACCACCGAAGGCATATTGCGGCTGCGCGGCAACTGGAGGGTCTATTCCGGGCCGTCGGGCATCGGAATCCCGGCCATGCCGACGCTGCATCCGGCCTATCTGCTGCGCACGCCGGCGCACAAGCGGCTGGCCTGGCGCGACTTCCTCGAAGCGAAGATGAAGCTGCGGTCCCTGTCCTGAGGTCAGGACGGGGTCACCCCTGCGGCGGCGTGACCTTGCGTGCTCTCGCCCGCTCCAGCCCGAGCTGGCGCTCGCGGAAGATGATGAACATCCCCGCCCCCACCACGATCGCGCCGCCGGCCAGCATGTGAATGGTGGGCAGGTCGCCAAACACCATGTAGCCGATGACGATGGCCAGGATGATCGAGGTGTATTCGAAAGGCGCGACCACCGAGATCTCGGCGTGGCGATAGGCGGCGGTCATGAGGATCTGGGCGACGCCGCCGCAAATGCCGCCGGCAATGAGCAGGGCGACCTGCGTCGCCGTAAGCGCCTCCCAGCCGAACGGCAAGCTGCCCAGCGAAATGACGCTGGCCATCAAGGAGAACCACAGCACGATTGTGGCGGTGCGTTCGCTGTGGACGAGGTTGCGCACCAGTATGACGGCGACGGCGGAGGTCGTGGCCCCGGCAAGCGCCGCCATCACGCCCAGCACCTGCTGGTCGTCCATCGCCGACCCCGAACGCAGCAGGGTCAGTTCCGGCCAGGAGATGATGACGACCCCCACGAGGCCGATGGCCACCGCGCCCCACCTGTAGATGCGGATGGCCTCTCCCAGGAACAGCGAGCTGAACATCACCACCATCAGGGGCTGGGCGTAGTTCAGCGTGATGGCGTCGGCCAGCGGCAGGCGGGCCAGCCCGAAAAAGATCAGGCCCATGGAACAGACGCCGACGAAGCCGCGCGCCATATGGCCGAACGGCCGCTTGGTGGCGAAGGCGGTGCGCAGTTCGCGCCGCCAGCCGAGAAATAGCAATATGGGGAAAATGGCGAAGAAGGAGCGGAAGAAGACCGCCTGCCCCGCCGGCAGCGCCCCCGCCGCCTTGATGAAGGCCGACATCGCCACGAAAACCGCGACTGACATGACTTTCAGGGCTATGCCTGTCAGGGGACTGCCCGAATGATCAAGCGCTGTCGTGCTCAACTTGGCCCTGCGTCCTCTGGTGGGTGCGAATCCGGTTCCCTGGCGTGGGGTTCCCGACGCAGGCGCCTTTCATGTAAAGAACCTTGGCCGGATTGTCTTGAGCCAAGAGCAGTCTCCTCCTATCCCTGGAGCATCGTGCGTCCTGTCGCGCACCTGAAGGGCGCTCCGGCACCTTGATTGGACGGACGACCGCTGCAGTTTTCGGTCCGATGCCCGGAAAGCCGACCGCGAAAGGAATGGAAAGCATATGCGTACAGATACCGGCCAGGTTTTCAGGCTCGAGGACTACCGGCCGAGCGACTACCTCATCCCGCAGACCCGGCTGACCGTCCGGCTCGCGCCCGACGCCACCACGGTGGTTGCCGAACTGACCATCGAACGGCGGCCGGGCGGGGACGCGGCGGCGCCGCTGGTGCTCGACGGAGACGGCTTGAAGCTGAAGCGCATCGAACTCGAAAGCGTCGCGCAGCCCGCCCATGAGGCAACGCCCGAGCGGCTTGTCCTGAACGACCTGCCCGCCACGGACCGTTTCACGCTGATCCTCGAAACCGAACTGGACCCGGACGACAACAAGGCCCTGATGGGGCTCTATCGCTCCAATGGCGTCTATTGCACGCAGTGCGAGCCGGAAGGCTTCCGCCGCATCACCTATTTCCTCGACCGGCCGGACGTGCTGTCGGTCTATCACGTGCGTATCGAGGCCCCGCATGCCGCCGCGCCGCTGCTGCTTTCCAACGGCAATCCGGTGGCGAGCGGCGAGCTTGGGAACGGCTGGCATTTCGCCGAGTGGCACGACCCCCATCCCAAGCCCTCCTACCTGTTCGCGCTGGTGGCCGGCGATCTCGGCCGGCTTGGCGACAGCTTCACCACCATGAACGGACGCAAGGTCGAACTCGGCATCTATGTCGAGCACGGCAAGGAGAAGCTTGCCGCCTACGCCATGGACGCGCTGAAGCGCTCGATGAAATGGGACGAGGAGATGTTCGGGCGCGAATACGACCTCGATGTGTTCAACATCGTCGCCGTCTCCGACTTCAACATGGGGGCGATGGAGAACAAGGGCCTCAACATCTTCAACGACAAATATGTGCTGGCCGACGAGGCCATCGCCACGGACATCGATTTCGCCAATATCGAGGCGATCATCGCGCATGAATATTTCCACAATTGGACTGGCAACAGAATCACTTGCCGCGACTGGTTCCAGCTCTGCCTGAAGGAAGGACTGACCGTTTACCGCGACCACGAATTCTCCGCCGACCAACGGTCGCGCGGGGTCAAGCGCATCGCCGAGGTGCGCACGCTGCGCGCGCTTCAGTTTCCCGAAGACCAGGGCCCCCTCGCCCATCCGGTGCGGCCGCGCCGCTATCGCGAGATCAACAATTTCTACACGGCGACCGTCTACGAGAAGGGCTCGGAAGTGGTGCGCATGCTGCGCACCATCCTGGGCGCGGCAATGTTCCGCGCCGGCATGGACCTCTATTTCGAGCGCCATGACGGACAGGCCTGCACGATCGAGGATTTCCTCAAGGTGTTCGAGGATGTGTCGGGCCGCGACCTCTCGCAATTCGGCCTCTGGTACAACCAGTCCGGCACGCCGAACCTGACGATCAAGCCGAGCTACGAGGCCGGCACGCTGACGCTGGAAATCGAGCAGTCGGTGCCGCCCACCCCGTCCGAAAGCCGCAAGCGCGCCATGCACATCCCGCTGGCCTTCGGCCTGATCGGCAGCGATGGCAAGGAACTGCAGTGGACCGAGGTCGAGGGCGCATCCGTGGAGGACGGCGTCATCCATGTGCGCAAGCGCAGCCACAAGCTACGCTTCCACGGCGTGGCGGAACGGCCCGTCCTGTCGCTCAATCGCGGCTTCTCGGCTCCCATCACGCTCGCCGTCGAACAGAAACCAGAGGACCTGATCTTCCTTGCCGGCCATGACAGCGATCCGTTCGCGCGCTGGCAGGCCTTCAACACGCTGCTGACCGACAGCCTGATTTCCGCCTACCGGTGCGTGCGCGGCGACACGAGGCTGCGCTTCCCCTCGCAGATCGCGCAACTGGCCGGCAGGATCGCTGCCGATGCCTCGCTCGAGCCCGCCTACCGGGCGCTCGCCATCACCTTGCCGTCCGAGACCGACATCGCCCGGGACGTCGGCAAGGATATCGACCCCGATGCGATATTCGTCGCGCGCCGGGGGTTGAGCGATTTCATCGCCCGTTCCAACCACGAACCGTTCGCGGAGCTTTACCGGGAATTGCGGGACGACGGACCGTTCAGCCCCGACGCTGCCGGCGCCGGACGGCGGGCGCTGCGCAACGTGGTGCTGGGCTATCTGGCCCGCATCGAGGGCGGCGCCGACCTCGCCGGAACGCAGTTTAGCGCCGCCACCAACATGACCGATCTGGTGGCGGCTCTCGGCACGCTCGCCCACGACCACGCAGGCTCCCCCCAGGCCGAAGCGGCGCTTGCCGACTTCGCAGCGCGCCATGGAGCGATGCCGCTTGCCATGGACAAATGGTTCCAGATCCAGGCGACCGCGCCCGGCGAGCAAGCCCTGGATACGGTGCGCGCGCTGATGCGGCATCCCGCCTTCTCGGCCGACAATCCCAACCGGGTGCGCGCGCTGCTCGGCACCTTCTCGGGCGGCAACCAGACCGGCTTCCATCGCGCCGACGGCGCCGCATACGCTTTCTTCGCCGAAATGCTGAAGGATATCGACCAGCGCAACCCGCAGCTTTCGGCACGGCTGGCCACCGCCTTCCGCTCCTGGCGCTCGCTGGAGCCGGTGCGCCAGCAAAAGGCCAGGCAGGCGCTGGCTTCCATCGCCGGCGCAAGCGATGTTTCGGTCGATCTGCGCGACATCGTGGAGCGCTCGCTGGCCTGACAAAATGGCCGGCGCGGCGATCTTTTTTTGCCATGCCACTGGACAAGCCGAATCACCTTTGATTCCTTAGGGACGATTCGGATGTGTGGCGTAGCCGGATCATCAAACGGGACATATTTGGGGAGTGCCATTTCATGGCAAAGGCGGACGCGTTCAGCGCGCCCGGTGGGATGTCTGTTGACCGGCGCGGCAGCGGCCTGGCCGGCAATGCACAGCTCATCGCCCAGCCCGCCTACCAGAAGCTGGTTGCGGCCGAGCCCTTCCTGCGCCGGCTGATCCCTGTCCTGATCGTCATTTTCCTGCTCGTCGTTGCCGGCCTGCACTTCGTCTCGCTGATGAACTGGCGCGACGACGTCGAACGCAACGCCAGATCGGCGCTGGCGCTGGCGACCGGCCAGCTGATCGAGGCCGACCTCGCGGCCAGCAGCCAGCAGACCTTGCTGGAGCAGGTCGGCCGCACCGCGGCCCTTTCCGGCGACCATGTGCTGGCCTTCACCAACGAGAAATTCGTCGTTTCTGCGGTCACGCCGCGTTCCACCCGCTGGTACGGCCGCGCGCTGGACGAGATCGTCTCCGGCGGCCAGCCGCTGTTCCTGTTCGGCGAGAAGGCCGGCGTGATCCCGGTCAGGATCGGCGACGCGGACTGGTACGCGGCCGTCTCGATAGACCACGAGGCCAAGCGCGCCGCGGCGGCGCTGATCCCGCAGGACGCCGTGTTCACGCAATGGCGCAAGACCGTCTCGCTCAACGTCTCCCTGTTCGTGCTGACCGCCGGCGTGCTGATCATCATCCTCTACGCCTATTTCAGCCAGGCGGCGCGGGCGGAGACGGCCGACCGCGTCTATCTGGAGGGCCAGCAACGCATCGACATGGCGCTGGTGCGCGGCCGCTGCGGCCTGTGGGACTGGGACATGGTGCGCGGCAAGATGTACTGGTCACCCTCCATGTACGACATGCTGGGCTACGAACCCTGCGACGCCATGCTCTCCTTCGGCGAGGTCGATTCCATCATCCATCCCGACGACGGGAACCTGTTCGAGATCGCCAACCGGGTGATGGCCCGCGAGATCGACCAGATCGACCGCGTGTTCCGCATGCGCCATGCCTGCGGCCAGTGGGTGTGGATGCGGGTGCGCGCGCAGGTGGTCGACCCCGATGCCGCCGACATCCAGCTCATCGGCATCTCGATGGACGTGACCGAGCAGCGCCATCTTGCCCTGCGCTCCGAGGCAGCCGACCTGCGCCTGCGCACGGCGATCGAGAACATCACCGAATCCTTCGTGCTGTGGGATCCCGCCGACCGGCTGGTGATGTGCAATTCCAAGTTCCAGCAGGATAACGGCCTGTCCGACCAGGACGTGGTGCCGGGCGCGCCGCGCTCCATTCTGGAAGAGCGCATGCAGGCCTTCGCTTCCGAGCGGCGCCTCGCCAATGCCAACGGCCCGCGCGGCGGCGTCACCTATGAGCGCCAGTTGGCCGATGGTCGCTGGCTGCAGGTCAACGAATTGAAGACCCGCGACGGCGGCACCGTGGCCGTCGGCTCCGACATTACCCAGATCCGGCAGCATCAGGACAAGCTGCTGGACAGCGAACGCCGGCTGATGGCCACCATACACGATCTCAGCCTGGCGCGCCGCGCCGAGGAGGACAAGGCCCGCGAACTGGCCGAGCTGAACCGCAAATACATGCGGGAGAAGGACCGCGCCGAGGCAGCCAACCAGGCCAAGTCCGAATTCCTCGCCAACATGTCGCACGAACTGCGCACGCCGCTCAACGCCATCATCGGCTTCTCTGAACTGATGACGCAGAAGCTGTTCGGCCCGATGGGCTCGGACCGCTACGACGAATACGCCAACGACATCAATTCCAGCGGCAAATACCTGCTTGGCGTCATCAACGACATCCTCGACATGTCGAAGATCGAGGCCGGCCAGTTCTCGATCGATCGCGAGGAGATCGACCTGTGCCCGCTGATCCGCGAAACGGTGCGCGTGGTCTCGCTGCAGGCGGCAGCCAAGAAGATCAATGTCGAGACCAACATCGCCGAGACGCTGAAGCTTTATGCCGACCGCCGCGCCATCAAGCAGATCGTGCTCAACCTGCTGTCGAATGCGGTGAAGTTCACCGGCGAAGGCGGCCGCATCTCGGTGCGCGCCCGCAACGCCTCGGGCGCGCTGATCCTGTCGATAGAGGACAATGGCTGCGGCATCCCCAAACATGCGCTGAAGAAGCTCGGCCGGCCGTTCGAACAGGTGCAGAACCAGTTCTCCAAGAACCATGCCGGCTCCGGCCTAGGGCTCGCCATCTCGCGCTCGCTGGCCGAGCTGCACGGCGGCGCCCTCAAGATCCGCTCCACCGAAGGCAGCGGCACCATCGTTTCCGTGCGCATTCCCGCCACCACCAAGAAGAAGCCCACCGGCCAGTTCCTGAGAGCCGCCGCCTGACTATTTCTTGCGACCGCGCAGGATGCTGTCGAAATCGCGCCGGACGGTCGCCGCCTTTTCCTTCAGCTCCGCCTCCAACACCGAGAAATCCGGCAGGTCGGTGACGGCCAGCAGGAGGTCCGAGAGGCCGGGCGGCACGTCGTCCCTGTCGAAGGGACCGGTCAGGCACAGCCGGATGATCTGGGTGATGGCGAGATAGAAACCGTAGGCCCGCACCAGCTCCTCGCGCATGCCGGCATCGGCATAGTCCGGGGCAAGGCCCGCCAATATGTCGGCAGTCGCCGTCGTGCCGGGCTTGCCGGTGAACTTGCCGGTCAGCGCGGCGACCTGGGCGATGAATTCGAGGTCGATCAGGCCGCCCGGCACCAGCTTGATGTCCCACAGGTCGCGGGGCGGTTTCTCCTCCTCGATCAGCTTGCGCATGTCCGAAGCCTCGCGGCGGACCTTGGCGGCATCGCGCGGCTGGGCGAGGATGGCGGCAATCTCGCCGGCAAGCTCGGCGCACAACCCATCGTCGCCGGCGACCGGCCGGGCGCGGGTCAGCGCCATCTGCTCCCAGGTCCAGGCATCCTGTCGCTGATATTTGCGGAACGCCTCCATATGGGTGGCCACCGGCCCCTTGTTGCCGGAGGGGCGCAGGCGCAGGTCCAGCTCGTAAAGCACGCCCTCGGCCGTGGGGGCCGACACCGCCGCAATCAGGCGCTGGGTGAGACGGCTGTAGTAGTGCGCGGGCGCCAGCGGCTTGCCGCCGTCCGATTCATCCGCCTCCGGATCGTGGTCATAGAGCAGGATGAGATCGACATCGGAGCCGGCGGTGAGTTCCTGACTCCCGAGCTTGCCCATGCCGAGCAGGGCCACGCGCGCGCCGGCGATGCGGCTATGCCGGACCTCGAACTCGGCCGTCACCGCATCCAGCGCGGCGCCGATGGTGAGGTCGGCCAGATCGGAGAAGGCCCGCCCTGCCCGGCGCGCGTCGATGGAGCCGGCCAAAAGCCGCACGCCGATAAGGAATTTCTGCTCGGCGGCAAAGATGCGCAACCGGTCCAGAACCTCCTCATAGGCACGATCACCCTCGAGGAAGGCGGACAGCCGCCCCGCCAGATATTTGCGGTCGGGAAGCTCGCTGAGCAGGGCCGGATCGAGCAGCCCGTCGAAGACATGCGGGCGGCGCGTGATGATCGCCGCCAGCTTCGGGGCAGCACCCATGATGGTGGCCATCAGGCGCAGCAAGGCGGGGTTCGATTGCAGCAGCGAGAAGAGCTGCACGCCCGCCGGCAGGCCGGACAGGAACTCGTCGAAACGCATCAGCGCCTCGTCGGCGCGGCGGGTCTTGCCGAAGGCTTCGAGCAGCGCCGGTGTCAGCTCCGTCAACCGCTCGCGCGCCTCGGCCGAGCGCGTCACCCGATAACGGCCGAAATGCCAGGCGCGGATGACCCGGCAGATGTCGCTCGGACGCTGGAAGCCGAGAGTGTGAAGCGTCTGCAACGTATCGGGATCGTCGACATCGCCGGTGAAGACGAGATTGCCCATGCCGGTCGAAAGCTCCGGCGCGGCCTCGAACAGCGCCGCATAGTGACGCTCCACCTCCACCAGCGACGCGCGGAACGCCTGCGAGAAGGCGTCGGCATCGGCAAAACCCAGCATATGGGCGATGCGTTCCAGTCCCTCGTCGTCCTCCGGCAGCATGTGGGTCTGCTCGTCGGCCACCATCTGCACGGCATGCTCGACGCGGCGCAGGAACCAGTACTGCCTGGCCAGCGCATCACGGGCCTCGGCCGTGATCCAGCCATTTCCGGCAAGCTGGGAAAGCATTTTTACCGTCTCGCGGCCACGCAGTTCGGGAAAGCGCCCGCCGGCGATGAGTTGCTGGGTCTGGACGAAGAATTCGATCTCGCGAATACCGCCACGCCCCAGCTTGACGTTATGGCCCTTCACGGCAATCTCGCCGTGACCCTTGTGGGCATGAATCTGGCGCTTGATGGAATGGACGTCGGCGATCGCCGCATAGTCCATATATTTGCGCCAGACATAGGGACGAAGCTCCTTCAGGAACGCCTCGCCCGCTTCGATGTCGCCGGCCACCGGGCGGGCCTTGATCATCGCGGCGCGTTCCCAGTTCTGGCCGCGCCCCTCGTAATAGGTCAGCGCCGCCTCCACCGGAATGGCGAGCGGTGTCGAGCCGGGATCGGGACGCAGGCGCAGATCGGTGCGGAAGACATAACCGTGCTCGGTGCGGTCCTGCATGATGCGCACCAGCCTGCGGGCAAGGCGCGAGAAAATGTCCGTCGCCTCCATCGGGTCGCCGACCACCGCCTTGTGATCGAAAAACAGGATGAGGTCGATGTCGGAGGAAAAGTTCAGCTCATGCGCGCCGAGCTTGCCCATGCCGAGCACGATCAGGCCGCTGCCATGGGCGGGATCGGAGGGATCAGGCAGCTTCAGCTTGCCCTGCCGATGGGCATCGGCCAGCAGGAAGGCGGTGGCCGCCCGCACGCAGCCATCGGCCAGCACGCTCAGGCGCTGGACGGTCGCCTGCGTATCGGCCTCGCCCGCAAGATCGGCCAGCGCGATCAGGAAATGCGCCTCGGTCTTGAGCAGTCGCAGGCGCTTCATCAATTCGGCTTCCGAAACGCCCTCGCCTTGCCAGCATGCTTCGATCTCCGAGCCGATCGCTTCCAGCCGTTCCGGGACGGTCCGGTCGAGCAGGGCAGCGAGCATCTGCGGCCGACGGCGGGCGAGATCGCGCAGAAAGGGAGACAGGTCGAAGACGGCAGCGAGGAAGCGCTGCACCTCGCCATCCTTCGCCAGCAGGCCGGCCAGACGCGGAAGCTCATTCTCGGCTGCACTCGCGGCCACGTCGGCAAGTGCTTCCCGCGCATGATCCGGATCGACAGGCCGCAGTTCAAGGGCGGGCTGCAGAAGCCAGTCGGTTGCGGCGCGTTCGGCCGTCACGCTCGATGCCATAGGTCAGGACCTGTCCTTTTCGGGAAACACCATGACAACGGATAATCCGGGATCGGCGGGCAGAAGATCAAGCCTGCCGCCGTGAAATTTCATCACCGCCTTGGCGAGGCTGAGCCCCAGCCCCGAACCCGGCTGCGAGCGGCTCTTTTCCAGCCGCACGAAACGTTCCGTCGCGCGCGCGCGATCCTGCTCGTCGGGAATGCCGTGGCCGTTGTCGGTCACCGACAGCCTGATCTCCGCGCCTTCGCGCTGCAACCGCACCCGCACGCGCGGCTCCTCGGTCGCATCGGCCGAATATTTGATGGCGTTGTCGACGATGTTGGACAGCGCCTGCCCGATCAGCTCGCGGTTGCCGCTGATGGTGACGGATTGCGCGGCTTCCGCCTCAAGCGCGACTCCGCTGTCCTCCGCCAGCGGCTCGTACAGCTCGACCACGTCGCGCACCGCTTCGGCCAGATCGACGCTGCTCATGCTCTCGGCGGAATAGCCGGCCTCCAGCCGGGAAATCATCAGGATGGCATTGAAGGTCTTGATGAGTTGGTCGGACTCGGCAATCGTCGCATCCAGCGCCTCACGATAGTCGGCCGTCTTGTGCTTGCCGGCCAGCGTGGCCTCGGCCCGGTTGCGGATGCGGGTAAGCGGCGTCTTGAGGTCGTGGGCGATATTGTCCGAGACCTGCTTCAACCCCTCGTTCAGCGTATCGATGCGGGCCAGCATGGCGTTGAGGTTCTCGGACAGCCGGTCGAACTCATCGCCCGCGCCCGTCGTCGGCAGGCGGCCGGAAAGGTCTCCGCCCATGATGCGGCGGCTGGCGGCGGAAATCCCATCGATGCGCTTCAGGGCGGCGCGGCCGACGAAGAACCAGATGACGATGCCGCCAAGCCCCATCATGCCGAGCGCCAGCATGAGCGAACGGCTGACCACGTCGCGGAAGCGTTGCGGCTCGCCGAGATCGCGCCCGACAAGGAGGATCATCTGGTTGGGCAGCCGCAGCACCATCGCCAGCGCATCGTGGCGGCGCAATTCCGCGCGCTGCGCCTCGGTCTCGCCATTCTCGGCCCGCTGCCGCTCGGCTTCGCTCTCGCCATAGCGGCGGTAGTAAAAGGGCCGCGTCGTCCAACCCTCGATCTCCAGAACGCCCGGTTCGAGGCTCTGGACATTGCCGGTGAGGATCTGGCCGTTGGCATCGGCCAGCAGGTAGAGATTGGCGCCGGGCTGCCGCGAACGCTGCTCCACGACGCGCACCATGGTCGGCAGGCCGCCACGCTGGTAGGCCCGCGCCAGGCTCAGCACCTCGTCATTGATGGTTTCCTGCGTCTGGGTGGTCAGCATGCGCACCGACAGCGAGGTCATGTAGAAGACCAGCAGGGTGGCGCAGAGCGCGAACAGCAGCAGGTAGAGCGCCGAAAGCCGCGCCGCCGTCGTTTTCATGATCGCTGGCAGGGGAAGCGCCATGCGCCGTCAGCCGTGCTTGAGCATATAGCCGGCGCCGCGCACCGTGTGCAGGATCGGCTTGTCGAAGCCCTTCTCGATCTTGCCGCGCAGGCGCGAGACATGCACGTCGATGACGTTGGTCTGCGGATCGAAATGATAGTCCCAGACATTTTCCAGCAGCATGGTGCGGGTGACCACCTGCCCGGCATGGCGCATGAGGTATTCCAGCAGCCGGAATTCACGCGGCTGCAAGGTGATTTCCTGATTGGCGCGCTTCACCGAATGGGAAAGGCGATCGAGTTCGAGATCGCCGACGCGGTAGACGGTTTCGCTCTCGCGGCTGCCGGCGCGCCGGTTCAGCACCTCGACGCGGGCCAGAAGCTCGGTGAAGGCATAGGGTTTGGTGAGATAGTCGTCGCCGCCGGCGCGCAGGCCGGTCACCCGGTCGTCGACCTCGCCCAGCGCCGAAAGGATCAGCACCGGCGTGGCGTTGCCGCGCGAGCGCAGGCCGGCGATGACCGAGAGACCGTCCCGGCGCGGCAGCATGCGGTCCACCACCATGACATCGTAGTCGCCGGCATCGGCCAGCGCGAAGCCGGTTTCGCCATCGCCGGCGATATGAGCGGTGTGGCCGGCCTCGGAAAAGGCCTTCTCCAGGTAGTCCGCCGCCTCGCGGTCATCTTCAATGACAAGAATCTTCATCGCATCACTATAAGCGATTCCGGCGGCTGTGGCGGAACATCGGCACAGCGGGAAAGATTGCCGGCCGCCGCGATATGCCGCGGCGGCCGGAAGCCTGTTCAGCCCTGGCTGATCGGCAATGCGACGAAGCGGTTGGCCGAGTCGCGGCTGATCTGTACGAGGACCGACTTGCGGCCGGCCTTGGCGGCCTTGTCCATGGCGTCGGTGACGTCCTTGACGTTGTTCACCTCGTCGGAATTGACCGCGGTGATGACATCGCCGGCCTGGATGCCGCGATCGGCGGCGTCGCTGTCGGGATCGACATCGGTGACGACAAGGCCCTTGCCATCGTCGGAGGCGGTCACGGTCAGGCCGAGATCGGCAAGCGTGTCGGCGGGGGAGGCCGACGAGCCGTCGCTATCGGTGGAGGCGGCCTTGTCGGCCCCCGGCAGCTTGCCGAGTTCGACCTTGATGCTCTCCGCCTTGCCGTTGCGCCACAGGTTGATGTCGACCGTGCTGCCCGGCGCATAGCCGGCAATGACCCGCGCCAGGTCGCGGGAGGATGCGACGTCCTTGCCATCCACCTGGGTAATAACGTCACCGGAAACGATGCCTGCCTTCCGGGCCGGGCCGTCATCCTGCGCGTTGGCGACGATGGCGCCCTTGTCCGAGTTCAGCCCGAGCGATTCGGCGATGTCCTTGGTGACCGGCTGGATTTCGACGCCGAGCCAGCCGCGGGCGACCGAGCCATTCTTCATCAGGTCGTCCACCACCTGCTTGGCGGTGGAGGCGGGAATGGCGAAGGCGATGCCGACATTGCCGCCCGAAGGCGAGAAGATGGCGGTGTTGATGCCGACGACCTGTCCGCCGAGGTTGAAGGCCGGGCCGCCCGAATTGCCGCGATTGACGGCGGCGTCGATCTGGATGAAGTCGTCATAGGGACCGGCGCCGATATCACGGCCACGGGCCGAGATGATGCCGGCCGTCACCGTTCCGCCGAGGCCGAACGGGTTGCCCACGGCGACCACCCAGTCACCGACGCGGACCTGGGAGTCGTCGGCGAAATCGACATAGGTGAACTTGGTGTCGCTATCGACCTTCAGCACGGCGAGGTCGGTGCGTTCGTCGGTACCGATCAGTTTGGCATCCAGTTCCTTGCCGTCATTGGTGACGACGGTGAAGGCAGACCCATCGTTGACCACATGGTTGTTGGTGACCAGATATCCATCCTCGGAAATGAAGAAGCCGGACCCCTGCGCTACGGGACGCGGCTTGGCCGGACCACGACGCTCCGCCCGCGGACGGCCGTCACGGTCGCCGTGGCCGCGGAATTCACGGAAGAAGCGGCGCATCGGGTGGTCGGGGGGGAGATTGCCGAAGCCCTCCTCGGGAAAGCCGAAGGTGGGGCCGCGATCGGCGGTCTGGTCGACCTTGGCCTTGACGCGGACACTGACGACGGCAGGCGTCACATTGGACACCACGTCGGCGAAACTGGGAACCTGGGAAGCTTCGACACGCACGGCTTCGGCGAGCACCGGTTCGGTGCCCGCAGTGACGGCAGTAAAGCCGACCGCGCCGGCAATGGCGAGCGATGCTGCGGCGGCGGCGAGGCGCTTGCTCCTGCGGGAAACGATATGGGAGACGCTGGTCATCGATCTCTATCCTTCTTGCACTGGATGCCTCGAAAGCATCATCGCAGGCAGAGATAGGATGGTTGACCTTACTGCGCCATTTCCGGCTGATGAAACTTTGTTAATGTTGGGAGGGTGGCTCGCGACGAAGCAACTCGTCGAGCGCGGCGCGCTCCTCTGCCGTGAGGCTTTCGACCTCGACGGGGCGCTTGCGCCTTGAAGCGAAGAAAACGAAGGCCCCACCCGCCAGGAGCAGCATGAAGGGCGCGGCCCACAGCAGCACCGTGCGGACATTGAAACGCGGCTTCAGCAGCACGAACTCGCCATAGCGGGAGACGATGAAATCGACCACCTGACGGTCGCTATCGCCGGCCTCCAGGCGCTCGCGCACCAGAACCCGCAGGTCGCGGGCGAGATCCGCGTCGGAATCGTCGATCGACTGGTTCTGGCAGACCAGGCAGCGCAGGCCGGCCGAGATGTCGCGCGCCCGCTGTTCCAGTGCCGGATCGGCCAGCATTTCGTCCGGCGTCACGGCACGTGCGGCCGGCGCAAGCAGCAGACCCACGCAC
>WPCJ01186099.1_pt1 | contig 24409 bp, 15 predicted proteins | sample 5399831 | NCBI WGS metagenome assembly WPCJ01 (sample SAMN12869470, study PRJNA574797) | sludge metagenome | isolation source: wastewater treatment of pH10 | place: China:Beijing | collected 2019-05-20 | reverse complement strand
TGTAAATTCGATTTTCCAGATACCAGCCTGATTAGCTGAAGCTGTTCTGTTAAAAGTGGAGTAGCGGTTAGATCCCGCTGCCTGTGCCAGGAGTCTGGGGCCTGCCAATTCTGCAGTTCTGCTACCAATCTGTCCTGTTGTATTATTAGGAGAAGTATAAACGGTGCCATCAGGCGCAGTTAATATAATCCTGCCGTTTCCGCTACCTTGGGCACTTGATGCCGCATGAATAACTTCGCCCGCTTTAACGTATGCATAATGGGTTCCTGCGGATTTGAATGGCCATGAAGCCATTGTTGTGCCACCAGCTGTATATGAATTGCTGTATAAAAAAGCTCGTCCTCCGGATACACCGCTGGGGTAGAGATCTTTTGAGCCTTCAGCATAAAAAAGATTGCAATTAAGAAGGATCATAGCAGCGTATATGAACCTTCCTCTGTTGAGAAAGTTTAAAATTTTCCGTGTCATCTTGTGTTGTTAGTTATTAACAGCTATAAAAGCATATCGATTCTTGTTCTCATGTGCTGATGTAAAAAATACTTTCCCGATAGATTGTCGGGAAAAGTATTTAGATTTTTTTCCATCATTTGTATTCTGTTTCCAGCAAGTCAAAAAATCTGGTGCAAAATAGCAGCTATAAAAGCGGGTGTGCAATAAAATGAAGGGTCATATTCGGGAAAATGAATCAGGATAAAGATTTATTAATAAAGATTTAATAATTTAATAGTCTGTTATTTAGCGAAAATAAAAAGGATGATATAAGCTTGAATAATTATTTATCTTCCAAGAATGGTATTATGAAGTCATTAAACAGCTGTAATTCGGCTTCAGCATTGAATTAATTGAATACAATAACTGAAATTTATCACAAATGGATTACGATTTATAAAACATAATACATCTGTTTCCTGAAAAATCTATTGTTTAATTAAGATGCTGGGATCTTAGGTGTTCAAGAAATTCAGACGGTGACACAGTTGTAACTTTTCTGAATGCAGCTGCAAACTTACTCTGAGATGAAAAACCGGCTTCTTCAGCCAGACTTGAAATTTTATATTTGTGATACTGGCTGTCATTTTTCAATTTATAAATAATATGTCTGACTCGTAGCTCATTGATATAATTCTTAAAATCCTTCTTTTTATAAGTGTTGACAACATACGAAAGATATTTAGTATTCGTACTGCAGTAAGCGGCTACATATGGAAGTGATACATTATTTCTTGTAAATAATGTTGTCTGTTCAAACTTATCCAATTTACTGAGGATTTTTTTCTCAGTAGCAGGAGTCATCAGCGCCTGTGACTCTGGCTCGGTGTCATAATTTACAATATTTGGTTCCGATACATCTTCATCCGCTAAATTTTGTTTAATCTCGGTTTCCGGAAGAGATGCCGGTTTGGTTTGTTCGATTTCTTCTAGAATCTGCTGGATTTTAGCAAATTTTTCTTTCTGTCGTTTTCTATAAATTACAAAATAGACAATAATGATAACTAGTATCAAAAGTACAGACATAATGATGACATTTTTCCACCCCGATTGTTTCTTGTTCAGTTCGTTATCTTTCTTTAGTCTGGTGTAAGAGTCGTTGATATAAGCTGAAGCTTTATTGCTTATCTTTTCCGAGACAGAATCCTGCTTTTTCTTAGCCTGGTTCAGTTTTTCAATATCTTTGGTTAAAGCATAATATTGCTGGGAGCTTTCATATATTTCATTTTTTAGACTGAGATATGGAGATTCTTCAGCCATTTTTTGTGCCTGGTCTATCAAAGGTTTTGCTTTTTCAGGATTTTTTTGAGCAATATATATCTGCGCCATTCCATTCAATACGAGTGCTTTAAGAAAGTTGTCTGACATATGATTCAGCTTGTCCAAAGCTTGCTCATAGTAATCCATAGCCTTAGAATAATCTTTCAGATAATAGTAATTCAAACCTAAAAGCTGTTCATTATTAGCTGAGAGAAACGGATTGTCCTGTCCGCTTAATTTAAAATAGCTCGAAGCGTCATTAATATATTTGATGGATTGTCTGTAATTTTTATGTTCGTTTTCATAGTAAGCTTTTTCCTGCATCAGAAAACCGTTGGTCTGATTCACAAGTCTGGGATCATCTATCTTTTTGATGGTTTCTGACGTTTCTTCAATATATTTTTTAGACTGGTCAAAGAGCTTCAGATGACGGTACTGAGTAGCAAGGAAACCTGATATTTTTGCTTTCCACACATTGTCATCGGTGTCTTCAAGTATTTTTTCTGCTTTTAAAGCGTAATCAATAGCATCTTTAAATTCACCGGATTGTTGAAGTAGTGAAGCTGAAAGCATCAGACTTTTAGCCTTATAGCGAGGGGTTTCAGAAATATTATATAGAGAGTCAGCAATTTTTAAAGCTTTCGGAAAATCTTTTTGAGAAATTTCAAGATAGGTTCTTGTGTAAATCTGATTGTATGCTTCTGCATTTTGGCCGTTTAAACTGCTGATAAGAAAATTAGTAAAAAGAAATACCAAACGGAAAACAATAATCTTCCAACATTTTAATTTTATAGTCATCATGTATTGTTGTTGAACTTTCAAAGTTAACATAATATATTTTTAACAATTATGACCAGACACGTATTCTGTCTTTTGTTTTGAATCAAAATCAGGAAAATGGCTCTTAAAAATATTGTTGTATAATTTTGTTTTTCAGTGTTTTAATTAAAAAATATATTTTTAGTTGATTTACATATTATACGATAGTAAAAAGATTGACAAGACACATTTCTAATTATATAAAGGCTTAATTTTTCTGACTAATTAATGATCTTTTTTCAATAATACCTTTCAGGATGGCGATCCAGATGGTGGAGAATAACAGAGACAGGCAGGTGATTCCAAGTCCGGTCTTGTATAAGCTGTATTCAATAATCCCTGTTTTATAAGCAACAGATAATGCCAATATGCCAAATTCTCCTGTTTGAGATAGTAAGGCACCGCCATACCAACTGTCCTTCCAGTTATATTTTAGCAATCGGAAAATGATAGCCGACATCACACTATTGCTTGCCAGAACAAAGAAAGTTCCCAGCAGAACAGTTTTTATATTAAAATACAGATACGAAAGATCAAGCCGAAGTCCTATGGAAACAAAAAAAAGCGTTGTGAAAAATACTTTAAAAGGCATTAATGAATGTTCGAGCCAGTTAAATGACTTCACTCTTCCGACAACAACGCCGGCGATAAAACTTCCGAGCGCACCGCTCAAGCCCAATGTTTCTGCGAATAATCCAAATCCAAGGCAAATAATCAATCCTGAAAACACCTGCAGGTCATGATCACTTTCAAGAGTATGAAAAAATCCCGGAAGCCTGATTTCCTGTATGTTTCTCACTCTTCTTAAAAGCAGAAAGATAGCAATACAGACCAATATAGCTAATACAATCTGTAGAAAATCAAAGTTCTTATTGTCCCATACTTTCAGTATTGTTAACACAGGAGCAAGCAGCAGATCCTGAAATATAAGCATATTAAGGATCATGATTCCGAATGTTGTTTTTAAAGTATTGTGTTTTTTCAAAAACTCACTGACTACCGCAGTACTGTTGAATATAAAAAGTACAGCAATAAGGATCATACTATTCAGAGAAAGCTCTGTCATGTAACCTATCGCAAGGGCACATATTATACTTAGAAGTATTTTTATGCTTTGTGCTATCACAGGTTTTATAAGTAAGCTTCGGTTGTTTGGGACATTGATCTCCATTCCCAAAAAGAACATCAGAAGCAGAATTCCGATTTCACCGATGATTTCTATTTCATCCGGTTTGGTAAAAACTCCTGAAACATATGGTCCCAAGATTATACCTGCAATAATATAAGCAATAAGGTAGGGTTGATTCAGTTTTTTCAAAAGAAGCATTATCCCTAATGTGATGAGGCACAAAATGCATATGGCCGAAAGTAATCCATGCATAATTTAATAATTAAAATTGATAATGAATTAATTACCGGATAGAATAGAAAATTGGTTTCCCAAAAGGAAAACCAATTATAATATTATTGAATCTCGATCAGCTTAGGAGGACGTTTTTTAGCTTCCTCCTTTTTAGGAATTGTGAGCTTCAAAACTCCATTTTCGTATTTAGCTTCAATATGCTCTTCGTCCACTACATCTCTTGCGAGCTCAAAACTGCGCTGAAAAGCCTGATAGCTAAATTCTCTACGGGTATAATTGTCATTTTTGTCTTCCGCTTCATTTTTTTTCGAAGACGAGATGGTAAGGAGATTACCTTCCAGGCTAATTTGGAAATCTTGTTTTTCCATACCCGGTGCGGCGACTTCCACTACAAAATTTTCAGGATTCTCCCTGATGTTTACGGATGGGAGAGTGGTAAGAGTGGAAGAATAATTATTGTTGCCCCAATTAAAAAGTTCGCGACTGAAAAAGTCATCGAACAGTGTACGTGGATTTGCAGGGAGCAAACTGCCATTGTTTCTTTTTTCGATTGACATAACAAACGTTTTTTAATGTTAAACAATAATTCAATGATCACAGTTGAAAATTTACAAACTATATACCAAAAAACAGGATGGAAAAAATGTCATGCTGCGAATGAAAAAATGTCAGAATGAGGATGTTTTTACTCTTTCGTATCATAAAATATCTTTTTCGTATCAGTGGCAATAAAGCATAACATTAAATTTGGTAATCTGAATAACAAATTTTATCATGCAAAAGTTTATCCTAAGATTATTACTCATAATCATTTCCGGAGCGTTATTTTCTCAGGAATATAAACCTCTATCGTTGGAACAAGCCGGAAAACGTCTCTTGCCCCAATTTTCAATTGCCGTTTACACACCAATTACGGATATTACATTGGATGAAATAAAAAAGCAACGCAGGGAACTTCTCGATAAACCTTGGCCGGAATTGAAAAACAAAGACAGTTTAGATGTTATACAATCAAAAATCCAGGGGCTGGAAAAAAATGATGCTGTAATTCCAATTACGATTTACAAACCTAAAAATGCTGAGAATCTCCCTGTTTTTATATGGTTTCACGGCGGCGGTTTTATTTTTGGGACACCAAAATGGGATCACCAGCGTTGCGCCGATTATGCTGTTAAAGGTAGGGCCGTGGTCATCAATGTAGATTATCGGTTGGCGCCAGAAAACCCTTTCCCTGCGGCACTTCATGACGCTTATGCAGTACTCGTTTGGGTCAATGAGAATGCAAAAACTATCGGCGGAAATCCAAATTTAATTGCTGTAGGAGGCTCTAGTGCAGGTGCTGGATTATCAGGAAGTCTGGCGCAGTATGCAAGAGATCAGAAAGGGCCGAAAATCAGCCTAGAAGTATTGGAAATTCTTCCGGGAGATTTTCGTACTGATTATCCTTCTACAATCGAGTTTACCCGTGTTCCCGGACTGAAAAGTCAGGATTTTCCTATTATGGAAAGCTTTTATGTTGGTAAAAATGGAAATTCCAAAGCCAAATATGTTATGCCCGGCAATATTGATGATGTAAACAATCTTCCACCCACAGTTATTTTTGTAGCAGGAGCCGATCCTCTTCGTGACAGTGGTTTAGCGTATGCAGACAGGTTAATGAAAGCCGGAAATTTTACTGAGCTTCATGTCTTTGCAGGTTATGCGCATGGAATGCCTCTTCCCGGAAGTATGGACATCACATTACGACTTATGAAGCAATTTTTAAAATAAAATACTCTGGATGTCCCGCAAATTTCGATTAATATTTGTTTTTCATATCGTTTTCTCAATGTTCTTTTCCCAATCGAATGATTGGGAAAATCCTTCTTACCTGCAAAAAGGAAAAGAAAAATCACACTCTGCATTTATAATTTTTGGTGACGAAAATTTGGCGTTGTCTCAGGATTTTTCAAAATCAGATAATTACAAATCATTAAACGGAAAATGGGATTTTAAATATTTTGCTGATTATAAAAAAGCCGATTTCGATTTTTCAAAACCTTTGGATTGGCAATGGGATTCTATCTCAGTTCCTTCTAATTGGGAATTGCAGGGTTTTGGGATACCAATTTATACCAATATTCCGTATCCTTTTCCGAAAAATCCACCTTTTATAGGCGATAATAATCCGGTCGGAATTTACCGTAAAAACTTTGATAGACCTTTTAATAACGGGCAGACTATTCTGCACTTCGGTTCAATTTCAGGTTGTGCTTTCGTTTGGATTAACGGACAGAAAATTGGGATGACGAAAAATTCCAAAACCCCTGCGGAATTTAATATTACAAATTATTTAAACGAAAAGAACAATGAATTGATCGTTAAGATTTTCCGCTGGAGCGATGGAAGTTATCTTGAAGATCAGGATTTTTGGCGGCTTAGCGGAATTGAACGCAATGTATACTTGTATCAGCTCCCCAATGTCACTCTTTGGGATTATTTTTTCAGAACTGATTTAGACAAAAATAACCAGAATGCCAAATTTTCGGCAGACATCGATGTAAGGAAGTTTTCAAATTCTCAAGGTCGAAATGCCGAGTTAAAGCTCAGTATTTTGGATCAGAACCATAAAAAAATATATTCTGAAAAGAAAAATATTATCTTAAATAAAGATACTTTACAAACCGTTTACTTCACATCCGGGATTAAAAATCCAAAAAAATGGTCAGCTGAAGATCCTAATCTGTACACGGTTCTGATCTCATTTAAAACAGAAAATTCAGAAAAATTCATTTCCGAAAAAATAGGTTTCCGAAAAGTGGAAATTAAGCATGGGCAGCTTCTTGTAAATGGAAATGCTATCAAAATCCACGGTGTCAACCGCCACGAACACGATCCGGAAACCGGACATTTCACCACCAGAGAACTGATGCTGAAAGATATTTTGCTAATGAAGCAATTCAACATCAATGCAGTCCGACTTTCGCATTATCCCAACGATCCGGAATTTTACAAACTTTGCGACCAGTATGGACTCTATCTCGTGGACGAAGCTAACATCGAATCCCACGGAATGGGAGACGCCAACTCACCCGGTCTCGACACCATTCATCATCCCGCCTATCTTCCGGAATGGGAAAAAACACACCTTGACAGGACGGAAAGAATGATAAAAAGAGACAAAAATCATACGTCCGTAATTATTTGGTCGCTCGGAAACGAATGCAGCAACGGTCCGGTTTTCAAAAAAACGTACAAGATGGTGAAAGCTTATGATCCAAGCCGTCCCATTATGTTTGAACAGGCACACGAAGAATGGAATACGGATATTATTGCCCCGATGTATCCTTCATTTACGGAGATGAAAGAATTCTCCCAAAGAAAAAACCAGAAACGACCTTACATTATGTGCGAATATTCTCACGCAATGGGTAATAGTAATGGGAATTTCAGGGATTATTTTGAGGTTATCCGCTCATCCGAATATATGCAGGGCGGATTTATCTGGGATTGGGTTGATCAGGGGTTGAAAACCAAAGATTTGAATGGGCAAACTTTCTACGCTTATGGTGGAGATTTGGGAAGTTTTATGTATTATAACGATGAAAATGGCGTTGCAGATGGAATTCTGAGTTCTGACAGAACACCAGATCCCGGCGCTTACGAAGTACGGAAAGTTTATCAGTACATCAATTTTAAAACTGAAGATATAAAGTCCGCAAATTTTGAAATTAGAAATGAATATGATTTTTCCACTACCGAAAAATTTAACTTTGAATGGGAAATTCTGGGAAACGGAACAGTCATTAAAACCGGAAGTTTTCGGTTGAATTTAAAACCTGGGCAAACAGGAAAAATCAAAATCGATTATCCGGAAATTGTTCCAGGAGAAGAATATTTCATTAATTTTAAAGCAATAACCAACCAAGATTGGGGAATCTTGCCGAAAGAAACCGAACTGGCTTGGGAACAGTTTAAAATTTCGGGCAACTTTTTTGAATTTCAAAAAGAAAATTCTGGAGATCTCAAAATCTCTGAAAATGATAAAGAAATCTCATTTGTTTCGGGAAATACAAAAGGTGTTTTCAATAAAGAAAAAGGTGAATTCACGTCATATTCCAACAGTTTTGTACAACTGAAACAGCTTCCGGAGCCATATTTCTGGAGAGCGCCCACTGATAATGATTTCGGGAACAAAATGCCACAAAAATTAGGCTTTTGGCGAAATGCGCACAATGATTTAAAATTGAAAAATCTGACAATTTCTCCACAAAATAAGAATGGTTTTGGAATTTTGTGTGAATATTCGCTCAATAAGATGGATTATCAGATTTTATATAATATTCTGAATGACGGAAGCATTCAACTGACGTTTTCCATAAACAAACAGACGGAATTTTCCGAGATTCCACGTTTTGGAAGCAGGATGATTCTTCCGCAAAATTTTCATCATTTGACTTATTACGGCAAAGGTCCCTACGAAAATTATCAGGATAGAAATACCGCTTCCTTTGTAGGGATTTATAAAGATTTCACCGAAAATCAATATTATAAAGGTTATATTCGGCCACAGGAAAGCGGAAACCGAACCGGGATCCGTTGGCTGGAACTTGGAGACGAAAACGGACACGGAGTTTCTATTGAAGGTTTGCAGGAACTAAATTTTACCGCGATTCATCACAGTACAGAAGATTTAGATCCAGGTTACACCAAAAAACAGCAGCATCCAACCGATTTGCCACCAAGAAAAAATATTTATCTGAATATCGACCTCAACCAACGCGGCATTGGAGGCGATGACAGCTGGAAATCGCTTCCCCACGAACAGTATTTGCTCAAGAATTCTGATTATGAATTTTCATATATTTTAAAATTAAAATAACTTCCCAAAAATGATTTAAAATGAAACTTTCGTTAATTATTTGTATGTTTTTCATCCAATTATTTTTTGCACAGGATTGGAAATCTTCTTCTACAAACCTTTCAGGAAAAGAATTTCCAAGGATAAATGCTAAAAATGAAGTTCAGTTTAAAATTTATTTTCCCGATGCGAAATCCATTGTTCTGGATGGTGGTGACGGAATGAAAAATGTAAAATCGGTTTCTGAAAAGGATAATAACGGATTTTGGACTATTACTACTTCACCTGTAGAAATCGGATTTCATTATTATTGGCTGAATGTTGATGAAAAACGAACCAATGATCCGAATACGCAACTGTATTTCGGTTATGGCCAGCCAACAAGCGGAATAGAAATTCCGTCCGGAGAAGATTTTTTTCTTAGAAAAAATATAAAACACGGCAAAATATTGAATGATAGTCTGTATTCAAACATCACGAAGAATGTGAGGAATTTCAAAGTTTATCTTCCTCCCAACTACGAAAAGGGGAAATTTCCGGCTTTATATCTCTACCACGGAACTGGAGAAGATATAACAGGCTGGGAAAGACAAGGTTACATTGAAAACATTCTAGATAATCTTTTTGCAGCGAAAAAAGCTAGAGAAATGATTGTTATAATGGATTACGGTGTTGCTCTGACTCCCGAACTGGAAAGAATGCCCGACAATTATCCGAGAACAGTACTGTCTTCAAAAAATCTCGACAAATGGTTGGTTTCAGAGCTAATGCCTTATATCAAAAAACATTATAAAACTAATGGAAACAATGCGGTGGCAGGGCTATCAAGAGGGAGCTACCAAGCCATGCTGATCGGTGTGAATCATCCGGAAAAATTTTCTGCAATAGGATCCTTTAGTCCGGTCATTTATGAAGGGACACAAGCAGAACCTTATAAGGAACTTCCCATCCAAAATTTATTGAAATCTGAAAAAAAACCATTCTTCTTCATTGGAATTGGAGAAAAAGAAGGAACTCGTTTCGAAGAGTTTAGTCATACTTTGAATACTTTTTTGGAGGAAAATCATTACCCATATATTCAATATAGATCTCCTGGGACTTACCACGAATGGCTTACTTGGAGACGATGTCTGTATCAGTTCGCTCAAAAAATTTTTAAGAAATAAACATGACTTTTGTCACGTATTAAATTTTTGTTAACTTACCACAAGCAAATCTTTCTTTCTCATGGAATTAGTTCTTCCTTATCTCGAATCCGAAGGTTTTAAGCAAGGCCTGCTTCATGATTACAGGTTTCGGCATCAGGATTTCCTAAATTCGACATTTATGGAAATGCCCGATGATTTGGGAACAGGTAAATTAATTCTTTTCAGCAAAAAAAACTTCCATTTCTTCCGTGGAAAATGGAATTTTGGAGAAGAAACCATTTTCCATTCGCCACATAAAGTTGGTGAAAATGATCTGATGGATTTCCGAATCAGTACGGAAGGAAAGATCAGCAGTAATCTTATTAGCGGAGAAAAAGAGTTCGAACACGATACCACCGATATTGACGGTATGAGAATTTTTATTCCTAAAAATCTATTTCCAAAGGACAACGGACTACTGATGGAAAAGCTGAATAATGCAGAGCGTAATTATCTGAGTCAGGAAAAGCTGAAAACAATTTTTGATACACCATTTGAAGATTTTTCGGGAAGTATAATTCTCGAAAGCCGTATTCTGGAATTTCTGAGTTATTGGATTCATTATCTTCTTTCCGATGAAAAAACCTTTGAATCCAAAAAAGCTTTTGAAGAGAAAATAAAACTGGCAAAGGATTTTGTAGATACCAATGCTTTCCGTGAGCTAGCCATTAAAGAAATAAGCCGATACTGCGGGCTTAACAACTGCGACCTGAAAAAAGGTTTTAAAGATTACACACAACTGCCAATCCGCCAGTACATTATCAAGACCCGCATGGAAGCCGCCCGTCAGATGCTTTTGGAAACAGAAAAATCGGTTGGAGAAATAGGCGATTCCATCGGTTACTGCAACCGGGGCCACTTTTCACAGCTTTATCAACGCTATTTCGGAAAATTACCTTCGGAAGAAAGATTATAAAAATTAAACAAAATTTTGCTAATGTCAAAGAACTACTATCATAAAGAAGTTCTTTGGCATTTACTTTTTATACACTTTGGAAATATTTCCGTTTCGTATCACAAAATATCTTTTTCGTTTCAGTTCAACTTTTTTGGATGATTAATTTGGAGTTAAGATTAATGAATAGAAAAATTCCCATAGTTAGGGGATTTACTAAATGAATATTAACTTAACATTAATAAATTATATGCTGAACTTATCATTTTTAGTGGAACAGGGTGCAAAAAGAAATCCAGATAAGCCGGCTCTAAGCTTGGGTGAAGTTACACTGAATTACAAATCTTTCCATGATAAAGTGTGTCAGACTGCCAATGCACTATCAAAGAAGGGAGTTGGTTATGGAGACAAAGTGGCTTTGCTTTGTCCCAATATTCCACAGTTTCCCATTATTTTCTTTGGGATTTTAAAAACAGGAGCTACCGTTGTTCCACTCAGCATTTTATTAAAGACGGATGAGATTGCCTATCATCTTGCCGATTCCGAAAGCAAAATATTCTTTTGCTTTGCAGGAACCCCGGAGATTCCTATGGGCATTTTTGGGAAAGAAGGATTTGATAAAACCAAAACCTGCAAGGATTTTATAAGCATCGGACAGATTTCAGATGAAATTCCTTCTTTTGATGAATTAATAAAAGATGAAAAAAAAGATTTTGAATCTTACATTACATCTTCCGAAGCCACAGCAGTAATCATTTATACTTCCGGAACCACAGGAAAACCGAAAGGTGCAGAACTTTCGCATATCAATCTTTATACAAATGCCGAAATCAGTACAGGAATTGTACGATCACAGCTATTTGAATCCCAAATGGTTGTGCTTCCGCTATTTCACATCTTTGGTTTAACGGTAATGATGCTTGCAGGTATACGTCAATCACTACATTTGATTCTGCTTCCAAAATTCGATGCAAAAACAGTTTACCGGTTAATATCGATATTCAATATCAAAATCTTCGCAGGTGTTCCGTCAATGTATTGGGCACTGCTGAATGAGGAGGATACGGTAGAAAATCATAAAACTATTCAGAATCTGCGTATTGCTATTTCAGGTGGCGCTTCACTTCCGGTTAAGATTATAGAGGAATTTGAATCTCGTTTCGGAGTTCCTATTATTGAAGGATACGGCATGTCGGAAGGATCTCCGGTGGTGACATTCAACCAATTGGAAATAGGTCGCAAGCCAGGCTCCGTAGGGACACCCATTTATGGTGTGGATGTGAAAATTGTAGATGATGAAGGAAATGAACTTCCCACAGGCGAAAAAGGAGAATTGATCTACCGCGGTCCGAATGTGATGAAATCTTACTACGGAAAACTATCAGAAACTCAAAAAGTTCTCAAAAATGGTTGGCTCTACTCCGGAGATATTGCTATAAAGGATGAAGACGGTTTTTTCTTTATAGTTGATCGTAAAAAAGAAATGATTATCCGTGGCGGAATGAATATCTATCCACGCGAAGTGGAAGAAGTGATGATGAAACATCCTGATATTTCTATGGTTGCTGTGGTCGGAATTGCTGATGAAAAACTAGGTGAAGAAGTTAAAGCTTTTGTGGTGAAAAAAAATGGAAGTGATATATCGGAAGAAGAAATTAAAAATTGGACAAAAGAAAAACTGGCATCTTATAAATATCCAAGAAGTATTGAATTTTTGAATCAACTTCCCATAAATGCATCAGGTAAAATTCTTAAAAAATTACTTAAAACCGAAAAAATATAGCAATGAATTATTTTAAAATTATTCTTATGACGGTTGGATTTACCGTTCTTTCCTGCTCAACTGGACATAAGATAAGTGGTGTAGAAAATTCTGTTTCTCCCACTAAAGAAGAAGTTCTGAAAAACGTAAAATATGGCCCCTTTGAAAGAAATTTGATGGATGTTTATCTGCCTGCCAACAGAGATCCAAAATCGGCTTTTCTTGTAAATATCCACGGAGGCGCATGGACACAAGGCGATAAAAGATTTGATGACAAGCTTTCAGAATATTTGGTTTCTCAGGGGGTTGCTGTTGCTAATCTCAATTACCGTTATGCTGATTTGCAGGATACGCATCTTCCGCAACTTTTGGATGACATCAATAATGTGGTGAAATATCTTTCTGAACATTCCAAAGAATGGAATACAAGAAAAACCGGATTCTCTATATCCGGAGGAAGTTCCGGTGCACACGTTTCTATGATGTATGCTTATACCAGAAATCCGGCAATCAAGACTATTATTGAAAGATGCGGGCCTGTTGATTTTACCGATATACAGACCTTACAATATATAAAAGCTGCCAATCTTTTCGAAGTTTTGGATAAAATGTCTGGCAATAAAGCCGTTTGGAATCCTGGTGATGCTGTTCCTGAATTATATGCTAAAACCAGTCCGATAAAATTCGTGAACAAAATTCCAATAATGATTATCCACGGAGGCAAAGATGAGGTAGTGCCAATTCAACAGGCTTATCTTCTTGAAAATGCACTGAAAGCAAAAGGAACCACATACAAATTAGTAATAGTTCCAGGTGCTGGTCATCAGATCGAAAAATTACCCCAAGACCAGCAAACTGTTTTTACTGAGATGACCAGTTGGCTGAAACACTATGGAATAAACTAAACTATTAAGATATGAACATCAGAATTTTAAATTCAAAACTAAGTGTTGCAGTCATTTTTCTCACTGCTTCTACCTCGGTTTTTGCACAGCAGAAGCCTACTGATACCACAAAAACAAAAGATATAGATGAGGTGATTGTTACAGGGGTTTTCGACAAAAGAACACGGATGAATGCACCGATTGCTATTTCCGTTCTTAAAAGCGAGCTGATAGAAAAACAGGTTCCGAACAGTGCAGCCGACCTCCTGAAAAATGTTCCCGGAGTTTATGTGAACTCTTCTTTGGGAGAAATTAGGAATAATGTAGCTTCCAGAGGAATTTCCGCAGGTTCTGCAGACGGAACTTTTGCTTATGAATATATCTCGATGCAGGAAGACGGACTTCCTGTAACCAATACCACCTATTTTAATTATGGTCCGGATTTTTTCCTGAGAGCGGATGCTACTATTGCACAGATTGATGCAGTGAGGGGTGGACCAGCTTCTATTACTGCGGCCAATGCACCCGGAGGAATTTTCAATTACATCTCTAAAACAGGCGGCAATAAATTTGCTGGAGAAATCCGTGCAAAATACGGAGTACAAGGTGCGAATAATTCCGGCTATCATAGAATTGATGCAGATTTTGGCGGACCTTTGGGTAATAACTGGTTTTATAATATTGGTGGTTTCTATCGTTATGATTTGGGAGCAAGATATCCTGGATACCCATTCAACAATGGTGGACAGATCAAAGGAAATATTATGAAAAAATATGATCGGGGAACTATTAAAGTATTTCTGAAATATCTCGACGATACCAACGGGTATGCCCAACTTATCCCGACCAGAAACTATTCCGATCCGGAACCTGCAGAAGGTTTTAGCAGCAGTTCTTCTTTGCTGATTCCTAAGCTGCAATACAATTCTCAGGACTTTATCCACGGGGGCAATGTAGATTACAATTCAGGAAGATTGGTAGGGAATAAATACAGATCGATCGGGCTGAATTGGGATCACAATCTTGGCAATGACTGGAAATTGTTTCTTGCGAGCAAATATTCTGATAATGCTGTTGCCCAGAACAGTATTGGTAATTCCTTTGTCACTTCGGTGACCGATAATGTTCCGTATGCTTTGCTGATGGGAACTGTTGGAATTGGCAATTATTCATTTCGTGATGCACTTACCGGGCAAGAAGTTGCCGCAGTTACTGCTGGTTTGGGTACATCTGGCGTGACTTATAATGTGACCAAAAATCTTTTGTCAGGACAAGGCGTTCAAAATAATTCTATTTTGATGTCTCCGCTTAATTTTTATGAAAATAAGGTAAAGGAATCTATGTCCCAGCTTACCATTAATAAAAAATGGAAAAATATGAATTTTTCATTTGGTGGATATTATGGCTACTCAGATGTATGGAGATTTTCAGGAATCAATGGGATCGCTCTTACCACCTTGGAAGATCGTCCAAGAATGTTAACTTTAAACTTTACAGGCGGTTTATATTATCCTACAACTACAAATCCTTTTAATCTGATTCCAGGAGCTTTCCAGGTTACCAATAAAGATGGGTTTGCACAAGGAGCTGGAAGCACTGGAGACTTATTGGAATTTAAAGCAAAGCAACAACAAGGTGCTGCCTTTTTTGGGCACACCTGGGATATTACGGATAAATTAACCTTAGACTGGGGAATTCGTTATGAAGAAATATGGATAAAAGGAGAGAACATAAGAACTTTCCTTACTAATACTCAGGTGACAAATGGGAACGTTGCTTTAACACCGGGACCTGATAATAACCCTTATACTATTTACGATAATAACACCTTGGTGAAATTAACTAACGTGGATTACAGCCGTCAAATCGAAAATTTTTCCTATTCGGCGGCGGTTAATTATAAATTTAACAACAATTTTGCGGTCTATGGAAGATACTCGCAAGGCAGTAAAGCGCCGGATCTGGATGTATTTTTTGCATCGAACAGGCCTGAGACCATCGGTCTGCTAAACCCGCAATCCCGAAAAACACAACAAGTGGAAATGGGATTGAAATCACGAACAACTTATTTTGATGCTTTTATAACGCCTTTCTACAGTTTACTGAAAAATGTGCCTGTTGGAGCAATGGCGGATAATGGAGCAGGAGGGTTTTATACGACACCAACACTTTACAACGAAAATGAAACCTGGGGTGTAGAATTAGAAACTAATATCAAACCAATCACTAATTTTAATGTTCGTGCAGTGCTCACATTACAGGATCCAAAAGTAAAACAAGGATATTATTGGAACCTTAAAAGTCCAGGAATCACTGATGATGAAGTCGTTTCCTATTCTGGAACAACAGTTGCTTACACTCCGAAAATCATACTCAATGTTACCCCAAATCTGACCATAGGAAAAGCTTTTGCATTTTTAACTTGGAGTTATTTGGGCGAAAGGGAAGGCAGTAATACCAATATTTACAAATTGCCTGGATTTTCACAGTTTGACCTTGGTTTGGGATATAATTTCAATGAAAACCTGAGCGCTCTTATAAACGTCAACAATATTTTCAATAAATACGGTGTGATGAGCTATCAAAGACCAGGATCTCTTATTCAGCAATTAGCAGGTTTCGAAAGTTTTACTCAAGTCGAATATGATGCTGCAGTGGCTAACAATACACCATATTTTACAGTAGCAATTCCGCCAACATCAGGCTATCTTACCTTAACTTACAAATTTTAAAAGATGCAGCTTTCATACATCAAATTTTTTATGCTTTTTACATCATTTACAGTTTCTGCCCAACAAACACAGTTGGGCAAAACAGCTGTCAAGGATCTTGCAAAAAAAATGTCGGTGGAAGAAAAAGCCAGACTCCTTGTCGGAACCGGAATGCCTGGTTGGGTTGGGTTGACAAAACTTCCCAACCCTCCGAAAATGAAAGTTCCTGGAAGCGCAGGAAAAAATATGGCTTTCCCGAAATACAATATTCCAGAACTTATACTTGCGGACGGACCTGCAGGACTAAGGATAAAACCCGAACGCGATAATGTTTCTAAAAAATATTTTGCAACAGCATTTCCAGTAGCGACAGCTTTGGCAAGCAGCTGGAATGCAGCTTTGGTGAAGGAAATAGGTGAAGCTATCGGAAACGAAACCAAAGAATACGGTGTCGATCTGCTTTTAGCCCCGGGAATGAATATCCAGCGAAACCCTTTAAACGGAAGAAATTTTGAATACTTTTCCGAAGATCCTTTAGTAACCGGAACAATGGCTGCAGCCTATGTGAATGGGGTACAAAGGAACGGTGTTGGAGCAACTTTAAAGCACTTTGCTGCCAATAATCAGGAGAGCAACCGTTTTGGTGTTAATGAGCACATTTCGCAACGTGCGCTCCGCGAAATTTATCTGAAAGGATTTGAAATTGCCGTTAAAAATTCACAGCCATGGGCAATAATGACAGCTTACAACAAAATCAACGGAACTTATGTTTCTGAAAATAAAGAACTATTGACGGACATTCTGCGGGACGAATGGAAATTCGAAGGATTGGTAATGACGGATTGGTTCGGTGGTTATGGAAGCGAAGATGAAGTACGAGCCAACAAGGTTTCCAATGTAGCAGCACAAATCAATGCCGGAAACGATTGGCTCATGCCTGGAACACCACAGCAAATAGAAGCAGTTATAAAACAGGTCAAAAGCGGAAAACTTAATACATCGGCAATGGATAAAAGTGCAGAACGAATTTTGAAAATCATTCTGAAATCCCCTGTTTTCAGGAATTACAAATATTCGGACAATCCGGATTTAAAAGCCCACGCAAAAATATCCAAACAGGCAGCTACTGAAAGTATGGTTTTGCTTGAAAACAAAAGTAATACACTTCCTTTAAAACTTAATGGGAAAAAAGTTGCCCTTTTCGGTAATACGTCTTATAATTTTATTTCGGGAGGTACAGGTAGTGGGGATGTGAATGAAGCATATGTCGTTTCGTTACTGGACGGGTTGAAAAATAGCGGTGCAAAGACTGATGTACGTCTTTCTTCAAAATACCTTCCTTATATCAAAATTGAAGACAGTATACAAACCGAAAGAAGAAAGCGGGAAGGAGCACTTTCTAAGTATATCAGAATCCATGAAATGCCTTTTTCTGATGCAGAAATAGAACGTGCTTCCAATGAAAATGACTTTGCTGTTTTCACCATCGGGAGAAATGCAGGTGAAAACGGAGACCGCCCCGTTTCGGATTTTTATCTGGCTGATGACGAGAAAGTAATGATTGACAGGATCAGCTCTGTTTTTCATCAAAAAAATAAAAAATTCATTATCATTATGAATATTGGAGGTGTTATCGAGACCTTAAGCTGGAAAGATAAAGCAGATGCTGTTCTTCTATCCTGGCAGCCGGGACAGGAAGCCGGAGATGCTGTTGCAGAAGTTCTTTCGGGGATTGTAAATCCTTCAGGGAAACTGGCACAGACATTCCCTAAAGACTATAAAGATGTACCCTCTTCTAATTCTTTTCCGGGTATTCCGGCTGATTTTCCGCTCGATTCCAATTACAGTGAAGGAATCTTTGTTGGCTATCGGTATTACGACACGTTCAAAATTCCTGTGGCTTATCCTTTTGGTTACGGAATGTCCTATTCGCAATTTGATTTTAGCGATTTAAAAGTGCAAAATGACGAGTCTTCTAAAACATTGCAAGTTAGTTTCACAGTTACCAATTCCGGGAATACGGAGGGAAAAGAAGTGGCTCAGATTTATGTTTCGGCGCCCCATCAGAAAATGAAAAAACCGATTCAGGAACTTAAAGCTTTCGCAAAAACAGAACTTCTTCAATCTGGAAAGTCCCAGACATTTTCAGTAACAATTCCGTATTATGATTTGTCATCATTTGATTCGGCAACGTCATCTTGGAAACTTGAGGCAGGAAATTATGAATTGAGAGTTGGGAATTCTTCACAGAATATTTTAATAAAACAGGTTTTTCACCTTTCAAATCCAACGATGGTACTCAAAACGGAAAATCTGTTGAAACCAGATAGGGTTGTCAATGAATTATAAAACTGAGATAATTTATTTAACATAATTCTTATGATTTCTAAAATTATAAGGATAAATAAAAATTACAAACGAAATGAAAAGAGTCATTAATAGTGTTTTTGCTGTTATTATAATGATATTATTGCTTGTTTTAAGTATTTCAATAATATCAGTGTATTTGAAGTGGCCTATGTATCTTAGCGGTTACAGCAGTCTATTCACGACACAATTCAATTCAGGATTTATTGTGTTTGCATTGATATCATTGCTGGTATCGTTTCTGTTTTTAAAAAAACAGAGGACCGATAAAAAAATCTGGAAACTGAATTTAATTTTAAGTGCTATTTTACTTATCGGACAATTGATTTTTATGCAGATCATGCTCAATACCGCTTCAAAATATGATGTAAAAGTTTCTCTTTTACCCACATTGAAGGGCTATGTGACACCTTTAAAATCGAAAGAAACATATCATTATCTAACCATTTATAACGAAAGGCAACTCTTTGATGTGTATCGCCCCAAAGCTGGGTCTGGTAAACCTACAATTCCAGTTATCCTGGTTCATGGTGGTGCTTTCATCGAAGGTGAAAAAGACCAACTTGGATATGCGGCCAATTGGTTTACAGAAAAGGGGTATACCTCTTTTGGTATCGAATATCCGTTGGCAAAAAAAAACCGTCAGACTTACGAAAGTGCTGTTAATTCCATTGCAACTTGCATGAGTTTTATCCGCAAAAATGCTAAAAAATTTAACATAGATGCTTCAAAGATGGTTTTGGTAGGAGGTTCTGCAGGGGCGGCTCTTGTAATGCAGACCGACTTAGGACTAAGGGAAGGCTATGTGAAATCTTATGACGCCACAGATGTTTCACCACCTGCATCAGTTATTGCACTTTATCCGCCTGTAAGTTTATCTGATCTTTATTATAAAATGAAACAAGGCAAAACAGTAGATCTTAATGAACCGATGAATAAATATTTGGGTGGGGACCCGAATCGGTTTCCAGACCGTTTTAAGCGTGTGAATCTTATTGATCACCTCAACAACGGAATTTCTCCAACTCTGATTCTCACCGGCGAAATTGATCATGTAGTGAATGTGGAGGCTATTCGGCGATTTGCAGAAAAAACCAAAAAAATGAAACTTCCTGTTACTTATGTGGAAATACCATACGGAGAGCACGTTTACGATGCCAATCCTAATTCTATTGCAGGTCAAATCACTTGGTCCAAGATTACAGCATTCCTGAAAAATAGTCATCTGGAAAATCAATGAAGAGATACAGTGTAAAGATTTCCATTTTCGTCATTTTTTTTGTTTTTGGAGCACTGCTGAATAGTGTTGGGATTTTAGTGGAACGTTCCCAGACGTTATATGGTGCTACGAAAAGCGAAGCGGCAATTTTAGAACCTTTTAAGGATCTGTCAATTGCTTTGGTAGCTTTTTTTGCCGGTTCTTTTTTACCAAAATTAGGCTATAAAAAAGCATTATTGAGTAGCCTGATTATTGTATTCTTTGCATGCCTCGGAATCTTTTTCCTGAATTCTTTCTGGGGTGTTAAAATGCTGTTTCTGGCAGTGGGTGTTTCATTTGCAGTAGTCAAAGTTTCAGTTCTAGCCTTAATTGGCGAGGTCACGAAAAATGAAAAGGAACATAGCTCAGTAATGAATCTTACCGAAAGTATTTTTATGTTGGGAATCATTACAATGTATCTTATATTTCCATTTTTTTACAGCGATATCAATCCAGATAATTGGCTGTACGGATTTCTGTTTTTGGCTGCTATGGTTCTGATTGCGTTTATATTTATAGCATACAGTAAAATCGATGTTCAGTATCACCATCATAATTCTTTACAACAATCTGTTTTGGAAATGAGAAATCTGTTGAGATCAAAACTCGTTCTTATTTTTACATGTTTTGCATTTTTTTACGTCATGACAGAGCAAGGCATTATGTCATGGCTTCCAACTTTTAATAACAACGTGCTACATCTTTCTCCGAAATTAAGTGCTCAGATGTCTGTAATTTTAATGGTTTCCATTGCTTTTGGTAGATTTGTCAGCAGTATTATTAGCAAAAAAATAGGGTGGTTTTACATTGCTATGGTTTGTGTAATTGGTGCTGGAATTTTTTTGATTTTGGTTCTGCCGTTGGCTGAAAATATACATCCTCAAAAAATTAATTCGTTGCAGAATATTCCTGTGGTTAGTTTTATATTTCCCTTAATCGGCATATTTTTGGCACCAATGTATCCACTTGTCAATTCCGCACTGTTGTCTCATACACCAAAAAATCAACAGAGCAGTCTGGCAGGAATTCTTACTTTCTTTTCTGCTATTGGCGGGACCGTTGGGTCTATGGTCATCGGGAATTTATTTGAAAAATTGGGAGGTGAAAGGGTTTTTTATCTTTCACTTATTCCGCTACTGATCATTTTAATAACTTTTATATTCATCAATAAATGGACAAAACGTGGCTGAAAAAATTAATATTCAAGAAACGCTAAACAGACTTCTAAAGCAGGAAGATACAGACAATGATGGGAAAATTACGGTAGAAGACAATGGCCCGAAAAAATTTACTTTAAAAACAAAAAATGCTGAGATCCAAGTTTTTGGAACGTACTTTCTCTCCAATCTGCTTCAGATTTTGGCGTATGAAAAAGAAAAAGGAAATGAAGAATGGGAAATAGATGAAACTGAAATCTTTAAAAATCCTGAAGAAAAAATTTCTGATCAGATTAAGGATATATTTTGGGACGGATTAACCCGGAAATTAGATAGAGAAGGACTTTCCCGTGTCCTGGAAGACTCTAAGATGTCAGGGGAAGAACGAATTATATATGTTCCATTTAATGATCATATTGCTAAAGACTATTATGGTAAACTTCAGGAAAAAATGAATTTCAGGATGGAAATTCTCCCGGAAAATATAACACCGGAGTTTGTGCTTTCCATCAATTCGAAACCGGGAATTCTTTCTTTGAAATTAAACAAAAATGGAGAAGATGTTGAAGCTGAGCCTTTTGTGGTTCCAGGCGGGAGATTTAATGAAATGTATGGATGGGATTCTTATTTTCAGAACGTAGGACTATTAATTGACGGGAAGTTTGAGCTCGCAAAATCCGTTATCGAAAATTTTGAATACCAAATCCTGCATTACGGAAAAATCCTAAATGCCAACAGAAGCTATTATCTAACCAGAACACAGCCTCCGTTTTTTTCTTCGATGATTGTTGAGCTCCTGGAATATTTTCCTCAACACAACGACTGGATCAGGCAAAAATTAAGCACTTGTATTACAGAATATTTTGAGGTTTGGATGCAGCAAGGAAAACGACTTACGGAAGTGGGGCTTAATCGTTATCTTGCAGAAGGGATAGGATTGCCATGGGAAACAGAAACCGGGCATTTTGACTGGCTTCTGAAGCCTTTTGCGGAAACATTCAATCTTGAATTAATAGAATTCGAATCCTTGTATAAACAAAGAAAGATTGATGTTCCCGAATTGGACGAATATTTCCGGAATGATCGCAGTACCCGCGAAAGTGGGCACGATACTACACATCGCTTTGGTAATTTCTGCACGCATATTCTCCCAGTGGAATTGAATTGTATGTTGCTGAAATATGAACAGGATTTTGCCTTTCTGATCGAAAAATATTTTGAAGACTATTTTGAATTTGAGGGTCAAGTCCTAACATCCGAATTTTGGAATGCAAGGTCGGAAAATCGGAAAAATCTTATGGAACATTATTTCTGGAATGAAAAATCTGGTATGTATTCCGATTATGATTTTATTCAAAAAAAGCATACTTTATATCACGCCGCAACTTGCTATTTTCCTCTTTGGGTTCATCTTCCAAGTCTTGGAAAAGCAAAAAAAATGAAAGAAAAGCTGGCGAAGGAGTTACTATTTGAAGGCGGGATTGCAGCATCGGATTATAAAAGCGGTGGCATTCCTAACCAAAGTATCGAAAAACAATGGGACTATCCTTTTGGTTGGGCCCCGCACCAGATGATTATTTGGAAAGGGATGCAGAATTATAATTTTCAGGAGCTGCTGCAAGAATGTATTTCCCGATGGCTTAAAATGATCACTGACAATTCAATGAATTATAATGGAACCATCACGGAAAAATATGATGTTGTTAGTACTTCCCACAAAGTATTTGCAGAATACGGAAATCAGGGCACAGAATTCCGATACCTTACAAAAGAAGGTTTCGGCTGGATGAATGCTAGCTATAAGTTAGGATTGGATTTGAAAAAACGGCTTCTGTAATTTCGAAATATGTGTTGTTTAGAATCTCAGGATTTTGGACTGTTTTAGAAATTTAGCGTTGGATGCCCCGATAAACATTCCCAAGTGTAGTAAGCTTCGATATGGAAACAGATTTGGATATCTGCAACGTATAACACTATATATTTATTAGTCAATCTAAGGATTTGTAATGCGAATTATGTGATAAAATAAAAAAGCTATTCGCAATGTTAGATTATTTTATATTTTAGATTAAAATAATTATCATTAGATGTTAGAGAATGTTTTTAGAGAGATAACGCCATTGGCACCCGAAGATTCTTTCTTGGTTTTTGACAGAATCAAAAAATCTTTCGATTATCCTTACCATTATCATCCTGAGATAGAAATCAATTTTGTTCATCAGGGAAAGGGCTACCGACGTATGATTGGAGACCATGTGGATGTCATTGGAGACCTGGAGCTGGTGATGGTGGGACCGAATCTTCCGCACTGTTGGGCCAATTATCATTGTAAAAACAAAAAAACTCATGAGATAACAGTACAATTCAACCAGGACTTTTTCGATCAGGCTCTATTAAAAAAAAATATCCTCAAGCCTATAAATACGCTATTAATAGAATCTTCCAAAGGTATTTTATTTTCGGAAAAAACCGCTGAAAAAGTGAAAGAATCTTTTATAAGCCTTTCCTCTCTTAATAGTATCGATTCTTTTCTCGAAATAATGAAAATACTTTATGAACTTGCCATTTCCGAGGATAAGGTGTTTTTGTCTTCATACAGCATAGAATTTGAAACCTTTGTTGACAATGACAAGATGAAGATCATCCACGATTATTGTCATAAAAATTTTGAAAATAGGATCACGCTCGAGGAAGTTGCATCTCTTGCAAATATGAGCATTGTCACATTCAACAGATTTATAAAAAAAAGATGCGGAAAAACTTTCATCAATTATCTTAATGAAATAAGAGTGAGCTATGTAACACGCTGGTTGATAGAGAATAATCTCAATATTTCCGAGATCGCCTACAAAGCAGGCTTTAATAATCTTGCAAATTTCAATAAGATCTTTAAATCAATCAAAGGCGTAACGCCCACGCACTTTAAAGAGCAGCTGTATGGCGTAAAAAAATTTCAATAAAGTTTTTTTAGTATCAGTAATAAAAGTATTAGTGTTTTACTACTGCTGATTCTTTGTTTTCTTGGGTTAAAATGTTGATAGACAGTTGTTTTTAAGCCTTTGTCCTGTGCTATAATAAAATAGACGAATAAATAATATCATTCTATGATAAAATAACATCAGATTTTATAATATTCTAAATATAGATTTGTGAATGTGAACAAATGTTAATATTCGCGCAAATAAATTGTTGCTGTAATAAAGCTTTGTTACTTCAGAATGTAATATTAATAATTATATAATCTATGAAAAAAACTATTTTACCGGTTTCTTTTTTAGTATTTTCCCTGTCGGGTTATGCACAAGAAACAAAAAATAGCGATACTGCAAAAACTCGGGACATACAAGAGGTTGTAGTTACAGCTTTGGGAGTTAAAAGGCAGGCGAAATCTCTCACCTATTCTGCGCAACAGATTGG
>WPCJ01012956.1_pt1 | contig 24425 bp, 21 predicted proteins | sample 5399831 | NCBI WGS metagenome assembly WPCJ01 (sample SAMN12869470, study PRJNA574797) | sludge metagenome | isolation source: wastewater treatment of pH10 | place: China:Beijing | collected 2019-05-20 | reverse complement strand
GGGCTCAGTAGCCCGCGAAGGCGTCGGTCGTGAGGCTGCGAGCCTTCTGCAACGCGGGGGCGAGGTCAGCGATCAGCCGCGGCGGGCCGGAGATGAAGGCGTGGCGCGTGCCGAGGTCGGCGACCGTGCGCTCCAGGATCTCCGCATCCAGGCGCGCTCCCTGCGCCCAGGCCCAGTGCGCGGGCAGATCCGTGGGCTCGTCGCGGGTGAACACGACCGTGCGCACGCCGGTCGCGGCGAGCTCGTCGCGGAACGCGAGCTCGGAGGCCTGGGACGCCACGTAGACGAGCACCACATCGCGCTGCTGCCCCGTGGCCCGCAGCTGACGCAACTGCGACACGAACGGCGTCACCCCGATGCCCGCCGCCACCATCAGCACCGGACTGTCTCCGCGCGGCAGGATGAAGTCGCCCCAGGTGCCGGTGACCGCGAAGGTCGCTCCGGGCTCTGCCTCGGCCAAGGCGCGCTTGTAGCTCGAGGGATGCTTCTGGTCACCGTTCTTGTACGCGATGCGCAGCGTCGGCAGATCAGCCGGGGCGGACACGATGCTGAACTCCCGCCGGGTTCCGCGGGCATCGGGACGGCGGTGCGGGACGTCGAGCTCGAGATACTGGCCGGGGAGGAAACGCACCCGTCCCTTCGCCCGGAAGGTGAGCTCCTGAGCAGTCGGGGTGACGAACGCACGACGCTCGAGCACCAGCCGCACCGAACCGCGGAGGGCGAAGACGAAGGCCACGAGGTTGCCGATGAGCAGCGCGCGCTCCTGCCCCAGGGTGAAGAGACCAGCCACCGAGATCGGCCAGCCGGCGAGCACGCCCACGACGACGGCCACGACGAGCTGCTGGCGACGCCGAGGCGGGAGGGTCAGCGGCTCGGAGAGCATGAAAGCTCCGAGGAACAGGAAGGGCGACTGCAGCACGGCGAACTGCAGTGCGGTCGACAGTTCGAATCCGATGTCGAACTGCGTGGCCTGCACCGCCTGGCGCACCACCGAGGTCGCCACCGCGACGAACAGGAAGACCAGCACCACACGCACCTTCTCGGTGCGCCACAGCACCGCGAGGCCCAGCACCGCCACGGGGATCGTCAGCACCGGCGTCCCCACCCACCACGACGAGGAGGTGCCCAACCACTCGAAGGCTCCGAAGGCTCCCAGGATCGAAACCACGGCCGCACCGAATGCAGCGGGGTTGAAGATGTGTCGGCCGCGCCACGCGATCAGGTACTTCGACACGCTCGCCACGGCTCCGGCGAGGGCGAGCCCCAGCAGTGCGCCGGGGGCGAGGCCGGGGCGGAGCACGAACAGCAGGATCAGGGCGGTGACGAGCGACGATTCGATGCGCCAGGGGAGGCGGAGGATGCGCTGAGCCACGGCGTCGACCGCGGAGATGACGACCGCCAGCACCAGGAAGGACGCCACCATCTCCCCCGGTGTCGGTGTGACGATTACCCCGAGCAGCGACAGCACGAAGGCCGTGACCGCGAGCGCGATGAGCGCGAAGAGCACGAGGCGGTACATCGACAGGGAACCCAGCACCGCGAGGACCCGTTGGCGTGCGGCGGCGAATGACGTGATCACGGTGTCCACTCTTCCCTAATTCGTCGCTGCAGGGCGCTTCTTCGCGGTGACGAGGAACAGCTCCGCCGGGCATCCGGGCGAGCGCTGCACCGTGCCGTCGGTGCTCATGCGGACCCATTCCACACCCCAGCCCGCGGCGAGTTCGGGGCCGCCGTCGAAGAAGAGCGCGGTGGCGACCGCATCCGCCGTCATCGCTTCCGCAGCCAGCGCCCAGGTCGCCGCCCAGGTGCGCACCGGGAGGCCCGTCCGGGCATCGAGGACATGGTGCAGCCCGCTCCCCCATGTCCGCCGGTTCACGGCCGAGGCACACAGCGCCTGGTCCTTCACCTCGACGACCCCGATCGCCTTCCGTGCGTCGTAGGGATGCTCCAGACCGATCCGCACCCCCGCACCGCGGACCCGGATGTCGCCGCCGGCGTCGACAACCACATCGCCGGGCACGGTCGACAGGGTGCCCATCACGAGATCGACCAGGCGCCCCTTGCCCAGTGCCCCGACGTCGAGGAGGGCGGGGACGGATGCGGTGGCCGCGCCTGTCGTCCAGGTCACGTGTCGCTGCCAGTCACCCGGAGCGCGCACCGGATCGCCGGCCACGAGCGAATACCCGGCGTCGTACCCGAGCGCGCTGAGGCTGTCGGCCACGAGCGGGTTCACCGCGCCCCCGGTCGCCCGGGAGAGCTGCCCGTACGCCTCGAGCATCGGACCGGCATCGGCCGAGACGAGCGTTCCCCCCTCGCGCCCCAGCCGCATGACCTCCGAGTCGACGCGGAAGCGGGACCACTCGCGGTCGAATCGTGCGATCACGGCCGAGACCTCGACGCGCTCGGCGTCCGGGAGCGGATCGCCGGTCTCGATCTCCCAGTGCGTTCCGATCGCCTCGAAGCGCCAGGTCGCCATGGGCGTCAGGCGCCTAGGCGGCCGCCTGCTCCTTGATCGACGCGACGGCCTCGTTGAACCCGCCACTGGTAAGCGAGGAACCGGCGACGCGACTCACGTTCAACTCGTCGAGCGCGACGCCCTCGACCTCGTCCGCGATTCCGGCGATGAACTGGCCCTGGTACTGCTCGGTCTCGGGTGCCTTCGGGTCACCCGTGACCTCGACGTCGGTCACGACGCCGTCCGCGAGGGTCAGGGTGACGGAGATCTGCTCGACCGTCTCGGGCGTCTGGTACGAACCGTCGGCCGTGTAGGTGCCATCGGCGTAGTCCCCCGTGGAATCGCCGCCGGAGGACAATGACGAACCGGTGTCGGCCGTCGCCCCACCGTCGGCCGGCGGCTCGGCGTCGGCAGTGCCGGAGCATCCGGCGAGGACGAAGAGCCCTGCGATCCCGACGATCGCGGATCCCTTGCGGACAGAGGTCGGTACGGTCGTGCGGATCATGGTGTGGTCCTCCCGGCTCGGCGTCGGTCGACTCCGGTGGTCGACCCTTCGACCGTAAGCACCGTGTCTATGCGCGGGCTGTGCCACGACGATGCGTTACGCGTCGCCGCCGAACATGCTCGTCACCGAGCCGTCTTCGAAGACCTCGTGGATCGCGCGGGCGAGCAGCGGCGCGATCGGGAGGATCGTCAGCTTCTCCCACCGGCGCGACTCCGTGAGCGGGATCGTGTCGGTGATGACGACCTCGTCGATGGACGAGTCCTGCAAGCGCTCGGATGCCGGGTCGCTGAAGATCGCGTGGGTCGCCGCGACGATGACGCGGTGAGCGCCGTTCGCCTTGAGCGCCTGGGCGGCCTTGACGATCGTGCCGCCGGTGTCGATCATGTCGTCGACCAGGAGGCATGTGCGCCCCTCGACGGCACCGACGATCTCATGCACGGAGACCTGGTTGGCGACCTTGGGGTCCCGACGCTTGTGGATGATGGCGAGCGGGGCACCGAGGCTGTCGGACCAGGTGTCTGCCACGCGCACACGCCCCATGTCCGGGGAGACGACGGTGAGGATCTCGCGGTCCGCCGGCGACAGCGTGCGCTCGAAGTAGTCGAGGAGCACGGGCTTGGCGAACAGGTGGTCGACGGGACCGTCGAAGAAGCCCTGGATCTGCGCCGCGTGCAGGTCGACGCTCATGACGCGGTCGGCGCCCGCGGTCTTCAGCAGGTCGGCGACGAGTCGGGCGCTGATCGGCTCACGGCCGCGGCCCTTCTTGTCCTGACGCGAATACGGATAATACGGGGCGACGACGGTGATGCGCTTGGCCGACGCGCGCTTGGCCGCGTCGATCATGATCAGCGTCTCCATGAGCCACTCGTTGACCGGCTCGCCGAACGTCTGGATGAGGAAGAGATCCACTCCACGGATCGACACCTCGAAGCGAGCGTAGATCTCACCCGATGCGAACGTGCGGTGCTCGACCGGCGCGATCTCGGTGCCGAGCGCCTCGGCGACGGCTGCGGTGAGCTCGGGGTGCGAGCGGCCACCGGCGACGACGAGCCGCTTCTTGGTCTTGGCGATGATCCCCGGTGCCACGCCGTTGTCGCGATCCAGATCGACCGTCTTCTTCTTGCGCGCCATGTCCGCCTATTCCGCTGAATTCTCGCGGGACGCAGCATCCGCCGCGCCCGTGCCTGCTCTGTTCTTCTCGACCCAGCCCTCGATGTTGCGCTGGGGGGCGACGCTCATGGCCAGAGCGCCGGCGGGGACGTCCTTGCGGACGACGGCGCCTGCACCGGTCTTCGCACCGGCTCCCAGCCTAACGGGCGCCACGAGCACCGTGTGCGACCCGGTGTGCACCTCGTCGCCGATCTCGGTCCGGTGCTTGTTGACGTCGTCGTAGTTGGCGGTGATCGTGCTCGCGCCGAGGTTCACGCCGCGTCCGATCGTGGCGTCGCCCACGTAGGAGAGATGGGGCACCTTGCTGCCTTCGCCGATATCGGCGTTCTTGGTCTCGACGTACGCGCCGATCTTGCCCTTGGCGCCCAGGACCGTGCCGGGGCGGAGGAAGGAGAACGGGCCCACCGTCGCCTCGGCGCCGATCACCGCGAGCGTGGCGTCCGTACGGCGGACGACCGCATCCTCGCCGACCTCGCAGTCGACCAGAGTCGTGTCTGGACCGATGACCGCGCCGGAGGCGATCGCCGTGGCCCGAAGGATCTGTGTGTTCGGGAGGATCGTGACGTCGGGCGAGAGCGTCGCATCGTCATCGATCCAGGTCGTGGCCGGGTCGATCACGGTGACGCCTTCGAGCTGCCAGCGGCGCACGATGCGCTGATTGAGCAGACGGCCGACCTCCGCGAGCTGAGCACGATCGTTGACCCCGAAGGTGACGGAGATGTCGGAGACGACCGAGGCCGCCACCCGATCGCCGTCGCGGCGGAGCAGTCCGGGGACATCGGTCAGGTACATCTCGCCCTGGGCGTTGTCGACCCCGACCCGAGGGAGGTAGTCCCGCAGCGTCGCAGCGCGGAACACGTACATCCCGGCGTTGATCTCGCGGACGGCGGCCTCTTCGGCATTCGCGTCCTTCTGCTCCACGATGCGGTCGACTCCCCCGTCGGCATCGCGCACGACGCGGCCGTAGCCGGTCGGGTCATCGACCAGTGCGGTCATCAGCGTGGCCGGCGCACCGGAGGCCCGGTGCTCCGCCAAGAAGGCGGAGAGCGTCTCCGCATCCGCCAGCGGGCAGTCGCCGGAGAGGACGAGCACATCGCCGTCGAAGTCGGCGGGGAGAGCGTCGACGGCCACCTGCACAGCGCGTCCGGTGCCGGGGATGTCGTCCTGGTCGACGAACACCACACCGGGGTAGTCCTCGGTCAGGGCGGCGACGACCTGGTCGCGCTCGTGCCGCACGACGACCTCGACGTGCGCGGCCTGCAGCCGTCCGGCGGTGGTGAGCACGTGCCCGACGAGCGGGCGTCCGCTGATCGGATGCAGCACCTTCGGGAGGCGCGACTTCATTCGGGTGCCCTGGCCCGCGGCCAGGACGATGATGGCGAGGTTGTTCCCAGTCATGCTCCGCCGCCAGGACTCGAACCTAGACCTCACAGCTCCAAAGGCTGTCGTGCTGCCATTACACCACGGCGGACCGCGCCGTCCCGAGGACGCCACCGGTCAAGTCTGCCATGCTCCGGCCCCGGATCCGCTGACACACCCCCTGTCATCCGTCCGAAACACCGCTCTGGGATGCTGGCGTCATGAGCATGTCGATCGAACGGGTGGTGGGTGCACGCCCCGACCTCGCCGAATTCCTGGTCGCCCATCACGCCGAGCTGGAGCACACCGCGCCGGCGGAGAGCCGCCATGCACTGGCGTTCGAGCGTCTGCTCGCCCCGGGCGTGCGCTTGTTCGCCGGGCGCCTCGACGGCCGCCCCGTCGCCACCGGTGCTCTGGCGGCCGTCGAAGTCGGGCACGAGGAGATCAAGTCGATGCGCACCGACCCCGCGCTGCGCGGACGTGGTCTCGGTCGCACCATGCTCGCGTTCCTCCTGGCTGACGCCGAGGCCCGCGGCATCCGCCGGGTCTCGCTCGAAACCGGAAGTGCGGAGTTCTTCGTGCCGGCGCGCGCGCTGTACGCCGCGGCCGGCTTCCGCGTGTGCGGGCCGTTCGGAACCTACGTGCTCGACCCGCACAGCACCTTCATGGCGGTCGACCTGCCCGCAGCGTCCGGGCTCACCTCTCCGCACGCGCGATAATGGGCGGATGAGCGAGGTGGATGAGGTCGACCGGATCGTCGGCGCGTGGAACACGCAACGGCCGGACCTCGACTTCTCCCCCCTCGAGGTCCTGTCGCGGATGGACCGGCTGTCGAAGCACCTGGACCGCGCGCGGCGTGAGGTCTTCCGCCGCAGCGACCTCGAGCACTGGGAATGGGACGTGCTGTCCGCGCTGCGCCGCGCCGGTGCCCCGTTCCAGCTCTCCCCGAAGCAGCTCCTGCAGCAGACGCTGGTGTCGAGCGGCACGATGACGAACCGGATCGACCGCCTGGTCGGGCGTCGCTTCGTTCGCCGGGAGGCCGACCCCGGGGACGGACGCAGCGTGCTGGTGACCCTCACCGACGACGGCCGGATCCGCGTGGATGCCGCCATCACGCGTCTCGTCGATGTGGAGGCCGATCTCCTGCAGGCTCTCTCCCGGTCGGACCGCGAGCGCCTCGCCGGACTCCTGCGCAAACTGAGCCTGAGCTTCGACTCGTGACCGGAGGCCGCTGATGGGCATGCCCTCTCCCCTCCCCGTCCGCGACGGCGTGGGCGCGACGCGGCTGCACGTGCCGCTCACCGGCCCGTGGCCGACGGCTGCCGCCTATATGGTCGAGCGCTTCTTCCACCTCGACCCGGAGCGACTGCTCGAGCGTTTCGACCGCGGCGACATCGTGCGTGCCGACGGCTCTCCCGTCCCGCGTGATGCGCCGCTGGGCAGCGTCGAGTTCGTCTGGTACTACCGCGAGCCCGCCGTCGAGACACGGATCCCGTTCGAGATCGAGATCCTGCATCAGGACGACCATCTCGTCGTCGTCGACAAGCCGCATTTCCTGCCCACGACCCCCGGCGGGAAGTTCCTGCAGAATTCCGCGCTGGTCCGACTGCGCAACCTGCTCGACAACCCCGACCTGGCCCCCATCCATCGCCTCGATCGGGCCACAGCCGGGCTGCTGATGTTCGCGACACGTCCGGCGACGCGCGGCGCGTACCAGCTGCTGTTCGAGAACCGGCAGGTGCAGAAGGTGTACGAAGCCGTGTCCGCGCGCCCTGCGAGCGGGACGCTCCCCTCGTTCCCCGTGGTCTACCGCAACAACATCGTGAAGGCGCGCGGTCAGGTGCGCGTGCAGGTCGAGGACACGAAGGAGCCGAACTCCGAGACGCTCGTCGAGCTCATCGACAGCGACGAGCGCGTCGTGCACACCCTCCTCCGCCCGCACAGCGGCAAGATGCACCAACTGCGTGTGCATCTCGCCGCCCTCGGCATCGGCATCCTGAACGATCGGTTCTACCCCGATCTTCTCGACGATCTGCCGGACGACTTCGAGCGTCCGCTGCAGCTGCTCGCGCGCGAGCTGCGCTTCGTCGATCCGCTCACCGGCACGGAGCGGGTGTTCCGCACGCGCCGCACGCTGCAGCACGCGCCTCGCACCGGCGCTCCCGTCAGCGACGCATGACCTTGCGCGCGAGCCGCGTGCCGAGCATCTGCACGAGGTGCACGAACACCACGATCAGGACGATCGCCACCCACATCACGACCGGTTCGAACTGCCGGAACCCGTAGATCTGGGCGAACGCGCCGAGACCGCCGCCGCCGATCAGTCCGGCCATCGCCGTCATGTCGATGAGCGCGACCACGATGAACGTGTAGCCGAGGATCAGCGGGCCGAGCGACTCGGGGATCGCCACGGTGAAGAGGATGCGCCAGGGACCGGCGCCCATCGAGCGGGCGGCTTCGATCACGCCGGGCGGGACCGAGACGAGGTGCTGCTCGACGATGCGTCCGATCGCGAAGGCGGCGGCGAGAGCGATCATGAACGCGCCGGCGGTGGTGCCGATCCCCGTGCCGACGACCGCACGGGCGAACGGCTGGGCGACGGCCACGAAGAGGACGAACGGGATCGGGCGGAAGAAGTTCACCCCGAGGTTGGCGATGAGCGCGACCGGCTTGTTCTGCGCGAGTCCGCCGGGGCGGGTGACGTAGAGGATGACGCCGATCGCCAGGCCGAGGATGCCGCCGAGGACGAGCGCGAACGTCGTCATGTAGAGCGTTTCGAGCGCGGCCGTCCACAGCTCGGGCCACAGTTCGTTCAAGCGATCCATCAGCGGGCCTCCTCTCCGGCGATCTCGGTGACTTCGACGCGCTGCGCGATCTCGGCCAGGGTGCGGTCGATCACGGCGTCGTCGCCGCGGATCGCGAGCGTGAGGTGTCCGAACGCGCGCCCGCGGATGTCGTTGATCCCTCCGTACACGAGCTCGAAGTCGAGCCCGGCACCGGCGAGATCGAGGAAGACCTGAGCCTGTGAGGAGTCGCCATCACGGAACGAGAACGTGACCAGACGCCCCTGATGCCGCTCGCGCAGGACGGAGCGCTCGGAGGGCGAAGGCACGCCCTTCACCACCGTCCCGACGAACCGTTGCGACGCCGGGTTCTGCGGCGAGGAGAAGACGTCGAACACGTCGCCCTGTTCGATCACGCGGCCGTTCTCCATCACGGCCACCTTCGTCGCGATCGTCTGGATCACATCCATCTCGTGCGTGATGACGACGATCGTGACGCCCTGCTCCCTGTTGACCCGTTGGAGCAGGTCGAGCACCTCGTGAGTGGTCTGGGGGTCGAGAGCGCTGGTGGCCTCGTCGGCGAGCAGGATCGCGGGGCCCGTGGCGAGAGCGCGGGCGATGCCGACGCGCTGCTTCTGCCCGCCGGAGAGCTGCTCGGGGTAGGCCTTGGCCTTGTCGGCGAGGCCCACGAAGCGGAGCAGTTCGGCGACGCGCTTCTCGATGTCGGGCTTCGACCACCCGGCGAGCGTGAGCGGGTAGGCGATGTTGGCCTTGACCGTTCGCGAGGAGAACAGGTTGAACTGCTGGAAGATCATGCCGATCCCACCGCGGACCGTGCGCAGCTGGCGCTCGGTGAGCGCGGTGATGTCGACGCCGTCCACCGTGATGGTGCCACTCGTGGCCGGTTCGAGCGCGTTGATCAGACGCACGAGCGTGGACTTGCCCGCCCCGGAATAGCCGATGATGCCGAAGACGTCGCCCTTCTCGATGGAGAGGGAGACGTCGTCCACGGCGACGACTTCGGCGCCCTCGCGGGTGCGCGGCGGATAGGTCTTGGAGACGTTCGTCAGAGTGACGATCGACATGTGCTGCTCCGGTCCCGGTCCTACTTCTTGTCCGCGGCGTCTTGCTGAACCTTCTTCAGTGAGGCGACCAGATCCTCCACCGGCGTCTGCAGCGCCACCGCGGTGCCACCGGAGGAGTCGAGCAGACCCTTCTGAACGGCCTCGTTCGTCTGGAAGATCTCGACCAGCGTGCGGTACGTCTCGTTGTCGGCGTCTTCGGCGCGGGCCGCGAACACGTTCACGTAAGGAAGGGCACTGGCGTCTTCGGGGTCATCCTGCGCGATCGCGTCATCGAACGTGAGACCCGCGTCCTGCACGAAGTCGTTGTTGATGATCGCGGCGGCCACGTCCGGGAGCGAGGTCGGGATGAGCGCGGCCTCGAGTGCCGTGACCTCGACCTTGGACTTGCCGGTGTCGACGTCGGCGAGGTCCGAGTACGGTGTTCCACCGCTCTTGAGCTCGACGAGGCCGGCCTCCTGCAGAACGTTCAGCGCACGGGCCTGGTTGGAGGCGTCGTTCGGAACCGCGACCGTCTCCCCCTCGGGGATGCTGTCGACGTCGTCGTACTTCGTCGAGTACAGGCCGAGCGGGTAGATCGCGGTCGAACCGATCGGGGTGAGGTCGGAGCCCGAGGCGTTGTTGTACTCGGCGAGGTAGACGATGTGCTGGAACTGGTTGAGGTCGATCTCCCCCTCGGTCAGCGCGGGGTTCGGCTGCTCGTAGGATCCGAAGTCGACCAACTCGACCGTGATGCCCTCTTCGGCCGCGGCGTCGACGAACGCCGGCCACTGCTCGTCACTCTTGCCGACGACACCGATCTTGACGACCTCGTTCCCGGACGATCCCTCGCCTCCGGAACCGGCGTCGGAAGACGCCGTGGCGCAGCCGGAGAGCGCGACGAAGAGCGGAACGGCGGCGAGCGCGGCGAGGATGGTGGTGGTGCGGCGAGACATGCGAGAGGAGTTCCTTCCTGGTGGGACTCGCCTACGTTAGACAGGCCTCCCGCCGCGCGCGGAATCGGTCTGTCACACGGCGTCACGAGCGGGTGCCGCCCGGCTCAGTCGAACTCCTCGATGCCCTGCAGCCGCACCTGCTCGAGGTCGAGGCGGGCGGAGATCCGGCGCACCACGACGTCATCGACGGTGCCGGCACCGCGGAGCCCCAACAACACCTCCCGCTTCCGGTCGAGGAGGGCGAGCTTGAGCCGCGTGTGCTCCTCGTGCCGGACCAGCGGCGAGCGCTGCGCGATGTCGACGTCGGTCGAGGTCGCGATCATCTGCAGGACCGTGCCGTCGGGCGGGTCGGCCTGATCCACCCCGGTATCGGCGACGCTCGGAGGTGCGGCGGTGCCGGCACCCAGCGGGTCCGGCTCCCCCAGCATCTCGTCGAGGGCGTCGGCTTCCGCATCCACCAGCGCCTGCTCCCGCGCCAGGGCGCGCGCATTCGCGAACTCGAGCATCTGATACCCCTCGGAGCGCACGCGGTCGCGCACCTCCTGCCCCACGCCGTGTTCGGCGGCGAGGTCGTCGAGAGCGGCCAGGGCGGCCCCGGAGATCGCGCGCTCGGCGAGCTCATACTCCTCGTCCTCGACGTGGTCGGCTGGGAAGCGGGCCCAGCGCACGATCGCGGGCAGGAACGGGCCCTGGACGAGCAGACTCAGCAGGATGACACCAGCGGTGACGAACACGATCTCATCGCGTCCGTTCAGAGCGCCGCCTTCGGTGATGCTCGCCGGCACGGACAAGGCGATGGCGAGAGACACCGCCCCGCGCATCCCCGCCAGAGTGGACACGACCCGCGCCCGAGATCGTGCGCCCCTCGCCGGTCGAGGATCGGTCCGCCGCTGGAACGGCACGTTCAGCAGCTGGAAGAGGTATCGCACGACCAGGAGCGTCGCCCAGACCGCGAGCGTGATGAGCACGAGGCGGCCGATCGCCGCGGCCGAGATCTCGTGCACGACGTATTGCACTTCGAGTCCGATCAGCACGAACAGCGCACCGTTGAGCAGGAAGACTCCGAACGGCCAGGCCGCATCAGCCTGGCGACGGGAGGACGCGGTCGTGACCCGCGGCGACACGTAGGCGACGATGAGTCCGGCGACGACGACCGCGAGCACACCCGAGGCGTGCACCGTCTCGGCGAGGAGGAATGCCGTGAACGGGATCAGCAGCAGCGCGACGTTGATCACGATCGTCGAGGCCGTGCGGCGCAGCAGCAGGTAGCCGAGAGCGGCGACCACGGTACCGGCCGCGATCCCCCCGACATACGAGATCAGCAGATCGACGGTCACCGACAGCGGCGTGATCTGACCGCCGAGCGCGAGCGACACCGCGATCGCGTAGAGCACCAGGGCCGTGCCGTCGTTGGTCAGGCTCTCCGCTTTGAGCTTCATGAACATGCGTCGCGGGAGGAGGCGCCCGAGGGCGGCGACGGCCGTGGCGTCGGGCGGAGCGACGGCGGCACCCAGGATGAGCGCGATCTCCCACGGCATCCCGAACAGCACACCGATGCCGGCCACGGCGAAGGCCGAGGCGACGACCAGCACGGTGCTCATCGGCAGGATGTAGCGGAAGTCGCGGCGGATCGACCGCAATGAGGTCGTCAGGCTCTCCCAGAACAGCATCACCGGGAGGAACAGCAGGAGCACCGTCTCCGGCGGCAGCTGCACCTCGCGCAGCGGTGGCACGAAGCCGAGGAGCAGCCCGAAGATGACCAGGACGAGGGGCAGCGCGAGACGCACGCGCGGGGCGATCAGGGTTCCGACGAGAATCGTGAGTCCGAGCAGGACCGTTACTTCGAGGCCTTCCATGCCTACCTCCCAACAGCGGTGAGAGAAGGATATTCCTCCGTCAGCCGATCTCCTCGGTGAGTTCGAACCAGCGCAGCTCCAGCTCCTCGATCTCGGCCTGCTGCTCGCTGATCTTCTTCATCCGCTCGCCGAGGCCCTCGTAGTCGGACTGGTCGTGGTCGGCCAGCGCGGTCTTGGCGGCGTTGACCTGCTGCGTGAGCTTCTGGATGCGCCGCTCGAGGGCCGACACCTCCTTCTGCGCCGTGCGCAGGGCCGCGCCGTCGAGACCTTTGGAGGTGGCGGCGGTCGTCGCGGTCGCTGCGGCCGTGGCAGTCTGCTTCGGTCCGGTCGAAGACTGGAGGTGGCGCAGCCGCAGGTACTCGTCGACCCCTCCGGGCAGGTGGCGCAGATGCCCGTCCAGGATCGCGTACTGCTGGTCGGTGACGCGTTCCAGGAAGTAGCGGTCGTGGCTGACGACCAGGAGCGTACCCGACCAGGAGTCGAGGAGGTCCTCGATCGCGGCGAGCATGTCGGTGTCGAGGTCGTTGGTCGGCTCGTCGAGGATCAGCACGTTCGGCTGGTCGAGCAGCACGAGCAGGAGCTGCAGGCGACGCTGCTGCCCACCCGAGAGGTCTTTGACCGGAGTGGAGAGCTGGGCCGAATCGAAGCCGAGCCGTTCGAGCAGCTGACCGGGAGTGAGGTCCTGCGCCTTGGAGCCCGCTCCCATCGTGTAGGAGGTGCGCAGCCCGGAGATGATCACCCGCACCGGGTCGTTCCAGTGCTGAGTGAGCTCGTCGAGGCGCTGGGTGAGGGTCTGCACCTTCACGGTCTTGCCGCGCTTGACCCGACCCGTGGTCGGTTCGACCGTGCCGGAGATGAGCCCGAGGAGCGTCGACTTGCCGGCGCCGTTGACACCGAGGATGCCGGTACGCTCCCCCGGTGCGATGCGCCACTCGACGTCGCGCAGCACGACCTTCTCGCCGCCGTCCGCCGTCGGGTAGGTCACCCCGACGTCCAGCAGGTCGACCACGTCCTTGCCGAGGCGCGAGACCGCGAGGGACTGCAGCGACACCTTGTCGCGGATCTCGGGCACGTCGGCGATCAGCTCGTTGGCCGCGTCGATGCGGAACTTCGGCTTGGCCGTGCGGGCGGGAGCGCCGCGACGGAGCCACGCGAGCTCCTTCTTGGCGAGGTTCTGGCGCTTCGCCTCGGTCGCCGCCGCCATGCGGTCGCGTTCGACGCGCTGCAGGATGTACGCCGCGTAGCCGCCCTCGAAAGGCTCGACGATCCGGTCGTGCACTTCCCATGTCTCGGTACTGATCTCGTCGAGGAACCACCGGTCGTGGGTCACGACCATGAGGGCCCCGGCGTTCGGCGACCAGCGCTTCTTGAGATGCCCCGCGAGCCAGGTGATGGCCTCGACGTCGAGGTGGTTGGTCGGCTCATCCAGCGCGATGACGTCCCAGTCTCCGGTGAGGAGCTTGGCGAGCGAGACCCGGCGCCGCTGACCGCCGCTGAGGGAGCCGATCTCCGCGTCCCAGGGCAGGTCGGTGAGCAGTCCTTCGATGACGTCGCGGATCCGCGCGTCGCCGGCCCACTCGTACTCCGGGGTGTCCCCGACCACAGCGGCGCTGATGGTCAGGTCGTCGGGGAGGGTGTCCGCCTGATCGAGCACACCGATACGCGTGCCGCCGCGCACCGTGACGCGGCCCGAGTTCGGTTCCTTGATCCCCGCGAGCATGCCGAGAAGACTCGACTTGCCGTCGCCGTTGCGGCCGACGATGCCGATCCGATCACCCTCTTCGATGCCGAGGGTCACGGAGTCGAAGACGACCCTGGTCGGGTATTCGAGATGCAGGGCTTCAGCCCCGAGAAGATGTGCCATGTTCCTTCCAGGGTAGTCGCGCGCGGTCGGCGTGTTCTCCGACCTGCTCCCCGCGATCTAAGATCGACGGGTGCCGAAGAGTCGCCGGGTGTTCTCCCTTCTGCTCGAGGATCGCAAGGCGAAGCTGGTGCAGTCGAGAAGGCGGCCCGGTCGCTACGAACTCAGCGTCGACGGAATCCCGCAGTCCGTCGTCTCGATGACCGACCCCACCGATCTCGAATACGACTACACGCAGCACATCGCCAGAGTGATGGATGCTGCCGCTGAGCCCAGTGCGCCGCTGTTCACCGTGCACCTGGGAGCCGGCGCCCTCACGCTGGCACGCTACGTCGAAGCCACGCGCGCCGGATCGCCGCAGCTCGTGGTCGAGCTCGAGCCCACCCTCTACGAGGCGGTGATCGCCGCGCTGCCGCTGTCTCCGGGCACCGATCTGCGCGTCATCTTCGGTGATGCGCGCGCAGTCGCGGACGCGGAGCTCGCCGGCGAGTGGATGGGTGCGCGGTTCACGGTCGTCGATCTCTGGGATGCCGCCGTCATCCGGCATCGCGTGGCCAGCCAGGAGTTCTACCGCCGTGTCGCCGCGCGCTCCGCAGCGGGGGGAGTCGTGGCGGTCAACCTGCTCGACGGACATCCCTTCGAGTACTCACGGCGACAGGCAGCCACCCTGCGCACGGTGTTCGACCATGTCGCCGTCGTCCTCGACGCAGAACCGAACGATGACGAAGGCCCGCTCGGCAACGTCGTCGTCTTCGCGAGCGATGAGCCGCTCGCCGTCGCGACGAACCCCGATCTCCTCGGCGTGCCGCACCCGCATACCCTCCACGGCGGCGCGCTGACCTCGTGGATCGCCGGCGCGCGCATCATGACCGATGCGGACGGCACCGACTCCCCCGACCCCGATGACCCGATCTGGGACTAGCACCGCCCGTTGATCGCGTTCGTCACCGTTTCGTGGCCCCGGAGACGTGAATTTCGATCGAATCTAGCTTCGAATGTCGGTGGTCGGTGATGGACTGAAGTCATGACCGCATTGCTCGACGCGACCGATTCCCAGATGGCGATGCTCGCCGATCTGGTCGCGTCGCTCGAGGCCGCGGAGAGCACTCTGAGCAGCATGCAGGCGGCCCGCGACGGCATGCTCGCGATGGCCGGACGCCTGGCCGTCGACATCGCCCGCGGCACCGCCCACCCCGATCACGGCGACATGGCGATCCGCACAGTCGCTGCCGAGATCGGCGCGGCGCAGCACCTGAGCGACCGCACGATCGAGCGCAAGATGGCCGAGGCCTCGTGGCTCGTCGAGCGATTCCCGGCGGTATGGGAGGCGCAGGGCGAAGGGCGCATCAGTGCCGCGCACTCCCGGGTCATCGTCGAGGCGGGCGCGCATCTCGACGAGGCTGCGGATCGCGCCGCCTACGCCGCGGAGGCCATGGAGGTCGCCGTGACGGAATCCCCGAATCGGCTTCGGCGGATCGTGCGGCGTCTTGCCGAGCGGTTCCAGGAGCGCACTCTCACCGAGCGGCATCGCGATGCCCGCGAGCTGCGCCGCGTGTGGGTGAAGGACCTCGACGACGGGATGGCCGAGCTGGGGGCGCGCGGACCCGCGGTCCTCCTGCACGGCATGCTCGACCGGCTGTCGCAGATGGCGCATGCGGTGAAAGAGGAGAATGCACGAGCGGCACAGGATGCTTCAGCCGCCGGACTCCCCGCCGACAACCGCACGGTCGATCAGTTGCGCGCCGATCTGCTCGCCGACCTCGTTCTCACAGGATCCCCCGCGGGCCATGACACGGCGGACAGCCTGCTGGGCGAGGTCCGCGCCCGCGTCGAGGTCACGGTGCCGGTGCTCACTCTGATGGACGATGACGCTCCGACGACCTCATCACCGGCCGAGCTCGACGGAACGATCCCCATCGACGTCACGACCGCTCGCACGCTGGCAGGTTCCGCGACCGGCTGGGACCGCGTGCTGACGCATCCGATCTCCGGCGAACTTCTCGCTGTCGACCGCTACCGCCCGAGCGAACATCTCCGGCGACATCTCCGCGCGCGGGACCAGAGGTGCCGGTTTCCCGGATGCGGGATCACGGCGCGCAAGTGCGACCTCGACCACAATCATGCGGCCTCGACCGGAGGGGCGACGGCCGACGGAAACCTCGCCGCCTTCTGCCGACGACATCACATGCTCAAACACCACTCCCCCTGGCACGTCGACCAGACCTCGGGCGGCGTGCTGGAGTGGACGAGCCCGACCGGTCGCACGTACATCGACCGGCCGCCTCCGCAGAACACTGTGACCTTCACGAGTGCCGATCCGGTGACCGCACCGTTCTGAGCGCCTCCCGGGCATGTGCACCGGTTGAACGACGAACCGCCCGGACCCGAGGGCCCGGACGGTTCGCGTACCCGCGAGGATGTGTGCGGTGCGAGTTACTGGTACGACTTCACGATCTCGAGGAGGCTCGGGACGTTGGCGTATGCCTCTGCCGCGTTCTCCTTGGTCACGATGATCGGGTCGAGCAGGTAAGCCGGAACGACCTTCACGCCGTTGTCGTACTGCTCGGTGTCGTTGACGTCGACCTCTTCACCCTTCTGGAGCTGGCCGACCATCTTGATCGACTGCTCGACGAGGAGCGTGGTGTCCTTGTTGATCGTGGAGTACTGGATGCCCTCCATGATCGACTTCACCGACTCGACCTCGGAGTCCTGACCCGTGACCACCGGGACCGGCTTTCCGGCCTGCTGCACCGAGGTGATGATGGCGCGAGCGAGCGTGTCGTTCGGCGAGAGGACGCCGTCGAGCGTCTCGGAGCTGTACGTCGAGGTGAGGATCGAGTCCATGCGACGCTGGGCGTTCTCGGCCTTCCAGCCCTCGGTCGCCGTCTGGGCGATCTCGGTCTGGCCGGAGACGACGTTGAGCGTGCCGTCGTCGATCTTCGGCTGGAGCACGTCCATCGCGCCGTTGAAGAACACAGCGGAGTTCGCGTCATCCGGCGAGCCCGAGAACAGCTCGATGTTGTACGGAGCCTCGTGTCCCGCACGCTCGGCGAGTCCATCGAGCAGAGCCTGGCCCTGCAGCTGACCGACCTTGAAGTTGTCGAACGCGACGTAGTAGTCGACGGCCTCCGTGTTCTCGATCAGACGGTCATAGGCGATGACGGTCACGCCCGCGTCACGAGCGGCCTCGACCTGCGTGGCGAGCTGCTTGCCGTCCTTCGCACCGATGATGATGACCTTGGCGCCACCGGTGACCATCGCCTGGATCTGGTTCTGCTGCTCCGCGACCGTGTTGCTGGCGGGCGCGTACTGCACGTCCGCCTTGAAGCCGGCCTCCTTGAGACCGTCCGTGAACAGCTGACCGGCGAGGACCCAGTTCTCCGAGGTCTTGTCCGGAAGAGCGACACCGATCGTGGCGTCAGCGGCGAAACCCTTGGCCTCGTCCCCCGATCCCGAGTCCGTGCCACCGCCGCGCTCCGAGGAGCAGCCGGTGAGGGCGAAGGCGCCCGCGACGACAAGCGCTGTCGCCGACAGAAGAATCTTCTTCATGTGATCTCTTTCTCTGGTGTGTGAAGGTCGTGTCACGCGAGCGCGCGCGAAGCGACCTCTCCTAACCGCGCGTCTCGTCGACGGCGGGGGCTTCGTACTTCTGGCTGGTGGGATAGTTCGTCTTGGTCGGATCGAACGTGTCGGTGGCCGGATCCTGCTTGCGTCCGAATCGACGCGTCAGGAAGCCGATGATCGACGGGCGACCCTGCTGCTTGTTCCACACGTCGACACCGACGGCGAACAGGAGCACCAGACCCTTGATCATCGACACCACGTCGGCGCCAGCGCCGAGCAGGGCGAGGCCGTTGTTCAGGAACGCCATGACGAGACCACCGATGATCGACCCGATCACGGTTCCGATACCGCCCGAGACAGCCGCGCCACCGATGAAGACCGAGGCGATCGCATCCAGCTCCCAACCGTTGCCGTCCTGCGGACCGGAGGCCGTCGCCCTGGCGACGTAGATCATGCCGGCCAGCGACGCGAGCACCGACATGTTCATCATCACGAAGAAGTCGACCCAGCGGTCCTTCACACCCGACAGGCGCGCGGCCTGCCGGTTGCCACCGACCGCGTAGATGTGACGACCGAAGACCGTGTTGTTCGTGATGAATGAGTAGAGGATCACCAGGGCGAGCAGGATGATGCCCGAGATCGGGAAGCTGGTGCCCTCACGTCCGGTGGCGAACAGCCAGCCCGCGATCAGGATCACGGCCGAGATGAGCACGACCTTGGTGACACTCACCCACAGCGGCGCCGTCTCGGCCCCCATCTTGTGCTGCACGCGCCGGGTGCGGATCTCCCAGAACACGATCCATGCGACGCCCAGCAGCGCGAGCAGCATGGTGAACACGTTGAACGGCACGGGGATGAACGGCAGCTCGGGGAGGTAGCCGGCACCGATGACCTTGAAGCCCTGCGGCACGGGAACGGACTGCGAGTCACCGACCCACTGGTTCGCACCGCGGAAAAACAGCATGCCCGCCAGCGTCACGATGAACGCCGGCACCCCGACATAGGCGACCCAGAACCCCTGCCAGGCGCCGACCAGCACGCCGACCCCGAGGCCGAGGAGCACACCGAGCGGCCAGGGGAGGTTCCAGTCCGCCATGGCCTTCGCGACCACGATGCCGGTGAATGCGGCCACCGACCCCACCGAGAGGTCGATGTGGCCCATGATGATGACCATCACCATGCCGATCGCGAGGATCAGGATGTACGAGTACTGGTTGACGACGTTGATCAGGTTGCCCGAGGACAGCGTGAGACCCGTGCCTTTGACGATCCAGGTCAGCACCTGGAAGACGACGAGGATGACGACGAGGCTGCCGAGGATGCCGAACTGGCGGAGGGTCGACTGACCGCCTCCGAACATCTTCGTGATGTCCTTGAAGTGGAAGCCGCGCTTCGTTGCGGTGGTGTCGGTGGTCATGCGGTTGCTTTCTGGGTCGCGGAGGTCATGCTGCGCATGAGGTCCTCAGGTGTCGCCTGATCGGCCGGGATGCAGTCGGTGACCCGACCTTCGAAGACGGTGTAGATGCGGTCGGAGATGCCCAGGAGCTCAGGAAGCTCGCTCGAGATGACGATGACGCCCTTGCCCTGCGCCGCGAGCTCGTTGATGATCGCGTAGATCTCGTACTTCGCACCGACGTCGATACCGCGGGTGGGCTCGTCGAGGATCAGCAGGTCGGGGTCGGTGAACATCCACTTCGCCAGGACGACCTTCTGCTGATTGCCGCCGGAGAGTTTGCCGACGCCCTCTTCGACCGACGGGGTCTTGATGCGAAGGGCCTTGCGATAGTCCTCGGCCACGGCGAACTCGGCGCGCGCATCGACGACGCCGCGCTTGGCGATCTTCGAGAGCTTCGCGGCGACCACCGACCTCTTGATCGTGTCGAGCAGGTTGAGCCCGAGCACCTTGCGGTCCTCGCTCACGTAGGCGAGGCCGTGCTTGATCGCCGACGCCACGTCGGGCAGCACGACTTCCTGGCCGTCCTTGATCAGTGTGCCCGAGAGGAACGTGCCGTAGGAACGGCCGAACAGGCTCATCGCGAACTCGGTGCGCCCCGCGCCCATGAGTCCCGCGATGCCGACGACCTCGCCGCGCCGGACGGTGATGTTCGACCCCTTCACGACCATGCGCTCCGGGACGGTCGGGTGCTGCACCCACCAGTCCTTGACCTCGAAGAACACCTCGCCGATCTCGGGGGTGCGATCCGGGTAGCGGCTCTCCAACGACCGACCGACCATGCCGCGGATGATCCGGTCCTCGTTGATCTCGCCACGGGAGATGTCGAGCGTCTCGACCGTGCGACCGTCGCGGATGATCGTGATCTCGTCGGCGATCTGCTCGATCTCGTTGAGCTTGTGGCTGATCATGATCGACGCGATGCCCTTGGCCTTGAGCCCGAGGATCAGGTCGAGCAGGTGCTGCGAGTCGTTCTCGTTCAGGGCAGCGGTCGGCTCGTCGAGGATCAGCAGCTTGACGTCCTTGTTGAGCGCCTTCGCGATCTCGATCAGCTGCTGCTTGCCGACACCGAGCGTCTTGATCTGCGCATCCGGGTCCTCATTCAGGCCCACGCGCGCGAGCAGCTCGATCGTGCGCTCTTTCTGGGCCTGCCAGTCGATGCGTCCGCCGCGCTGGATCTCGTTGCCGAGGAAGATGTTCTCGGTGACGGACAGCTCGGGGATCAGCGCGAGTTCCTGGTGGATGATCGCGATGCCGGCCTGCTCGCTGGCGACGATGTCCTTGAACCTCTGCTCCTGTCCGTAGAGCAGGATCTCCCCCTCGTAGGTCCCGTAGGGGTACACCCCGGAGAGGACCTTCATCAGAGTCGACTTCCCCGCGCCGTTCTCGCCGCAGATGGCGTGGATCTCGCCGGCGCGGACGGTGATCGAGACGTCGGCGAGCGCCTTGACGCCCGGGAACTCCTTGGTGATGCTGCGCATCTCCAGGATGGGGCCTGACACGGTAGGCAACGTTGCTGTGGTGCTCACGGATCTTCCTTGCGACGTGCGGTCACCTTCGATGTGACCGTTCACATTGAAATACATCGTCCACTCACGACGAAGCGCTGTCAAGTCCGCTCCGGTATTTCGGATACCGACCGTGACCCCACCGCGATCCGCGCGATCCCGCGCCTCCAGGCGAGGCCAGGGATCGAAAGGATTCGATGATCTCGAACGTCGCGCGGAGCGCGGTACGAAACCGTCAGCGAGCGGCGGCGGACTCGCGCGCGCGCAGGACCGTCTGCAAGGGGCCGAAAGCCGGCGCTTCCTCGCCGCGGATCTGCGCGAGGAGGATCCGCACGGCGCGCCGGCCCAGCTCCGGGAAGTCCTGATGAACCGTGCTCAGTGTGGGAGCCACATGCGCGGCGACCGGGATGTCGTCGAACCCGATCACGCTCACGTCGTGCGGCACACGGAGTCCGGCGTCGCGGAAGCCGTGCATGAGCCCGATCGCCATCAGGTCGTTGGCAGCGAACACCGCCGTGAAGTCCCGCCGTCGCGAGAGCTCCTTGCCTGCGAAGTACCCGAAGTCGGCGGTCCAGTCCCCGCGGATCGGCGGGAACGTCGGCAGATCCGCCTCACGCAGACCGTCGAGGTAGCCGCGCATGCGCGACTCCGCCTCGATCCAGTCCTGCGGGCCCGCGAGGTGCAGGATGTCGCTGTGGCCGAGGGAGATCAGATGCTCCGTGGCCGCCCGGGCCCCCGCCACCTGATCCGCCGACAGGCTCACCCCGTCGGAACCCGACGCGGTCTGCAGCGTGACGAAAGGCATGTCGACCGACATGCCGCGGAGGACATGGAACACGCGCACCTGCGGGGCGAGCACCACGATGCCGTCCACCTGCTCGCGCGCCAGCTGGCGCACCGCATTGCCGATCGCCTCCGGCGTCGTCGCCGGGAGGTTGAGGGTCGAGACCGCGTAGCCTTCCTCGCGTGCCGCATCCTCGATGCCCGCGATCGAGGAGGTCGGCCCGAACTCCCCGATCGTCGCGGACAGGATCCCGAGCACGTTCGACTTGCTGGTCACCAAAGCGCGGGCGGCGAGGTTCGGCCGATAGTCGAGCACGGAGATCGCGTCGAGGACCTTGGCCTTCGTCTCGGGGCGGATGCTCGGGTGGTCGTTCAGGACTCGGGAGACCGTCTGATGAGACACCCCGGCGAGGCGGGCGACATCGCGGATGCTCGGCTGCCGCGCACGCTCGGCTGCACTGGACATCAGGTGCCTCCTCGCGTGTGCACGGTCACATCGTCACTTCATTATGTCTGCCGGGGCGCGCGGGTGCATCTTTCGAGCACGGTCGCTGCGCAGGACGGTCGTCCGCGGGCACCGCCGGTCAGCCGATGATGCGGGCGCCCGGAACCGGGCCGTGCACGTGCAGGGGATCGAATCCGGACGCCCGCAGAGCGGACTGCACGTCTTGGGCCGTCTCCGGATCGGGGCACAGGAGCGCCACGGTCGGCCCCGAGCCGGACACGATGCCTTGCAATGCTCCGGCGGCGACCCCCTGCGCGATCGTGTCGGCGAGATCGGGACGCTCGGAGAGGGCTGCGGGCTGCAGATCGTTCTCGAGACACGCGGCGAGCTGCCCCGGGTCGCCCGACCGGAGCGCCTGCAGGACCGGGATCGGCACGTCGAGCGACAGCGGCGGATCATCGGCGAGCGCGCCCTCCTCCTCGCGCAGCTGGTCGAGGCGCCCGTAGACGACGGGCGTCGACAAGCCCTCCTCACTGGGCACCAGGATCCAGTCGAAGCGTCCGCGGGCGAGCGCCGGGTTCAACTGGTCGCCGCGCCCGGTTCCGACCGCCGTGCCGCCGTGCAGGGCGAACGGCACATCCGCGCCGAGACGGGCGGCGAGGTCATGCAGCCGTGCCTGTGACAACCCTGTTCCCCACAGCGCATCGCAGGCGACCAGGGCGGCAGCGGCATCCGCCGAGCCTCCGCCCATGCCGCCGGCGACCGGCACGCTCTTGCGGATCTCGAGGGCGACTCCGCCTCGATGATCCACGGCGACGGCGAGGAGCTTGGCCGCGCGCATCGCCAAGTTGCGGTCGTCCAGCGGAACCGAGTCGACATCCTCCACCCCGGAGACGGTGACCGAGAACTCGTCAGCGGGGCGCGCGATGACGTCTTCGTAGAGGGACACCGCCTGGAAGACCGTCGCCAGCGCGTGATACCCGTCGTCGTGCCGACCGCCGACCCCGAGGAAGACGTTGATCTTGCCGGGTGCGCGTACGTGCACGGAGTCGGTGGACGCGGCGAGGCTCATGAGCGGATCACAGTTCCGAGGACTTCGCCCACAGATTCACGTCGATCGCGCCGGCCAGATCGTCGATGCGGGCGAGCTCCTCCGTCTGGAAGGCGGGTCCGTTCACCGCGGCGATGTTCTCGTCGAGCTGTTCGGGACGCGAGGCGCCGATCAGGGCGGAAGCCACGACGGGGTTGCGCAGCGTCCACTGCAGCGCGAGCTGGGCGAGGGACTGACCACGCCCCTGCGCGACCTCGTTCAGCGCTCGCAGCGTCTGCACGGCCTCGTCGGTGAGGCGCCCGTCCGGCAGCGAACCGCGCTTCTGCGCACGCTCCGCCGTGCCGTCCCCCAGGTACTTGTCGGTCAACAGCCCCTGTGCCAGCGGCGTGAAGGCGATCGCACCCAGGCCCGACTGCTCGAGGGTGTCGGTCAGGCCGTCTTCCACCCAGCGGTTGAGGATCGAATACGCGGGCTGGTGGATGACCAGCGGCGTGCCGAGGTCCTTCGCGACCGCGACGGCCTCAGCCGTGCGCTCGGCGCTGTAGGACGAAATGCCCACATAGAGCGCCTTGCCCTGACGCACGAGGGTGTCGAGCGCCCCGATCGTCTCGGCGATCGGGGTGACCGGGTCGACCCGGTGCGAGTAGAAGATGTCGACGTAGTCGAGACCCATGCGGGTCAGCGACTGCTCGGCGCTGGCGAGGATGTACTTGCGGCTCGCGAAGTCGCCGTAGGGGCCGGGCCACATATCCCAGCCGGCCTTCGAGGAGATGATCAGCTCGTCGCGGTACGGACGGAAGTCCTCCGCGAAGATGCGACCGAAGTTCTTCTCGGCCGAGCCGTAGGGCGGGCCGTAATTGTTCGCCAGATCGAAGTGCGTGATGCCGCGGTCGAACGCGTGGCGCAGCAGTGCGCGTTGGTTGTCGAGCGGGATGTTGTCGCCGAAGTTCCACCACAGCCCGAGCGAGATCGGGGGCAGATACAGGCCGGACGTGCCGACCTGGCGGTAGGCGAACTGCTGATAGCGGCTCTCGTCCGCGGCATACGGACGGTGCAGCTCGGGGACATCGGGGCGGAAGCGGGGGGAGTCGGTCACGGTGCCAGATTACTGGGTGAGGCGACGTCGTCGTCGAGCACATCGGACGCCGCCGCCTGCTGCGCGATCCGGTGGTAGTCCTCGACGGTGAGATCTTCACCCCGCGCCGTCGGTGCGACACCGGCGGCGATCAACACTTCGGACGCCGCTGCGGAGCTGCCGAAGATCCCCGACAGAGCCTGGCGGAGCATCTTGCGGCGCTGGTTGAACGCCGCATCGACGATCCGGAACGTGCGGCGACGCTCCTCCTCGGTCCCCCGCTCCCCTTCGGAACGGTCGAAGCCGACGAGCAGGCTGTCGACGTTCGGCACCGGCCAGAACACCTGGCGGGAGACGGTGCCGGAGAGCTTCCACTCGCCGTACCAGGCGGCCTTGACGCTGGGCGACCCGTAGATCTTGGAGCCCGGCTCGGCGGCGAGCCTCTCGGCGACCTCGGCCTGGACCATCACCACGCCGCGTTGCAGGTAGGGGAAGCTCTCGAGGAAGTGCAGCAGCACCGGCACCGACACGTTGTACGGG
>WPCJ01144203.1_pt1 | contig 24429 bp, 27 predicted proteins | sample 5399831 | NCBI WGS metagenome assembly WPCJ01 (sample SAMN12869470, study PRJNA574797) | sludge metagenome | isolation source: wastewater treatment of pH10 | place: China:Beijing | collected 2019-05-20 | reverse complement strand
AATAACTCTGACTAGTAAAAATATGGAGGACGGATATTTTTATTATAATGCTTTATCTTTACCTGTAGGATTATTTTATTACTATTTAATTTCGGATGGAAAAATAATACAATCGAATAAAATGGTAAAAAATTAATTTAGATTATTATATTAGGAAATCACAAAATTAAAATAGGATCTAATTTTTAGATCCTATTTATTTTCTAAAGTATTTTTAACATATAATCTGTCTGCTACATATTCGATTTTTGTTTTACCGTGTGGTTTTGGCAATCCATCTTCGCCAAGCGCTACAAAAACTAATTTGTCAATCGTAATGATTTTTTGATGCGTCATTTTATTTCTTACTTCGCATCTTAGTGTCAAAGAGGTTCTACCAAATTCCACAGCTTCGATCCCAATTTCTATAATATCGCCTTGTTTAGCAGAACTTACAAAATTGATCTCAGAGATATACTTTGTTACAGCCCTTGAATTTTCTAACTGGATAATTGCATAAAGCGCCGCTTCTTCATCAATCCATTGGAGAAGCCTACCTCCGAAAAGTGAATGATTTGGATTAAGGTCTTCCGGTTTTATCCATTTTCTGGTATGATAATTCATCATAATTCTGGTGTATTTTAACTTGGTGCAAAGGTAAAATTTATTAAGGGATTTTCATGGTTATAATTCATAGAAAACATTCATGATTAAATTATTTTTTTTGAAATATTAATGTAAAATTTTTTGGTTGAATTTTTGATTCCCTAGATTCTTAGTATTTTTGTAAAAATTTTTAGAATGTCAAAAGTGAAAATTGGAACAGTTCAGATGTCTTGTGTTGCCGATAAGCAAACCAATCTGAATAAAGCCATTGAAAAAATAAAAGAAGCGGCTGCTAAAGGTGCTCAGATTGTTTGTTTACAGGAACTTTTCACATCACTGTATTTTTGTGATGTAGAAGATTACGATAATTTCGAATTAGCAGAACCAATTCCTGGCCCTTCAACAGAGGCATTATCGCCAGTTGCAAAAGAACTGGGTGTTGTGATTATTGCTTCGTTATTCGAAAAAAGAGCACAAGGTCTTTACCATAATACAACGGCCGTTATTGATGCCGACGGTACTTATCTTGGAAAATACCGTAAAATGCACATTCCTGATGACCCGGCTTTTTATGAAAAATTCTATTTCACTCCAGGTGATTTAGGCTACAAAGTTTTTCCTACCAAATTTGGAAAAGTTGGCGTGTTGATTTGCTGGGATCAATGGTATCCGGAAGCGTCGAGAATTACTGCTTTAATGGGTGCTGATATTATGTTCTATCCAACGGCTATAGGCTGGGCAACAGACCAGGATGAAGAAACCAATCAAGACCAATATAATGCCTGGCAGACAATCCAACGTTCTCATGCAGTTGCCAACGGAGTTCCTGTCGTTTCTGTAAATAGAGTAGGCTTTGAGCAAGATGGTGCTATGAAATTCTGGGGTGGAAGCTTTGTAACCAATGCTCAAGGAAAGCTTTTATATCTTGGTTCCCACGATAAGGAAGAAGTTGTGGTGACAGAAGTTGACCTTGCTCAGACCGATTATATGAGAAAACACTGGCCATTCCTGAGAGACAGAAGGATCGAAACTTATTCGCCGATTACAAAACGTTTTATTGACGAGGATTAATGGTTATAGATAAAAATTTTAATCCGTTAGAAAATGGATATACTTTCCCAGCAGAATGGGAAGAACACGAAGCAACTTGGCTTTCCTGGCCTCATAAGGAAGAATCCTGGCCGGAAAGAATCGATTTGATTTATCCTGCTTATGCACAATTCATTGCTGAATTGACAAAGGGCGAATTTGTTTGCATCAATGTAAAAGATCAGGAAATGCAGGCTTTCGCAATGGAACATATTTCAAAAGCAGGAGCGGATATTTCCAAAGTCGAATTCTATTTCCACGAAACCAATGATGCATGGTGCAGGGATCACGGACCGGCATTTTTAGTGAATAAAAATGGAGAAGAACCTCAAAAAATTATCGTTGATTGGGGTTTCAATGCGTGGGGAGGAAAATATCCACCATTCGAACTGGATGATGTAATTCCTACTAAAATTGCTGAAGAAAAAGGACTGCCGGTTCTTTACCCAGGAATTATTATGGAAGGCGGTTCGGTCGAGTTTAACGGTACCGGAACCGTTTTAACTTCAAAGTCCTGTTTGCTCAATAAAAACAGAAATCCACATCTGTCGCAGGAACAAGTAGAAGAATTTTTAAAAAAATATTATGGACAAAAACAGGTCCTTTGGGTAGATGACGGAATTGTTGGTGATGATACAGATGGTCACGTGGATGACACAATTCGTTTCGTCAATGAAAATACGGTTCTGACTGTCATTGAAGATAATCCAGAAGATGACAATTATGAGATTCTCCAAACCAATCTTCGTCAGCTTCAGGAAATGACCTTGCTAAATGGTGAAAAACTGAACATCATCCAATTGCCAATGCCAGACCCGGTTTATTGCGACGGACAACGTTTGCCAGCTTCTTATGCTAATTTTTACATCGCTAATAAGTCAGTAATCGTTCCGACTTATAGATGTGATAAGGACACAGCAGCTTTGGAAATCATCCAGAAATGTTTTCCTGATAGAGAAGTTGTGGGAATCGATTCTACCGACATTATTTGGGGATTGGGAAGTTTCCATTGTTTGAGCCAGCAAGAACCTTTGTTATAAATTTAGGTCCGCTAAAAGCGGATTTTTTATTTTGAAATTATGAGCCAGATCAATACTTCGGATTCAGTCAAAAAGATATTGCCATTTATCTTGGCAACTGCTATTTTTATGCAGATGCTGGATTCTACAATTCTTAACACTTCCTTACCTTCGATTGCTCGGGATTTGCAGGAATCGCCACTCAATATGCAGAATGCAATTGTGAGTTATGTGTTGACTTTGGCTTTGTTTATGCCGGTAAGCGGTTTTTTGGCAGATAAATTTGGTACCAAGAAAGTTTTCATTTTGTCTTTGGTATTATTTTCTCTTGGCTCATTATTTTGTTCGTTATCACAAAACCTCACACAATTAGTTATTTCCAGGGTCATTCAAGGTGTTGGTGGTAGTCTGATGACGCCTGTGGGAAAACTGGCATTGATTAAAACTTTTGATAAAAGCGAATTGCTGAAAGCGATGAATTATGCTATTGTTCCTGCATTGATAGGACCTATTCTCGGACCTGTGATTGGTGGTTATATTGTGGATTATCTTTCCTGGCATTGGATTTTTCTAATCAACATCCCCATCGGGATTTTAGGAATCTTGTTAAGTATCAGATGTATGCCCAATTACAAATCTCCAGTTATCGATTTTGATCTGAAAGGCTTCCTGATTTTTGCAGCAGCTTCTCTTTTGCTTTCCATTTCTTTGGAATTGCTGGGGAATACTAAAAATATTACCCCGATTTTATTGATTTTGATGTTGGGTTTTCTAATGCTATTCTATTATTACAAACACGCTAAAACTGATAATAATCCCATTTTTCCACTTAATCTTTTTCAGGTTCGCACATTTCGGGTTGGGATTTTAGGCAATCTGGCAACAAGGTTGGGAATCAGCTCTGTTCCGCTTTTGGTTCCGCTAATGATACAGATGTCTTACGGCCAATCGGCACTAACATCGGGTTGGATTGTAGCACCAATGGCTCTCACGGCAATGTTTGGAAAATCTTTTGTCATTGGGATATTAGATAGATTCGGTTATCGTAAAACGTTGATGACCAACACATTTATCATCGGGCTTTTGATTTGTTGTCTGGCGATTCCGGATGTCAATAGTTCGATTTATTGGTTTGTACCTATTCTTTTGATAATGGGATTTTTCAACTCAATTCAGTTTACATCTATGAACACCATTTCCATTGCTGACCTCAGAACCTATCATACCAGTAGCGGAAATTCTTTGGTTTCTGTTAATCAGCAGTTCGCAGTTGGATTTGGAATTTCTTTCGGATTGATTGTCCTGAAGCTTTTCGAGGGTGATACTTCCTTCATCCACAACGAAACACACAATGCATTCCGATACACGTTTCTGATTGTAGGTTTTCTTACCATACTTTCAGGATTTGTTTTTAGAAGATTGCATTCCAAAGATGGAGAAAATATGAAATCAGCTTAATAATATTTAATGAATTTTTCAAAACTAATTAATTCTGACATTCAAAACTATATCAATCAAAATCTCAATTCAGATTTAACTAAATTATTGCTGAAAAAATCGCCGTTTCCAGATATTTCGATACAGCAAATTGTACAACAAATCAAAGGCAGAAAAATAGCAGAAAAGAAATTTCCATTCCTTGCAAAAGAAGGAATCATTTTCCCTCCAAATCTCAATCTTGAGCAAGCTTCATCTCAATCAACCGCAGAATACAAAGCTCAAAATCTTAAAGGAAAATCTTTTCTTGATTTAACTTGCGGATTGGGGATTGATGCTTATTTTTTATCGAAGAATTTTGATGAAGTTACCTTAATAGAGCAAAATCCGGAATTGATTTCCATAGTTGAGCATAACTGGAAAATATTACACAGAAAAGCAAATTTTATCAATGAAAATCTGGAAACATTCTTAGAAAGTCTTCGAGAACTTCAGACTGACAATTTTAATAATTTTGATTTGGTTTATCTCGATCCGGCAAGGAGAGATCAGCAAAACAAAAAGAAATTTCTACTTGAAGATTTATCGCCGAATTTGTTGGAAATCAAAGAAAAATTACATTCAATCGCAAACAAAATCATTGTCAAACTATCGCCATTAATTGATATTTCTTATCTCATTTCGGAATTAAAAAATATTACTGAAATTCAAATTATTGCGGTTAAGAATGAAGTGAAAGAACTTTTGTTAATTATTGACAAGCAAGATGCAAGTTGCGAGTTGCAAGATGTTTCAATTCGGTGTGTTAATTTGGAATCTAATGAAGAAGAATTTTGCTTTAATTTCAATGACGAAAGATCAGCAAAGTCAGAATTTTCAGAAAGTCTGAATTTCCTTTATATTCCTAATAATTCAATTCTGAAAGCTGGCGCCTTTAATATGATTTCAGAAAAATTTGGGTTGAAGAAACTGCATCCGAATACGCATTTTTACACTTCAAAACACAAAATCGAAAAATTTCCGGGGCGTATTTTACAAATAGAAAAAATAGATGCTAAAGATTTAAAAAAAGGAGAGAAGTATAATATTGTTTCCAAAAATTATCTTTTGAAACCGGAAGAAATCAAGAAAAAATATAAACTGAATGACGGTGGAAATCACTACCTGATTTTCACACAATCAGTTAAAGGCAAAGAAATTCTGAAGAGCCTTTAAATTAATCTGCTGATTAACAAAGCTTTAATTAGATGTTAATTATTTAGCCTTATTTTTAAAAATAATTGAATCTAAGTTCATCTTCCCATAAAATTTCACTACATTTGCACGCGTAAAAAATGGATATGCAAAACATTAGAAATATAGCGATTATCGCACACGTTGACCACGGAAAAACAACTTTGGTCGACAAGATTATTCACGCAACAAACATCTTCAGAGAGAATCAGGAGAGCGGCGAGTTGATTATGGATAACAATGATCTGGAGAGAGAAAGAGGAATTACGATTCTTTCAAAAAACATCTCTGTTAATTACAAAGACGTTAAAATTAACGTTATCGACACACCTGGTCACGCCGATTTTGGTGGTGAGGTAGAAAGAGTTCTTAAAATGGCTGACGGTGTAATTTTGTTGGTTGATGCGTTCGAAGGACCAATGCCACAAACAAGATTCGTACTTCAAAAAGCTTTGGAACTTGGTTTAAGACCTTTGGTTGTTATCAACAAAGTGGATAAGCCAAACTGTCGTCCGGACGAGGTTCACGATCAGGTTTTTGACTTGTTCTTCAACCTGGATGCAACCGAAGAACAGTTGGATTTCCCAACGTTTTATGGTTCTTCTAAACAAGGTTGGTTCAACACTTCATTAGAGCAAACAGATAATATTTTCCCTTTATTAGACGGGATTTTACAATACGTTCCGGAACCGAAAGTAACTGAAGGAAGTCTTCAGATGCAAATCACGTCATTAGATTTTTCTTCTTTCTTGGGGAGAATCGCTATCGGCAAAGTAACAAGAGGCGAAATCAAAGAATCGCAATGGATCGGTTTGGCGCAAGCAGACGGAAAAATTGTGAAAGGAAAAGTAAAAGAACTTTATGTTTTCGAAGGTCTTGGAAAGAAAAAAGTAACCGAAGTTGGCGCAGGCGATATCTGTGCTGTGGTAGGTTTTGATGCATTCCAGATTGGTGATTCTTTTGTTGACCTGGAAAATCCTGAGCCATTGGAAAGAACAGCGATTGATGAGCCGACGTTGAATATGACGTTTTCTATCAACAATTCGCCTTTCTTTGGTAAAGATGGTAAGTATGTAACTTCTAACCACTTAAAAGAAAGATTAACTAAAGAATTAGAGAAAAACTTGGCATTGAGAGTTCAACAAACTGATGATGCAAACACTTTCTTAGTTTTTGGTAGAGGTATTCTTCACTTATCGGTTTTAATTGAAACCATGAGAAGAGAAGGTTATGAGATGACAATTGGTCAACCTCAGGTTATCTTGAAAGAAGATGAAAATGGTCAGAAATTAGAACCATACGAATCTTTGGTAGTTGACGTTCCGGAAGAATTTGCTTCAAGAGTTATCGACTTGGCAACTCAGAGAAAAGGTGACCTTCACATTATGGAAACTAAAGGTGAAATGCAACATATGGAATTCGAAATTCCTTCCAGAGGTCTAATCGGATTACGTTCTCAAATGTTGACAGCTACTGCCGGTGAAGCTATTATGGCACACCGTTTCACAGAATACAAACCTTTCAAAGGATCGATTCCTGGAAGGAACAATGGTGTGTTGGTAAGTAAAGGAACTGGTCCGGCTACAGAATATTCTATCAACAAACTACAGGATAGAGGTAAGTTCTTTGTGGATCCGGGTGAAGAGATCTACACAGGTATGATTGTAGGTGAACAAAATAAACCGGGAGATTTGGTTGTCAATATTGTAGAAGCTAAACAGCTGAACAATATGCGTGCAGCCGGAAAAGATAAAGATACTGGTGTTGCACCGAAAATCCTGTTCTCTCTGGAAGAATGTATGGAATATATCCAGGCCGACGAAGCGATTGAAGTTACACCAAACTTCATCAGAATGAGAAAGAAAATTCTTTCCGAAGAAGAAAGAAAAAGATTGGAAAGACAGGCGAAAGCTTAATCTTATAACTTATTAAAGTCCTCAAAATTGAGGACTTTTTTGAATTTAAACACAAAAACACTATGAATCAATTCACCATAAAAATCACCTGCAAAGACGAAAAAGGTCTGGTTTACAGAATCTCTGAAATCCTTTTGGAAAACGGACTCAATATTATCAAGAATGACGAATTCGTTGATAATGAAAAGTCCCAATTCTTTATGAGAACTGAAGTTGCCGGAATTGCCGAACCCGAAAAAGTTATTGAACAGCTCAAAAAACAATTAGATGATTGCTCAATCGAATTAGGCCAAAATCAATCTAAAAATGTAGTAGTTTTGGTGACAAAAGAACATCATTGTTTAGGTGACTTATTGATAAGAAATCAATTCAAAGACCTTAATTTCAATATTCTGGCGGTTATTGGAAATTATGAAAACCTGAGAGAATTGACTGAGAAATTCAATATTCCTTTTACTTATATCCCGGCAGAAAATATCACGAGAGAAGAGCACGAAGAAAAAATCAAAACAGTTCTTCAAAATTACAACTACGATTATCTTGTTCTGGCGAAGTTTATGAGAATCCTTTCTCCTGATTTTGTAAAAGATTTTGAAGGAAAAATTATTAATATTCACCATTCGTTTTTACCGGCTTTCATTGGCGCAAACCCTTATAAACAGGCATTTGAAAGAGGCGTTAAAATCATCGGAGCAACAGCACATTTTGTAACGAATGATTTGGATGAAGGACCTATTATCTATCAGGATATTATCAAAGTCAGTCATTCCAAAACTGCTAAAGATCTGGCTAAAATGGGAAAAGATGTTGAAAGAATTGTTCTGGCAAATGCACTAAAATTGGTTTTCGAGGACAAGGTTTTCATTGACGGTAACAAAACCATTATTTTTGAATAAAAAGTTAACAAATTATAAAAGCATCCTATTATTCGGATGCTTTTTTGTATTTCTGATATTATCGTTTAGTTTTGCAAACTATGCGTTTTAGATTATCATTTTTCCAAATATTAATATTGGCCGCTTTTGTGGTTTCTTGTGCTACAAAAACTAAAAAAGCTGTCGTTAAAAAACCGGTTGCAAAAACAGAAGTTAAAACTCCTTCACCAAAACCTTTTACTCAGCCTCCAACAATTACTTTACCTGAAATTAAAAGAGAATTCAGAGGTGCGTGGATTGCGTCGGTTGCTAACATCAACTGGCCTTCGAAGAATAATTTGTCTGTTGAACAGCAAAAGCAGGAAGCTATTCAATTACTGAATCTTTTAGCAGATCTTAATTTCAATGCTGTGATATTGCAAATTCGTCCATCGGCAGATGCTTTGTACAAAAGCCCACACGAACCCTGGTCTTATTTTTTGACAGGACAAATTGGTACAGCGCCTTATCCTGAATATGATCCTTTGGAATTTTGGATTGAAGAATCTCACAAACGTGGTCTGGAATTTCATGCCTGGCTCAATCCGTTTCGTGCGCATCATTCCAACGGTGGACAAATCACATCAGAATCAATGGTAAAAAAATCACCGGACAATATCGTTAAGCTGAAAAACGGAATGTATTGGTTTGACCCGGCTGATGACAGAACACAGGAACAAGCGTCAAAAGTGGTCAAAGATATCGTTTCAAGATATGATGTGGACGGAATTCATTTTGATGATTATTTTTATCCTTATGCCGAATATAACGGTGGAAAAGATTTTCCGGATTACAAATCCTGGTCGGTTTACCGGCAATCTGGCGGAACATTGTCCAGAGCGGATTGGAGACGAGCAAATGTGAACAAATTTGTGAAGCGGATCTATGACGAAATCAAAGCTCAGAAAAATGATGTTAAATTCGGAATCAGCCCTTTTGGGATTTGGAAGCCCGGTTTTCCTGCAGGTATTAAAGGATCTTCTCAATATGATGAATTATATGCTGATGCAAAACTTTGGCTTAATCAGGGTTGGATTGACTATTTCACGCCTCAATTATATTGGCCGATTGAATCTTCAGGACAGAGTTTTCCACTTCTTTTGCAATGGTGGAGTGAAGAGAATATAAAAGGTCGTCATCTTTGGCCTGGTCTTAATACTGTTGCTATAAAATCACCAAATCCCGTTGCTGAAATTGCCGGACAAATAGATGTATCCCGTCAAATTCTGAAGAAAGATGCAGGAGTAGTACATTGGAGTATTGCCGGAATCAGTAAAAATTATTCTATGCAGCAAGAGTTGAAAGCCAATTCTTATAAAGAAAAAGCTTTGTTTCCTGAAACAGCCTGGCTTACTTCTAAAGAACTACCGGAATTAGATGTAACCTGGAAAAAACAGTCCAATAATATCACAGTGACCTGGAACAAAGAATCTGAAGCATTGTCTTATGTTATTTATCAAAAATACGGTAATAATTGGCAAACGGAAATTCTCTCACCGGAAATCATCAGTAAAAATATAGCCTCAGAATCTAACGGAAAGAAACTGTCAACAATTGTTGTAAGGTCTGTGAATAAGCTTGGGAAGTTGAGTAATTATAAAGCCATTGTAGTAGCTGATTAATAAATTTTAATATCTTCTAATATCCAATTATTTTTTTCTGTCCAATCACCTTCCTTATACTTTAGCTTTACAATCCAAACTGAATGCAGTTTTACACCAAATGCATTTTCAGAATCAACCTCTGATTTTATTTCAAATTCTTTTTCAGCAATCTGATAATAAGAATATTCTGAAGAAAAGTTTGATGTTGTAGGAGATTTAAGATTTTCTTTTACAAAATCTTTTGAAATTATATATGCTTCACTTATTCCAACTGAATTTTCTGTTAATACTGGCTGTAGCCAAAACTTATATATTAATAGGCTCAAAACTATTGCAGTAAGTATAGTAAGAAGAAATTTTTTAAGTGACATCATTTTAACTATTTTGACTGATTACAAAATTATTAATTATGCTTTTATATTATTATGGTTTTCAGTATTGTGATAAATAAAATTGTTTCTTATTAATAAACTCAATATTCAAATAAAATTTTAATTTTATTGAATAATAAAACATTACTATGTCTATTAACAGAAGAGACTGGCTGAAAACTGCAATTCTTGGCGGAACAGCTTTGGTATTTTCACCTTTAGAAATTCTAGCTAAAGAAATTCCAAATTATAAGGAGATCAGCCAAAATGCTGATGTCATAAGGCTTTGCTTTAATGAAAATCCATTCGGAACTTCGCCAAAAGCTTTGGAAGCGATGCAGAAAAGCCTTGGTTTTTCGTCGATGTATGATTTCCGTTTTGCAGATATTTTATGTGAAAAATTAGCGGAGAAAAATGGGCTTAAGCAAGAGAATATTCTGGTTTCGGCAGGATCGTCTTTTCTGTTGGAATTAATTACAAAATATGTTTCCTTAGACAAAGGCCATTTCATTATTCCCAATCCTTCGTTTACGATTTTTGAACCGATTGCCGGGTTTTTGGGAATGTCAAAATCGGTTATTCCGTTGACCGGGCAAAAGAAAATCGATTTGGAAGCGATGAGAAAATCGATCCGGAAAGATACGAAGCTCATCTATATCTGCAATCCGAATAATCCAACGGGAGATTTACTTTCAAGACAGGAAATTGAAAGTTTCATCCAATCAATTCCTGATAACATTACGATTTTAATAGATGAAGCTTACATCGAATTTACGAATCAAAAATCCTTGGGCGATCTGGTGAATCAATATAATAATCTGGTTGTGACGAGAACATTTTCCAAACTTTATGGTTTTGCCGGTGCAAGGTTAGGTTATGCAATTGGTCATACAAAAATGATTGAAAACCTGAAAAAACTACAAAGCTGGAGTGGCGCAGAAATCAGTGTTGTAACAATGGCGGGCGCAATTGCAGCAATGGAGGACGAGATCTTTATTTCCAAAGTTTTGGATAACAATGAGAAATCTAAAGATTTTACAATTTCAGAATTTAGAAAAAGGGGAATTAAAACCATTCCGTCTTCTGCTAATTTTGTTTATTTTTCGTTGGATAATTACAAAGGTGATTATTTCAAAAAACTGAAAGATGCAAAAATCCTTGGCGGCAAAACTTATGAAGAAAAAGGGAAGTGGACAAGGATTAGTTTGGGAACAATGGAGGAGATGAGAAACTATTTTGAGGTAATTTCTTAATGCTAAGCCAAAATATTACTAAACTCTTTCCGATACTGTGACGGACTTTTCTGTGTATGCTCTTTAAAAGTTTTATTAAAGTAACTGAAATTATTAAATCCACTATCAAAACAAACTTCTGTGATACTCATCGGTTGTTCTGCCAAGAGTTTCAGAGAATGTGTGATTCTGTATTCATTCACAAACTGAGTGAAGGTTTTGTTCGTTATTTTCTTGAAATAGCGGCAAAAAGAAGGCACCGTCATGTTGGATAATTCAGCGACAATTTCCAGCGGAATCTGTTCCTTAAAATGATCTTTCACATAATTGAAAATCACACTGATCCGGTCATTATCTTCTTTCTGAGTCTGGAGGTAATATTTGGATGCATTCAGGATTTTATAATCCTGGGTTTGGGATAATTCGTCAAGAATCTCAATCAAAAAAAGAAGCTTGGTCAGAGAGTGTGATTCAGTAAGAGCATCAATTTTGGACTTAAGAGCTTTTTTTGTTTTTTCGCCAAAAACAATTCCGCTTTTTGCTTTTTCCAATAAAGAAAGAATTCTGCTCATTTCCGTTGCTTTCCAAAATTCTACACCCAGAAAATCCTTAGAAAACTGTATCACCACTTCATACTCATTCTTGGTATTTTCATTCGTCATTCCACAATGCGGAAGATTGCTGCCAATTAGAATCAAATCACCATCTGTGAAGTACGAAATGTTACTTCCAATCTGTCTTTTACCCGAACCTTTGTACACATAGATCAGCTCAATCTCCGGATGAAAATGCCAGAAATTGGTCTTGATATTTTCATTTCTCAAATATCTGAGACAAGTAAAACTACTGCCTACATCAGGACTTACGGATTCTAAAACCGGATTATAATGTTTCATGCAACAAAGTTAGGGAATTAATATTACATGTTTTAAATTGTCATAATTTTATTGTTAACATTAATTTAATGTTAATATAGCACATATTTTTGAAAATTGAATTGTATCAGGTGAGATTTAACCATTATACATTTGTATTGTAAAACGATTAAAGAATATTATTATGAAAAGTCTATTAAAAATAAGTTTGATTGTTAGCGCAATGCTAATTTCAATGAGTGTTTCGGCAAAAGATAAATTCTTTTCAATTTCATTAACAGAAGCTAATTCTAAAACACTCCGTTTTGAGATCTTCAATGCTGAGAATGTTTCACTTTATTTCTATAATGACAGAAAAGATGAAATCTATTCGGAAAATATCGGGAACAAAGAGAATGTTGAAAAAACTTATGACCTTTCAACACTTTCTGAGGGTGATTATTTTTTGGTAGCTGAATCGGATTTTAAAATTGAAAAATATAAAGTGACAATTGATAAAAACGGAAATGTTTCTGCCGCAAAAACACCTGTTCTCGCATTTAACAAGCCAGAATATACTGTTGAAAACAATATCGTGAAACTGCATATGAACAGTATTGAGAATGCTATCAATGTGACTGTCTCAGACCTTGCAAATAATGAGTATTACAATCAATCTGTTAAAGCTAACAATGGTGAGATCAATCTTAAATTCGATTTGAACGCTAATAACTCGCCTGCTTACATCATCAGCGTAGAAAAGAACGGTGATGTTTTTAACAGACTTATTACTTTGAAATAGTTTCTCTAAACTAAGGTTATATATATTATTTTCTTAAGCTTCATAAATTATTTATGAAGCTTTTTATTTTACTCCAAATTAATGAAAATGTTTAGGAAAAGCTTCTCTTGGTGATTGTTTCAAAATATTGAGGAGAAACCATGATTTTAAAAAACCATAACCGTAAGAAAACATTTGGATATAGGTAGAGATAATTGCCATTGATGCAATGCTGATATTCCTGGTCACAAACAAAGCATGGAAAAACACCAGAAAAGTATAAAGTCCGTATAAAGCGAGAATCAGCCCATTTCCCCAAACAAAATAATGAATGGCTCCAACCAAGTATCCCAATAGAAAAATAGTTGGAAACCAGAATGTCGGCTTTACATATTTTGGATGTCTTTGGTTGAGAATTGGTCTTGCACAACCGAATTGGTAAACCTGTTTGGAGAATTTCCCAAAATCTGTTCTGCGTTTGTGATAAACCCCAATATCATCATAAAATCTGGTTGTGTAACCATTTTCCCAAAGTGTCATAGACAGATCCGGGTCTTCACCGATCCGCATTTCTGAGAAACCGCCGACTTTCAAAAAAGCTTCTTTGTTAACCCCCATATTGAAACTTCTGGGCTGGAATTTAGTCACTGCATTTTTATTTCCCCGGATTCCGCCTGTTGTAAAAACCGAAGTCATAGAGTAGGAGATTGCTTTTTGCATCAGGTTAAAACCTTTGTGCGCTTTGTCCGCACCGCCAAAAGCATCGCATGGATTTTCAATCAGATTTTTCTTGATGTTTTCAATATAATCTGTTTCTACAATCACATCAGAATCTACAAAAACCAGCCAATCATTCTTCGCTCGTTTTGCCCCGTAATTTCGGCTCAATCCAGGACCAGAATTATCCTTTCGGAAAAACTGAATATCCAGCTGCTCTTCGAATAATTCCACAGTCGGGAGAAGCTTGATGATAGATCCATCATCCACAACAATGACTTCAAAATCTTTATCGGTCTGACGTGACAAAGAATTCAGAAGTTCAAATAATTCGTCTTTTCTGTTGAAGATGGCAATGATGATGGAGATTGTTGGATTCAAGTTGGAAAATTAGAAAATTAGCTATGATAAATATTTGTATATAAAATTAAAATAAATAGGTTTACATATTTAAATCAATTAGTTGTTTTTCTTTTTCAAAGAATAGTATTCGTTTTTTAAATGTAATCTTAGCTTCTAAAGTCTCATTTGAAAAAGTTTTTTCACATTCTATAAACTCCGAACAAATATTCTTATACATTTTTTCGAATATGTAAAAAATAATTTTATGATCTACAAAATAGTAAGGAATTGAATATTCAAACGTACCATTTTCAAATATAGAGTCTTTGTTTTTGTCTCTAAAGTAATGTGCAGAAACAATATTTCTAAATTTATGCAAATCCTTCCATTTATTTTCTATATAAGTTGTTCCAAAACTATTAAGTTTTCTAATTTTTTCAATTCTTAAACTCAAGTCAAGATCCATAGTTTTACTAATGTTAAAAAACTTATATTCATCTAAAAAACTTTTATATCTAATGTGTAATAAATGGATTATTGGTTCTTTAAGTGCAGCACTAAATGATTTTGTTTCTAATCTGACAGTCTCATCAGTAAATTTTAATTTGTTTAAATAACTTTCTTTTTCCAAAATAGCATTTAATGTATGAAGATTATTATTTATTTGCGTCATAATAATTCCTAAATGTTTGATATTTAAATTTAGTTTATCCACAGTTCAAATTAATTTCAAAGTTCACCCCTTATCCATATATTTCCCTTTCTTCGTTCCATCATACATCTCATATTGTAAAAATCTCGTCTCCAGTTTTCCATTGAATAGCTTGATTTTTCTTGAAGGTCTGAGTCCGATTTTCTTTGAGGCATCAAGGTCGGCAGATATCAGCCAGGCCAAAGTGTTTGGGTAGTGCTGCTTGAAAGTATCACCAATTTTTTTATAGAAATTATCATCATTAATACTAATTCTCTCGTCATAAGGCGGATTGAAAACTATCAATAATGGGAACATATCTTTCTCAGATTCGAAGAAATTTTGTTTTCTCACTTCAATAACATCTTCCATTTCTGCAGCCTCAATATTGGTTCTTGCTGCGTTCAAAGCCCTGGCGTCCATATCATAACCCACAATTTTCCCAGTGAATTCTTTCACCCTGTTGATCCGGAATTCTTTGATCTTTTGGAACAAATCTTCGTCATAATTTTTCCAGTTTTGAAAAGCAAACTCTTTTCTGAAAATCTGTGCCGGCAGATCCAGAGCAATCATTGCTGCCTCTATTAATAATGTTCCGGAACCGCACATCGGATCCAGAAAATTACCTTTTCCGTCCCAGCCTGCCAATTGTAACATTCCACTGGCCAAAACTTCATTGATCGGCGCAACGGTCTGCTCTTTTCTGTAACCGCGCTTGAAAAGGGGATCGCCTGAACTATCCAAGGAAATCGTTACCAATTCTCTATCGATATGAAGATGAAATTTGATATCAGGATTGTCTTTGTTAACGTTCGGTCTGATGTTATGTTTTTCCTGAAAATAATCGACAATTGCATCTTTCATTTTCAAAGTCATAAACTGAGAATGGCTGAATCTCTCCGAGTTTACAGTCGCATCAATCGCAAATGACTGGTGTTTCTCCAGAAACTGATCCCATTCAAACTTGAATAATTTATCGTAATATTTAGATTCATTAAAAGCTTTGAATTCTAAAATCGGAATAATAATTTTAAGCGCAGTTCTGCAAGAATAATTGAGTTTGTAAAGAAAACCCAGGTCACCTTCGCAAGTTACTGCACGGTTTCTGGCTTCTACTTTTTTACCGCCTAGTTTTTTAACTTCTTCGGCCAAAACCTGTTCCAACCCGAAAAAAGTTTTGATCTGTATATGCAGATTGTTTGTATCCATTCCGCAAAGATAATAGATATTTACATGATAGATAATAGACTTTTGAACTTATGGAAAATCTCTTCCTTAATCTGCCGGTCTCACATCTATTTTCCTTATTTTTGCAAGATGCAATGGTTCGAAGAATGGTTTGATACACCATATTATCATATTTTATACAGCAACCGGGATTATCAGGAAGCCGAAAATTTTCTGAATCTGCTAACCGGTTTTCTGAAACTTGAGAAAAATTCAAAAATAATTGATTTAGCTTGCGGAAAGGGCAGACATTCGTTGTATCTGAACAAGTTAGGTTACAATGTTCTAGGGCTGGATTTGTCCGAACAAAGTATAAGTTATGATAAGCAATTCGAAAATGACTCTTTGAAATTTCGGGTTCACGATATGAGAAATAGGATTGAGACCGAGCCTGTTGATGCGGTTTTTAACTTGTTCACAAGCTTTGGATATTTCGAAACGGAAGAAGAGGACAAAAGTGTTTTCCGTTCTGTTTCCGATGCTTTGAAGAATGAAGGTTATTTCGTTTTAGATTTTCTGAATTCTGATTATGTGAAAAATGTCATCGTTCCGAAAAGTTCTATCGAAAGAGAAAATATTACCTTTAATATTCAAAAACATATTGAGAATGATTTTATCATTAAAGAAATTAATTTTGAAGACCAAGGCAAAAAGTTTCATTTTTTCGAACGTGTCAAACTGACTTCTCCTGAAAAAATCCTGAAATTTGCTGATGAATTTGGTTTTGAATTAATCCAACGTTGGGGCGATTATCAGCTTAATGATTTTGAGGAAAAAAGTTCCCAAAGATGTATTAATTTGTTTAGAAAGATTAAATAGATTTAAGTTTTAAGATGATTATACTTCTATTGATATTAAGTGTTCTGATCGGTGTTTTTCTCGGAAAATATTTCGGAAGCAAACAGCAATTTGCAAAAAATCTTTTGATTCTGAGTGCAGGTTTTTTGATAACGATCTGTCTGAATGAGGTTTTTCCGGAAGTTTATCATTCTGAAGACCATAATATCGGGATTTTTGTGATTCTTGGGGTTTTGATTCAGATGTTGCTTGAAAGTTTGACCAAAGGTTTTGAGCACGGGCATCTTCATCATCATTCGGATGAACATTCTATCATTCCTGTTGCGTTGATCATCGGACTGTTTGTTCACGCTTTTATAGAAGGAATTCCTTTATCTCATGAGAAAGAAACATTGTCACCATATCTTCTGGGAATTCTTTTTCATAATATCCCGATTTCCTTTGTTTTGGGAAGTTTCCTGGCGCACAGTAAAAATTTCTCAACCAAATTCTGGCTGATTGTTCTCGTTTTTGCTTTGGCTTCACCTTTGGGAATGCTTTTGGGGCAATACTTTGATGAAAATCTGAAAGTGTATTTCTTAGCTGTAGTTGGCGGAATTTTCCTTCATATTTCGTCAGTTATAATTTTCGAAAGTAATAAGAATCACAAGATGGACTGGACAAAAATTATCCTCGTGATTTGCGGCATTGGACTGGCACTTGGAGGACATTTGTTCCATCATCATTAATTAAAAAATATTTTCTATTTCGACAGGAAAATCTTAATTTTACTCAAATCGATTTTATGGGATTTTTAGATCAAATATTTGGTAAAAAAGAGGAACAGGATCAAAAAAAAAGCCTTTGGAAAAAACTGGAATCCGAAAAGGATTTAGATTCGGCAGTTGATAGATCCAATCAGCAAAAAGTCTTGATTTTCAAACATTCTACACGTTGTTTTATCAGCAAAACAATGCTGAAATCTTTTGAAAGACAAATGGAAAATTCTGATAAAGATTATGTCTATTATTTCCTCGATTTGTTGGCTCATAGAAATATATCCAACGAGATTGAATCCCGTTTTGACGTTGTACATCAGAGTCCGCAGCTAATCGTTCTGGAAAATGGAAAAGCAACGTACAACAGCTCTCATCAGAATATCAGTCTTGATAAAATTTAATCAAATTAAAACACAGTAACAAATGGAATATCAGAACTTCCGCAATCATCTCTCAAAAATATTAGGCGTTCCCATTGAAAGCTTAGAATTTTGCTCATCATATTATGAAATAAAACAAGCAAAGAAGAATGAAATCATTTTGCGGGAAGGAGAGATTTCTGATTGTACCTTTTTTGTAGAAAAAGGCTTGTTGAGAATGTATTCTATTGACAAAGCGGGAAAAGAACACGTGATACAGTTTGCACCGGAAAACTGGATCATATCTGATACAACCAGTCAGCTCTTGAATGAGAAATCCAGATTTTACATCGAAGCAATCGAAGACAGTATATTAGTTGTGACAAGAGAAGGCTTTTTTGAAAACCTTTCAAAAGTTTATCCCGATGTTGCAGAAAAGAATCAAAGATTGATGTTCAATCATATTAAGAATTTGCAAAATCGCGTCAATGCATTAATCAGCACAACTGCTGAAGAACGTTATCTTGAGTTTCTGAAAAAATATCCTAACCTGATGCTGAGAGTTCCGCAGTGGATGGTCGCGTCTTATCTTGGAATTACGCCGGAAAGTTTGAGCCGTGTAAGAAAAGAATTGGCAAAGAAAAAATTTGAGATTTGATTTGAATCGGTTTTTAGTATTAATTCTTTTATCTGTTTTCAGTTTCGGGCAAAATCAGTCAAAGGAAAATCTCAGCCATAAAACATTTTCTGCAAAAGTTATCGGAATCTCCGACGGTGATACGATGGAAGTTCTTTACAAGAAAACTCCAATCAAAATCCGGCTTGCTCACATTGATTCTCCTGAAAAAAGAGGAACTCAGCCTTTCGGAAATAATGCCAAACAAGCTTTGTCCCATTTATGCTTCGGAAAAACAGTAATTATAGAAGCTGAAAAATACGACCGGTACAAACGATTGATTGCAGTTGTTATCAATGATAGAAAACAAATCGTTAATCAGGAAATGATAAAACAAGGAATGGCCTGGCATTATAAAAAATATTCCAGCGATCCTGTTTATGCAAAATTAGAATCCGAAGCGCGAAACAATAGAGTAGGACTATGGCAAGATAAAAATCCAATTGCGCCCTGGCTGTGGAGAGAAAATAAAAAGAAAAAATGAATCACGAAATTTTAAAAGCAAATATCTCCGATATTCCTGATCTGTGTCAAATGATGAAGGATTTCTATGCCATTGATCTTTATCCGTTTGATGAAAAAACCACTACCGATAATTTTGTAAGATTCATCAATAATCATCATTATGGCGAATGCTTTAAAATTGTTTTTGAACAACAGATCGCAGGTTATATTATTCTGGCAAAATATTTCAGTTTCGAATTTGGTGGAGAGATCTTATTTTTAGACGAATTGTTTGTTAAACCAGAATTTCAAGGGAAATCTCTGGGCAAAAAAGCGTTGGAGTTTGTTAAGAATTATTCCATTGAAAACAGCTTCAAAATTGTTCTTCTGGAAATTGAAAACCATAATGAAAAAGCGAAAAAACTTTATGAACATTATGGTTTCCAAAATCATAAAAGGAGTTTGATGATTCTTAAGAATTGAAAATATTAGAACTTATAATTATCCGTTTTACAATAATATTTAGGATCACAGCCTGTAAGTTCACAACCCCCGAAATAATATTTTTTTTTATTTTTCTTCATAAATCTTCCAGTTGTTAAACCATAAAATATAGGTAAAACCTTTTTATCGCTCTTACAAATTGGACAAATTGAGCTTTTGTTTTCCCTAAAACTGCAGTGGATTGTATCTTTAGTTTTCTCTTGAGGAAAAGACATTAATGATACCATTATAAAAAACAAAAAGAATATTTGCTTCATATCTAAAAAGCTAATATTTAGTTTTATTAATTCTTTTGCCAGATAAAATCAATTTTATTATTTCTTGAAAATTAAATATATCAAGATTCCTACTGAATGATAATATTAAGCTTAACAATTTATATTAAAATTTTATTTAAAATCTGCAACCGCTATATCCACTTTTTCAAGATAAGATTTCTTTTGATCATCAGTTGCAAAAGAGTAGTTAAAAGAGTTTTTCACTAATGTAATGATGTCTTCTTTTGATAAATCCAAAGCTTCCTGGACCGCTTCAAAATTAGCATTCATATAGCCACCGAAATAAGCGGGATCATCAGAATTGACAGTTGCTTTGATGCCTTTTTCCAAAAGCTTTTTTAGTGGATGATTGGTCATCACATCGGTATTTCTCAATTCAAGATTGGAAAGTGGACAAACGGTCAAAGCTAAATCTCTTTTTACGATTTCCTGAACCAATTTTTCGTCTTCCAAGCATCTGTTTCCGTGATCGATTCTTGCAACTTTGAGAATGTCAATAGCTTCCCAAATATATTCAGCCGGACCTTCCTCACCAGCGTGTGCAACCGGAATGTAGCCTTCTTTCACAGATGCTTCGAATACGTTTTTGAATTTGGTTGGCGGATTTCCCATTTCGGAAGAATCCAGACCAATAGAAGTAATTAAGTCTTTGTAAGGCAATGATTGCTTTAATGTTTCAAAAGCGGATTCTTCGGAAAGATGCCGCAAATAGCTCATGATGAACAGAGAATTGATTCCCCATTTTTCCTTTGCATCCAATCTAGCCTTTTGCAATCCATTGATAACCGTCTCAAAAGCAATTCCTCTGTCCGTATGTGTTTGCGGATCAAACATTATTTCGGTATGAATGACATTATTCTCATAACATTTCTGATAATAAGCCATTGCCAGATCGTAGAAATCTTTCTCGTGAATCAGAACGCCGGCACCGGCATAATAAATATCCAAAAAGTCCTGTAGACAGGAGAACCGATAAGCTTTTTTAACTTCATCGATTGTTTTATAAGGAATCTCAATTTGGTTTCTTTGGGCAATTTCGAACATCAGTTCCGGTTCAAAACTTCCTTCGATATGTAAATGTAATTCTGCTTTTGGAAGTGCAGCGATAAAATCTTTCATAGTTTTTTGATTTTATCCAAAAATAACGAAAAAAAGGCTTTAGAAATCTCTTTCCAAAGCCTTTTTGTAAAAAATAAACTATTTATTTATCTATTGAACCCATCACTTTTTGAGCAAAGGAATTCAAAGCATCTTTCTCACTCATTCCGTTTTGAACGCTGGCATGAACTTCCAAAGCTCCACAAATATTAGTTATCAGTTCTCCGGTGACGTTAAGGTCTTCTTCAGAGACATTTCGGAATTCTGAAAAACTTTCCAGAACTTCTAAAGTTGTTTCCAGATTTTCCGGTGTTTGGTTTTGATAAAACTGTCTTATGATTGGTAATTTCATTTTTAATAGATTTAGAAATTATAAGATTTAGAGACCGAGAATATCTCAGTTTTAACCTTTTAATTCACTGAAAAGATGATTAAGACTTTCAGCCTGATTGGTTTGAACCTGGTTTTTTAGAACACCGCCTTCAAATGCTGCGAAGGTCGGCAAATTATCAACCGTTGCCAGTTTTCTACTTTCCGGCAATTTTTCCGCATCTACATAATAGAAAGGGATATCCTCATTCTCTGCAGCTAATTTTTTGAATTTTGGCTTCATAATCCTGCAGTTCCCACACCAAGTTGCACCATACTGAACCATTACTTTATCATTCTCCTGAATGATCTGTTGTAATGTGTCTCCTGTAAGTTCTATGTACATTCTACAATTATTAATGATTGATTATAAATGATAATTGATTGAGAAAATCAATTAGTTTTTGCTGAAGTATTCTGCAACACCGGTTCTGTTAGCGTTCATTGCATCTTTTCCTTCTTCCCAGTTTGCAGGACAAACTTCTCCGTGTTTCTGAACGTGTGCATAGGCATCGATCAATCTAAGATATTCTTTAACGTTTCTACCAAGAGGCATATCGTTTACAGACTCGTGGAAGATTTTTCCAGTCTCATCGATCAGATAAGTTGCTCTGTAAGTTACGTTAGAACCTGTGAACACTTCGTTTCCTTCTTCATCATATTCCAAGTCCTGATCTACAATTCCAAGAATGTTTGCCAATTGTCTGTGCGTGTCAGCAAGGATTGGATAAGTTACACCTTCGATTCCTCCATTATCTTTTGGAGTGTTCAACCAAGCAAAATGAACTTCGTTGGTATCGCAAGAAGCACCAATAACCATAGTGTTTCTCTTTTGGAATTCTGGTAAAGCCTCCTGAAAAGCGTGTAATTCTGTCGGGCAAACAAAAGTAAAATCTTTTGGATACCAAAACAAAATCACTTTTTGCTGATTATTAACCGCTTCTTCAAATACATTGATCTTAAGATCATCACCCATTTCACTCATTGCATCGATCGCAACATTCGGGAATAATTTACCTACTAATGACATAATATTTAAGTTTAAATTGTTGTTTAAAAATTTGATAGTGCAAAATTACAAAGATTTTGTGAATTAAAAATCAATTTGCTATTTATAAAATCTATCAATATGAAAGACTGAAAACTAACAGTGTTATGTGGCTAATACGGTAAAGTCAAGATTTTTATTACATCAATTAGTATATCAAATGTTAAACAATTAATTCACAAAATTGAATATGCAAAGACAAGAATTATAAATTAATAAAATATTATTTAGCAATTAAAAGTGAAAAGACAGATTTTTTATAATTTAGTCGGGAATAAAACTAAATGCTATTTAACTCAATTAATTTTGCAATATTTCTTCCAATTGTATTTATATTATATTGGTATTTTGCAAAAAGTCTTAAAATCCAGAATGCCTTATTACTGATCTCAAGCTATTTTTTCTATGCTTGTTGGGATTGGCGATTCATGTTTTTATTATTATTTTCAACTTTTCTGGATTATTTTACTGGATTAAAAATGCAAAATTCCCAAAATCAAAAAGAAAAAAGAATTTGGTTCTGGCTGAGTATTGTTGTAAATCTGAGTTTTCTAGGCTTTTTTAAATATTATAATTTCTTTGCAGAATCATTTGCAGAATCGGTATCTTATTTTGGGTGGAAAATAAGCCCTGTTTTATTAAAAGTTATTTTACCGGTTGGTATCTCGTTTTATACTTTTCATGGGCTTTCTTATGTAATTGATATTTATAAGAATAAAATAAAAGCAGAAAGTAATTTTGTCGATTATGCTGTCTTTGTCAGTTTCTTTCCGCTTTTGGTTGCCGGCCCCATTGAACGTGCCACACATCTTCTGCCTCAGATAAAAAAAAGAAGGAATTTTGATTATGCACAAGCAGCAGATGGTCTGCGACAAATACTTTGGGGATTATTAAAGAAAATTGTCATTGCAGATAATTGTGCCGAGATAGCCAATCAGATATTTGGTAATTCTTCAGATATGAATGGTAGCTCCTTATTTCTGGGTGCCATCTTTTTCACTTTCCAGATCTATGGTGATTTTTCAGGCTATTCTGATATTGCTTTGGGTACAGCTCGTTTATTCGGAATAGAACTGTTACGCAATTTTGCATTCCCGTATTTTTCAAGAGATATTGCCGAATTCTGGCGCCGTTGGCATATATCGTTATCATCGTGGTTCAAAGATTACCTGTATATACCTCTCGGTGGGAGCAAAGGAGGGAATTGGATGCGTATTCGCAACGTGTTTATTATTTTCATCGTAAGCGGATTCTGGCATGGCGCTAATTGGACCTTTATAGTTTGGGGAATTTTGAATGCATTATTTATACTGCCTTCTGTTGTAATGAAAACCAACAGAAATAATTTGGAAATCGTTGCAAAAGACCGGATTTTACCAACATTTAAAGAATTGATGCAAATGATGATAACATTTATATTGATCGTATTTGCATGGATATTTTTCAGAGCGGAAAACATTGGTCATGCTATAGGTTATGTAAAAGGAATTTTTTCACCTTCACTCATTACATATCCGAATTTTGATAAAATTGATGATATGTTAACGGCAATTATACTTATTGTTGTTTTTTTATTAGTAGAATGGCTTGGAAGAGAAAATCAATATGCAATAGAAGGTATTAAGAATTTCAATTCAAAATCTATAAGATGGCTTTGTTATATTATGATTCTATTTGTCATTTATTTTTACGGTAATTTTGGTGAAAGTATAGAGTTTATCTATTTTCAATTTTAATAACTAAGACTTGAAAAGATTTATTTTTAACATATTTATTCTCTTCATAATAATATTTGTATTTAATATTATTGTCTTTGTTTTTGCAAATGACAATTATTATAAAGGTTATAACGATTTTCCTGACAAACGGTTTAGATCATTTATAATGGCCGATTCACATGGAATGTCAATAGAAAAAATGCCTGAAAAATTTGGCGTTTATAATTTTTCTGATAACAGTGATTCTTATTATGATATGAAAAGGAAGTTAATCTATCTAATAGAAAATCATTACAAAATCGATAAAATATATATTAGTGTCGATAATTATACATTGAGCCCTTACAGAGATAAGAATAATAACCTG
>WPCJ01248082.1_pt1 | contig 24491 bp, 19 predicted proteins | sample 5399831 | NCBI WGS metagenome assembly WPCJ01 (sample SAMN12869470, study PRJNA574797) | sludge metagenome | isolation source: wastewater treatment of pH10 | place: China:Beijing | collected 2019-05-20 | reverse complement strand
ATCAGGCGGCCTCCTCGCCGAGATAGGCGGCACGCACTTCCGCATTGTCCCTGATGTCCTGCGGTTTGCCCGACGCAATGATACGGCCATAGACCAGCACGGACACGCGATCGGCCAGTGCGAACACCGCATCCATGTCGTGCTCGATCAGGATGATCGGCAGCTCCTTGCGCAGCTCCTGCAGGATGTTGATCAGCCGCTGCGATTCATCGTGGCTGGTGCCCGCAAGAGGTTCGTCGAGCAGCAGCAGTTTCGGCTTCGCGGCGAGCGCGATGGCGATTTCAAGCTGGCGCTTCTCGCCATGCGACATCTGCCCGGCCGGGACGCGCGCGCGGGCGCCGAGACCGAAGCGGGTCAGCAGGCCCATGGCAACATCGTTGAGATTTCGCTCGCTTGCGGCATTGCCGAGAAAGCGGAAGCTCGAACCATCGCGCGCCTGCGCGGCGATGGCGACGTTTTCCAGTGCCGAGAAGCGCGGCAGGATCGAGGTGATCTGGAACGAGCGTACGAGGCCGCGACGGGCACGCTCGGCCATCGGCAGCGGCGTGACGTCGGTGCCGTCGAACACGATCCGCCCACTGTCCGGCCTGGCGTGGCCGGAGATCTGGTGAATCAGCGTCGTCTTGCCGGCGCCGTTCGGGCCGATGATGGCATGCAGCTCGCCGGGCCTGACGTCGAAGGTGACGTCGTCGGTGACGCGCAGCGCGCCGTAATTCTTGGTGAGGTTCTGCAGCTGCAGGAGGGCGCTCATGGCATTGCTCATGATTTGCCTCCGAACATGCTCTGGATGCCACCGCGGGCGAACAGCACCACGAGGATCAGGATCGGACCGAAGATCATCGCCCAGTTCTCGGTGTAATGCGACAGCACGTCGGCGAGGATGGTGAAGGCCGCGGCGCCGAGGAGGGCGCCGTGCAGTGAGCCGAGGCCGCCGAGCACCAGCACGAAGATCAGTTCGCCGGAGCGCTGCCACGCCGTGTAAGCGGGGCTGACGAATTCCGTCTGGTTGGCGAGCAGGAAGCCGGAAACGCCGGCGATGACGCCCGCGATCACATAGGCCGTGAGCTGGTAACGGTAAGGCGTAAAGCCGATCGCCTCCATGCGCACCGGATTTTCGCGGATGCCGCGCAGCACCCGGCCGAAGCGCGAAGCGACCACGGCACGCAGCAGGATATAGGCGCCGAGCAGCACGCCGAAGGTGACGTAATACATGCCCAGTTCGCTCTTCAGGAGTTTTGCGCCGAAGAAGGTGCTGCGCGCCGCCAGCGTCAGGCCGTCGTCGCCGCCATAGGCTGCGAGCGAGGTGGTGAGGAAGAACAGCATCTGGCCGAAGGCCAGCGTGATCATGATGAAATAGACGCCCTTGGTGCGCAGCGAGATCGCGCCGGTGAACAGCGCGAAGATGATCGACGAAGCGACGACGGCCGCTAGCTGGACGAAGCCGTCGGTAATCCCGTGGCTGGCCAGGATCGCGACGCTGTAGGCGCCGAGGCCGACAAAGGCCGCATGGCCGAAGGAGATCATCGCGCCGTAGCCGATCAGCAGATCCAGCGACATGGCGCCAAGCGCCAGGATCATGATGCGGGTTCCGATGGCGAGGATGTAATTCTGCGAGCCGAACAGCAGCACCAGCGGCACCAGTGCGAACAGCACGAAGATGACCGCAGGCAGGATCAGCACGCGCCCGTTGCGCGGTGATGGCGCGAGGGCCGGGGTGGCGTCGAGGTCGACGAGATTGTTCATGGACATGCTCCCGTTACTTCTTGGCCGGGAACAGGCCGGACGGCCGGAAGAACAATACGGCGGCCATCAGGATATAGATCAGCATCGGCGCCACCGCGCGGCCGGTCTGGCTCGCAGCGGAGGGATCGAGGAGGGCGCGCAAAAGCACCGGCGCGAAGAAGCGGCCGAGCGTATCGACAAGGCCGATCAGGAGCGCCGAGATGAAGGCGCCACGGATCGAGCCGATACCGCCGATCACGATGACGACGAAAGCGAGGATCAGCACATTGTCGCCCATGCCGGGCTCCACCGACAGGATCGGCGCGACCATGGCGCCGGCAAAGCCGGCAAGCATGGCGCCGACGCCGAACACGATGGTGAAGAGCAAGCGGATATTGACGCCGAGCGCGGAGACCATCGCCGCATTGCTGGCGCCGGTGCGCACCAGCATCCCGAGTTTTGTTTTATTGACGACTATATAGAGCGCGAGGCCGACCAGCAGGCCGACGGCGATGATGACGAGGCGCCACACCGGATAGAGCAACCCGTCGGTGATCTCGACGGCGCCGGACAGCGCATCGGGGATCGGCACGTTCAGTGGCGCAGCGCCCCAGACATATTTGACGGCCTGATTGAGGAAGATGATGACGCCGAAGGTCGCCAGCACCTGATCGAGATGGTCGCGGTCATAGAGATGCCTGAAGATCAGCACCTCCAGCAGCAGACCGAAAAGCAATGCAGCCGGCAGCGCCAGCGCCACGCCGGTGAAGAAGCTGCCCGTCATGGCGGTGAAGGCGGCGACCAGATAGGCGCCGACCATGTACTGCACGCCGTGGGCGAGATTGATGAAATCCATCACGCCGAACACCAGCGTCAGGCCGGCGGCGATCAGGAACAGGATCAGCCCGAATTGCAGGCCGTTCAGAATTTGAACGAGGGCGAGGGTCAAAGTCATCAGAGAAACTTGTGGCCTTGGATCGAATAAAAGACCGGGCCGCCCCGCCTGTGCAGAGACGGCCCGGTAACGATGATCGGCGTCGCGCCGTTACTGCGCAGCGCAATCCTTCGCGTAGCGATCGGCGTAGTTGGTGAACACCTTCTCGGCGATCTCGGTCTGGAACTTGCCATCGGCGCGCTTGGCGACCTTGGTCAGGTAGAAGTCCTGGATCGGATAGCCGTTGTTGCTGAACTTGAAGCTGCCGCGGATCGAGGGGAAGTCGGCCTTCTTCAGTGCCGCCGCCACCTTGGTCTTGTCGGACAGATCGCCCTTCAGTGCGGTCACGGCGCTGTTGATCAGCAGCGCGGCATCATAGGCCTGGAACGCATAGGTCGCCGGCACGCTGTTATAGGCCTTCTCATATTCCGCCACGAACTTCTTGTTCGCCGCATTGTCGAGATTCGGCGCCCAGTTGGAGCCGCCGAACATGCCGATGGCTGCATCCTGCTGCGCCGGCAGCGTCGACTCATCCACGGTGAAGGTGGAGAGGAAGGGGATGCGGTCGAGCAGGCCAGCCTGCTTGTACTGCTTAACGAGGTTCACGCCCATGCCGCCCGGCATGAAGGTGAGCACGGCGTCCGGCTTCATCGAGGCGATCTTCGACAACTCGGCCTGGAAGTCGAGCGTGCCGAGCGGGATGTAGCTCTCCTCGACGATCTCGCCCTTGAAGTCCATCTTCACGCCGGCGACGAAGTCCTTGCCGGCCTGGTAGTTCGGCGTCATCAGATAGATCTTCTTGTAGCCGCGCTTCTGGGCGACGTTACCGAGGATCTGGTGGATCTGGTCGTTCTGATACGACGTCACATAGAAATACGGATTGCACTCCTTGCCGGCATAGCTGGACGGGCCGGCATTGGGCGAGATCAGGAAGGTCTTGTTCTCGGTGACCGGCTTGTGGATCGCCTGCAGGATGTTGGAGAAGATCGGGCCGACCACGAAATCGACCTTGTCGCGCTCCAGCAGGCCCTTGACCTTGGTGACGGCGACGTCCGGCTTGAGCTCGTCATCGACGACCACGACCTCGACATCCTTGCCGCCCATCTTGCCGCCGAGATCCTTGACGGCGAGGTTGAAGCCGTCGCGCGCCTGCTGGCCGAGCACGGCGCCGGCGCCGGACAGCGACACGATCACGCCGACCTTGATCTTTTCCTGCGCGGCCGCGCTTTGTGACAACGCCGGCATCGCGGTAGCGCTCATCAATGCGGCAAACGCTGCCAGTTTCAGATGCTTCTTCATCAGTGTCTCCCTCCAATCGACCGCGACAGGCGGCCGAACAAACGCATCAACCCAATCAAGTTGTGTTCTTTTGCCCGCAGCTTAAGCTGAGCGCGGCGGCTGCCGCAAGCAATGTTGCTCAGTCTTTGGGCGCAAACACGCGATACGGAAGACTATGCAAGGGGCAGGCCAATTTACTTGAAGCTTAAAGAATTATTTGAAATCAAGGATCGGTGGACCTGCGGCGTTTTGGCTTGCGGTTGTGTGAAAATTGCTTGAAGGTCAAAAGATCGCAGTTGCAGCATGACGTTTGTGGATGGACGGCGGCGATATCCGCTGCCGGGCGACCGGACTGGTAAGATCGCATCATGATTCTCGACTCCGAGACCAAGGCTGTCGAACTCCCCGAAGATCACGGCGACGAGCTGCGGCTCTGGCTGCGACTCCTGACCTGCACGACCCTGATCGAGGGTGAGGTGCGCAGCCGCCTGCGCGAGCGCTTCGACGTCACCCTGCCGCGCTTCGACCTGATGGCGCAGCTCGACAAGGTGCCGGACGGCATGACTTTGTCGGACGTCTCCAAGCGCATGATGGTGTCGAACGGCAATGTGACGGGCCTGGTCGAGCGTCTGGTCGAATCCGGCCATGTGGATCGCCGCACCTCGGATACCGACCGCCGCGTCCAGGTCATCCGCCTGACAAAACTGGGCCGCGCCGAGTTTCGCCGGATGGCGGAGGAGCACGAGACCTGGATCGCTGAAATCTTTACCGATCTGACGCCGAAAGACGTGCGCGAGCTGATGCGCCTGCTCGCGAAGACAAAGGCCTCCGCGCAAAAGGCGGCGCAGAAAGCCAACGGCAAAACGCCTTAGAGACAAGACACCTTAAAGACAAGACACCGTAATTCCGATGCTCGATCTCGAAGCCGAATACAAAAACCGCGCCCGCGTCCCCGAAAGCGGCGAGCTGATCGCCGGCTGGGCGCGCGATGCCAGGGCATATCGCGAGCAGGGGCATGCGCCTGATGTCATTCCCTATGGCGCCGGCAGCCGCAACACGATCGACTACTTTGCCGCGGCGGATGACAAGGGGCCCATCGTGGTCTTCATCCATGGCGGCTATTGGCAGGCGCTGGATGCCTCCTTCTTCAGCCATCTATCGCGCGGCCTCACGCAGCATGGCATCAGCGTCGCCATGCCGAGCTACGACCTGTGCCCGCAAGTCTCCGTGGCGGATATCGCCCAGCAGATGCGTTTGGCGGTGCGCGAACTCGCAAAGCTCGGTCGCCCGCTGGTGATCTCCGGCCATTCCGCCGGCGGCCATCTCGCCGCCTGCATGTTGGCGACCGACTGGCAGGCGCAGGATCCCGCATTGCCAAAACAGACGGTGAAGGCGGCTTACGCCATTTCCGGCCTGTTCGATCTGCCGCCGCTGGTAGCAACCTCCATCAACAAGGCCCTGCAGTTGGACGAAGCCAGTGCCCGCGCGGCCAGCCCGCTGTTCGGCCCTGTACCGACCCATGGCAGCCTCGATGCGGTCGTCGGCGGCGAAGAAAGCAGCGAATATTTCCGCCAGAGCCGCAGCATTGTCGAAGCCTGGGGCAGGGCGATTCCGACGCGCTATGACACGGTGCCGGGCGCCAATCATTTCACGGCGATTGCGCCGCTGGCTGATGCGGCATCGCCGATGGTGCTGCGGTTGAAGGCGCTAACGGGGCTGTAGGTCGTTTCGCTGTAGCACCTGCGGCCATCCTTCGAGACGCCGCTGCGCGGCTCCTCAGGATGAGGGCTGGGGTGTGTTGGCGCTGTAGAGGTCCCTCATGGTGAGGAACCCGCATCGCGAGCGTCTCGAACCATGCAGGCCGAGCACTCTCCCCACGCTTCAGCTCCCAAGCCCCTCAGATTACTCCTTGAGCCGTCTGCCCAAACTATCCGCGCCAATCCCCACCTCCCGCCAAAAATTTCAGCGTGCCCCCAATTTCCGCAGTTGCGCCGATATGTTTTAAGTCTAAAATGATTTCCAACGACGCCTCGATGCGTCCGGACGCAGGAGCATGTCATGGCCGCTGCCGACATACAGACGGGGAAGCGCTACACCGCGCATGTTGACACCTTCGCGTGGGACAACATGCCGCCGGCCGACCAGTTGCCGGAGTTCACCTTCACGCGTCCCGAATTCCATTATCCCGAGCGCATCAATTGCGTGGTGCCGTTTCTCGATCGCTGGGTCGCGGAAGGCCGCGGCGATGCGATGTGCATGATCGGCCCGAACGAGAGCTATACCTATCGCCAGCTCCATGAGCTGGTGAACAAGATCAGCAATGTGCTGGTCGACAAGCTCGGTCTCGTGCCCGGCGGCCGTGTGCTGCTGCGCTCCGCCAACAATCCGATGATGGTCGCGGCCTATCTCGCCATCATCAAGGCCGGCGGCGTCTGCGTCGCCACCATGCCGCTGCTGCGGGCGAAAGAGCTGATCTATCCAATCCAGAAGGCGAAGATCGCGCTCGCTTTGTGCGACGGCAAACTGTCCGACGAACTCGACAAGGCCGCTGCCTCAGCGCCCGAGCTCAAGCGTGCCGTCTATTGGGGCACGGGCAAGGACGATTCCCTGGAAGAGCTGATCGCCGATGCCAGCCCGGAGTTCAAGGCAGTCGATACCGCGGCCGACGACATCTGCCTCGTCGCCTTCACTTCGGGCACGACCGGCGATCCGAAGGGCACGATGCATTTCCATCGCGACATGCTGGCTGTGTGCGACGGCTTTGCCCGCAACGTGCTGCGCGCCTCGCCCGACGATCGCTTCATCGGCTCGGCGCCGCTTGCCTTCACCTTCGGCTTCGGCGGCGTGCTGTTTCCGCTGCATATCGGCGCGTCCTTCGTGGTGCCCGACAAGTCGACGCCGGACGATCTCGCGAAGGAGATCGCCAAGCACAAGGTCACCGTCACCTTCACCGCGCCGACCGCTTATCGCGCGATCCTCAGCAAGATCGATCAGTACGATCTGTCCTCGCTGCGCAAATGCGTCTCCGCCGGTGAGACGCTGCCGAAGGGCACCTTCGATGCCTGGCTCAAGGCGACCGGCATCAAGCTGATGGACGGCATCGGCGGCACCGAGATGCTGCATATCTTCATCTGCGCCACCGAAGATGAAATTCGTCCGGGCTCCACCGGCAAGCCGGTGCCGGGATATGAGGCGAAAATCGTCGATGACAATGGCAACGACGTGATTCCCGGTACCATGGGGCGTCTTGCGGTGCGCGGCCCCACCGGCTGCAAATACATGGCCGATCCGCGCCAGACCAAATATGTCCAGAACGGCTGGAACCTGACCGGCGACACATTCGTGATGGATGAGGACGGTTACTTCTGGTACCAGTCCCGCTCCGACGACATGATCGTGTCGTCCGGCTACAACATCGCTGGTCCTGACGTCGAGGCTGCCTTGCTGACCCACGAAGCCGTGGCGGAAGCGGGCGTCGTCGGTTGTCCCGATCCGGATCGCGGCATGATCGTGAAGGCCTATGTCGTTCTGGCGGCGGGGCACACGGCGAGCGATGCGCTGGTCGCGGAGTTGCAGAACCACGTCAAACGTGAGATTGCGCCGTTCAAATATCCGCGCGCGATCGAATTCGTGCAGCAGTTGCCGAAGACCCAGACGGGCAAGCTGCAGCGCTTTGCGCTGCGCAAGCTGGCCGCAGAGACGGCCTCCGTCGCCGCGGCCTGAACAACAATTTGAATTGAGGAGTATTGCCCGGTGACGTCACCAAAGGGGCCGACATTGACCGTGGTGCCAGGCACGAAATCCGATAGCGCCAAAACCGGTAGCGACACGTCCGGCGTGCGCGTGCTGCAGCCATCGGGCTGGCCGAAGCCGAAGGGCTATGCCAACGGCATGACCGCCGATGGCCGCATCGTCGTCACCGGCGGCGTGATCGGCTGGGATGCGCAGGAGAAGCTGCAATCGGACTTCATCGGCCAGGTGCGTCAGGCGCTGCAGAACATCAAGGACATCCTTGCCGAAGGCGGTGCGCGACCCGAGCATCTGGTGCGGCTCACCTGGTATGTCGTCGACATCGAAGAATATATGGGCAGCCTGAAGGAGCTCGGAAAAGCGTATCGCGACGTGCTCGGCGCGCATTATCCGGCGATGGCTCTGGTGCAGGTGGTCCGCCTGGTCGAACGCGCCGCCCGCGTCGAGATCGAAGCCACCGCCGTGGTGCCGCGCTGAATTCGTATCTTCGTAGGGCGGATGAGCCGAAGGCGTAATCCGCCGTTCTTCGCCACACAAAATCGGCCGGCGGATGACGCTCCGCTCATCCGCCCTACGGCCCGATGCATTTTGTTCTATTTTTGTTCTTGACAATATTCCTCTTCCGTCTCATCCTCCATCCCGTCCCGCCTCACTGAGAGGGGTGGTTCGCGATCGTCACGATCTGCGAGGTGGGATGCGGTGACGCTCTTAGGCGTCAGGCGGGGAAGGGCGTGACAGGGCGGTGCCGAGAGGTGCTGTGAGTTGCGATCCGGACACGCTGATGACGATGCCGCGAGCGCCGGCCAAGTCGTGCCGTCCAGTGCCTGCAAGAGGCACGAAAGGTCGAGGGTTCTCCGGTCAACCGGCCGGAGAAACAATCTCAACCCTAGGGTGACCAGTCAGCACCCGGGAGAGTACGAAGCAACCGGAAGCACCATCGCGCGCGGAACGCTGGGCACTTGCCTGGGGTCTCCGGAAGTCCTGGGCGCATCCATGCGGAGTACCGCATCAAGCGCACAGGCCATGGGTGCCTTGGGCACCCGGCGTTCCGTGCGCCCTCTTTCAAGAGGGTAGGGAATGCAAGGCGAGACGGCGTCCCCGCGCCGCAAACAACAGGGGCGGCGGCGCATGTCTGAAACGTAGGATGGGTAGAGCGCAGCGAAACCCATCACCCCACGGCATACCGGCGATGGGTTTCGCTGCGCTCTACCCATCCTACGGCTCACGGGCTAGACTCATTCCAAACAAGAGGTTCAACAGAGCACGCGCGAGGAAATCCCGATGTCTCCGTCTCCCGTCATTCGCCTGCATCCCGACGACGCCGTGCTGATCGCGCGCACCATGCTGCTGCCGGGCGTCGAGGTCGCCAAAGGCGTCACCACGAGCGAGCGCATTCCCGCCGGCCACAAGGTGGCGATCCGGCCCATCGCCGTGAACGAACCGATCCATCGCTACGGCCAGATCATCGGCTTCGCCACGCAGCCGATTGCGCCCGGCCAGCACGTGCACACGCAGAATTGCGGCATGGGCGATTTCGACCGCGACTATGCTTACGGCGTCGATGTGAAGCCGACGCCCAATTTCGATCTGCCCGCGACCTTCATGGGCATCAGGCGCAGCGATGGCCGCGTCGCCACGCGCAACTATATCGGCCTGCTCACCTCGGTGAATTGCAGCGCCCATGTGGCGAGCCTCGTCGCCGACGTGTTCAAGCGAAACCCTTTCAGCGGTCACGATCCGCTCGCCGATTATCCCAATGTCGACGGCGTCGTTGCGCTCACCCACAAGACCGGCTGCGGCATGACGCAGGACGAGCCGCTGACGCTGCTTCGCCGCACGCTCGGCGGCTATGCGCGTCACGCGAATTTTTCCCATGTCGTCGTGCTCGGCCTCGGCTGCGAGATCAACCAGATCGGTGGCCTGATGCAGGAGCAGAAGCTCGCCGGCCGGCTGCGCGAGATGCAGATCCAGGAGATCGGCGGCACCCGCAAGACGACGGAAGCCGGCATCGCTTTTGTCAAGGAGGCGCTGGCCGACGCCAACAAGGTGACGCGCGAGGAGGTCTCCGCGAGCGAACTCACCGTCGCGCTCCAATGCGGCGGTTCCGACGGCTATTCGGGCATTTCCGCCAATCCCGCACTCGGCGCCGCCAGCGATCTGCTGGTGCGCCATGGCGGCACGGTGGTGCTGTCGGAAACGCCGGAGACCTATGGCGCCGAGCATCTGCTGACGCGCCGCGCCGTCTCGCGCGAGGTCGGCGAAAAGCTGGTCGGCCTGATGCGCTGGTGGGAAAAATACTGCGAGCGGGAAGGCGCCGAGATGAACGCCAATCCCTCGCCGGGCAACAAGGCCGGCGGTCTCACGACCATTCTCGAAAAGTCGCTCGGCGCCATGGCCAAGGCCGGCTCGACCAATCTCGTCGATGTCCTCAATTATGCCGAAGCCATCATCAAGAAAGGCTTCGTCTTCATGGATACGCCCGGCTACGACCCCGTCGCAGCGACAGGGCAGGTCGCCGGCGGGGCCAATATGGTGTGCTTCACCACCGGCCGCGGCAGCGTGTTCGGCTGCAAGCCGGCGCCGTCGATCAAGCTGGCCACCAACACGCCGATGTTCAAGCGTATGGAAGACGACATGGACATCAATTGCGGCACCGTGCTCGACGGCGACGAGACCGTGCAGCAATGCGGCCAGCGCATCTTCGATCTGATGCTGAAGACCGCCTCAGGCCAGCGCACCAAGAGCGAGGGCTTTGACGTCGGCAGCGCCGAATTCGCGCCATGGGTGCTGGGCGCAACGATGTGATGAGGATGACATAGGGTGCGGATCGGTCGCTCACGCAAGCGAGGGTTGCCGATCCGCGCTGGCGACAGGCTTCCCCGAATTGCGCTGGATCAATTTGTCATAAATCAATTGCGTGCATGATCGGATCGTTCAACTGGGGATTTCTATGTCGACCGAGTCTGCGATTTCAGAACGTTTGCGTTTCAATTCTATCGATAGTGACACTGTCGCAGCCTTGCGCGCGGGCAAGTCCTTCATTCTCGGCGAATTGCCGGCTGTGCTCGATCGTTTTTACGATCACGTCGCCGCCTTTTCCAAGACGGCCGCTTTCTTCAGGAATCGCGAGCACATGATGCACGCGAAGAAGATGCAGATCGAACACTGGTCGCGCATCCTCGATGCCCGTTTCGACGAGGCCTATGAAGCGTCCGTCACCAAGATCGGCCAGGTGCACAACAAGCTCGGCCTCGAACCGCGCTGGTATATCGGCGGCTATAACGCGCTGGTCACGGGCCTGGTCGCAGCGATCGCGCAGATGCCGACGAAACTGTTCGATCGTTCCGCCGCGAGGCAGAAGGCCGCGCTTCAGGCTGCGATCATCAAGGCCGCGATGCTCGACATGGATCTGGCGATTTCGGTCTATATCGACGAAGGCCGGCGCGATCGCCGCGCGGTGCTGGACAAGCTCGGCGACGATCTGCAGCAGACGATCGGCAGCGTTGCCGACGCGATCGGCGATGCTTCTGGCGATCTCCATGTCGCCGCGCAGAACATGACGACCTCGGCGGACACCTCGATCCGTCAGTCCGGCTTGATGGAATCGGCATCGCGCGACGCGTCGGCCGGCGTTCAGGCCATCGCCGTTGCGACCGAGCAGCTCAGCAGTTCAATCCGGGAGATCTCCCGGCAGGTCAACGATTCCGCGCGTATCGCCGGCGAGGCGGTGCGCAACGCCGACGAGACCTCGGCAACCATGCGCCGTCTCTCCGATGCCGCGCAGAAGATCGGCACGGTGGTCGAACTGATCAACACGATCGCCGGGCAGACCAATCTGCTCGCGCTGAATGCGACCATTGAAGCTGCGCGTGCGGGTGAAGCCGGGCGCGGCTTTGCCGTGGTCGCACAGGAGGTGAAGTCGCTGGCCGAGCAGACGGCGAAGGCCACGGCGGAGATCAGCGAACAGGTCGGCGATATCCAGGCTTCGACATCGGATTCGGTCACCGCGATCGGTGGCATCACCACGGTGATCAAGTCGTTGAACGAGATTTCGGCGGCTATCTCCGCCGCTGTCGAGCAGCAGGATGCGGCAACCAACGAAATCTCGCGCAGCGTGCAGGATGCGGCCAAAGGCACGGGCCACGTCACGACCAATGTGCTGGATATCACCCGCGTCGCCAATGAGACGGGCGCGGCGGCAAGCCACGTGCTGACCTCCGCCTCCGAACTATCGCGCCAGTCCGAAACGCTGCGCGCCGAGCTTGGCAAATTCCTGGCGACGGTGAAGGCTGCATAGGCAGCCCTGGCATGCTACACTGCGCACCGGAATTGTCCGGTGCATGCAGGAGCCAAGACGTGACCTATCGCCATACGATCGGCAACACGGCTTACACTTTTGCGAACCTGCGCGATCTGCTCGCCAAGGCCACGCCCCAGCGTTCCGGCGATCGTCTTGCCGGCATTGCGGCGGAGACTGCCGAGCAGATGATCGCCGCGCGGATGGCGCTGGCCGATCTGCCGCTCGGGCAATTCCTGAACGAAGCCGTCATCCCTTATGAGAGCGATGAGGTGACGCGCCTCATCGTCGATACGCATGACGCTGCGGCCTTCGTACCGATTTCATCGCTCACCGTCGGTGGTTTTCGCGACTGGCTGCTGTCGGATGCGGCGACGCCCGGGGCGCTGAAGGCGCTCGCGTCCGGCGTCACGCCGGAAATGGCGGCTGCCGTCTCCAAGCTGATGCGCAATCAGGATCTGATCCTGGTGGCGAAGAAGTGCGAGGTCGTCACCCGCTTTCGCAACACCATCGGCCTGCGCGGCCGCATGAGCGTGCGCCTGCAGCCCAACCATCCATTCGACGACGTCCGGGGCATTGCCGCCTCGATGCTGGACGGCTTGATGCTCGGCGCCGGCGATGCCTGCATCGGCATCAACCCGGCCAGCGACGATCCCGCCGTGCTCGGCCGGCTGGTGCGGATGCTCGACGACGTGATCGCGAGGCTCGCCATCCCCACGCAGAGCTGCGTGCTGACCCATGTCACCACCTCGATCGATCTGATCGCGCAGGGCGTGCCGGTCGATCTGGTGTTCCAGTCCATCGCCGGCACCGAAGCCGCCAACAGGAGCTTTGGCATCGATCTCGCGCTGCTGAAGCAGGCGCACGAGGCCGGCCTGTCGCTGAAGCGCGGTACGGTCGGCGACAATGTGATGTATTTCGAAACCGGGCAGGGCTCGGCCTTGTCCGCCGATGCGCATCACGGCGTCGATCAGCAAACCCTCGAAGCACGTGCTTACGCAGTCGCGCGGGCCTTCTCGCCGCTGCTGGTGAACAGCGTGGTCGGCTTTATCGGTCCCGAATATCTCTATGACGGCAAGGAGATCATCCGCGCCGGGCTGGAGGATCATTTCTGCGGCAAGCTGCTCGGCCTGCCGCTCGGCGTGGACGTCTGCTACACCAACCATGCCGAGGCTGATCAGGACGACATGGACAATCTCCTGACCCTGCTGGCTGCTGCCGGCGTCAATTTCATCATGGGCGTGCCCGGCGCCGACGACGTCATGCTGAACTACCAGTCGACGTCCTTCCACGACGCGCTCTATCTGCGCGATCTGTTCGGCCTGAAGCGGGCCCCGGAATTCGATGCCTGGCTGGTGCAGGCGGGGATCGCGGATGGTGATTTGCGCATTCGCGACCAGGGCGGCCGGCTGCCGGATTTCGCGGCGCGGCTCATCGCCTGACGCGGCGCTGACCGCATCACGTCCGCGTCACCGCCCGTCACAATCTTGAAGAAATTCTGGCCCAGATTCGCCCCACGTGATTAGATTTGGCCGGAGCATTCGAACGGAGTGGAACGGTTTCATCTCGGCGACGTTATTGAAGGTTCAGCGATGGGACCGCTGATGCATTCGCAGAGGTTTTTTTAATGAGAGCTGAGGGCAGGCAGACGGCGCGGCGCATCCTGTGCGTCTTTCCGCGATATACCTCTTCATTCGGCACGTTCGAATATTCCTATCCCCTGACCGACGGCGTCCAGGCTTTCATGCCCCCGCAGGGGCTTCTCCTGATCGCGGCCTATATGCCGGAGAACTGGGAAGTCCGTTTCGTCGACGAAAACATCCGGGCCGCCACGCCGAACGATTTCCTCTGGGCCGAGGCGGTTCTCGTCAGCGGCATGCATATCCAGCGCTCGCAGATGAACGACATCTGCCACCGCGCCCATTCCTACGACCTCCCGGTGGCCATCGGCGGGCCATCGGTGTCGTCATGCCCGGATTACTATCCGGCCTTCGACTATCTTCACATCGGCGAACTCGGCGACGCCACGAATCAACTCATTGACCTCCTGGAGAAGGACACCAGGCGTCCGCCGCGTCAGGTCGTGCTGAAGACCGCCGACCGGCTCGACATGCACGACTTTCCGATCCCGGCCTATGAGCTGGCGGATATCCCGCGTTATTTCCTCGGTAGCATCCAGTATTCGTCGGGCTGTCCGTATCAGTGCGAATTCTGCGACATTCCCGGCCTCTATGGCCGCAATCCGCGCATCAAGACGCCGCAGCAGATCACTGCCGAGCTCGACAAGCTGCTGGAATGCGGCATCAACGGCTCCGTCTATTTCGTCGATGACAATTTCATCGGCAATCGCAAGGCTGCGCTCGATCTCCTGCCGCATCTCGTCGAGTGGCAGAAGAAGACCGGCTATGTGCTGCGTCTGTCCTGCGAGGCGACGCTGAACATCGCCAAGCGGCCGGAGATCCTCGCGCTGATGCGCGATGCCTGGTTCGGCACGATCTTCTGCGGCATCGAGACGCCGGATCCGGCAGCGCTCAAGGCCATGAAGAAGGATCACAACATGATGGTCCCCATCATGGAGGCGATCCACACGCTGAACAGTTTCGGCATGGAGGTGGTGTCCGGCATCATTCTCGGCCTCGACACCGACAAGCCGGAGACGGGCGAACATCTGCTCGAATTCGTCGACACCTCGCAGATTCCGCTGCTGACCATCAACCTCTTGCAGGCGTTGCCGCAGACCCCGCTCTGGGATCGCCTGAAGAAAGAGGGGCGCCTGATCGAGGACGAAGGCCGGGATTCCAACGTGGATTTCCTGCTGCCCTATGACGACGTGGTGCGCAGCTGGCGCCGCGCCATGGGATCGGCCTATGTGCCCGAGAAGCTGCTGCAGCGTTTCGAGTACCAGATCACGCACACCTATCCGCACCGCATCAAGCCGCCGGTCGGCGCCATGCTGACGGCGAAGAATATCCGCCTCGGCCTGGTGATGCTGCGTAATATTTTCTGGAAGGTCGGCGTGCTCGGCGACTACAAGCGCGCGTTCTGGAAATTCGCTTTCAGGCGCCTTGCGCGCGGCGAGATCGAATATCTGATCTCGTCCATCATGGTCGCGCATCACCTGATCAACTTCGCCCGCGATGCTTCGGGCGGCGCAACCAACGCGTCCTATTATTCGATGAAACTGCAGGATGCGGCGACTGCGCCTGCGGTGCCGGCGGAGTAGAACTCCTCCCTCATCCTGAGGAGCCGCGCAGCGGCGTCTCCCAGCGAATGGCGTAGCCATTCGCAAGGGATGGCCGCAATCGCAAGAGCCAAGCCATCTCATGGTTCGAGACGGCGCGTTGCGCCTCCTCACCATGAGGGTGGAGTTTCCTGGCGGGGTTGGGCAAAGTGCTTCCATGATCGAACGCGACACTCCGCTAGCGGGCCCTTCAACCCCATCGCTTGCCGATCTGCGCCGGCTGACGCCAGCGCGCGTCGGCCTCGGCCGCGCCGGCGCGAGCCTCACGACCCAGGCGCTGCTCGATTTCACCCTCGATCATGCACGTGCGCGCGATGCGGTGCATGCGCCGTTCGAGGCTGCCGCCATTGCTGCAGCTCTGGCCGGACGTGGCTGGCCGGCGCTGAGTGTGTCGAGCCTTGTCGCCGACCGCGCGGATTACCTGAAGCGGCCCGATCTCGGCCGCAAGCTTGCCCCCGAATCGCGCACCGTTCTCGAAGGGCAGGGTGGTGAAGGTTGCGGCATCGCGCTCGTGATTGCCGACGGGCTTTCGCCGGCTGCGGTCAATGCGCACGCTCTGGGTCTTGTCGCGGTGCTGCTGTCGAAGCTGGGTGGCCTGTCACTCGGCCCGCTGGTCGTCGCCAAAGGCGCGCGCGTCGCGCTCGGCGACGAGATCGGCGCGCTGCTGAAGGCGCGGATGACGGTCGTGTTGATCGGCGAGCGGCCCGGCCTGTCGGCGCCGCAGAGCCTCGGCGCCTATATCACTGCCGCACCCAAACCGGGGCGCAGCGATGCCGAACGGAACTGCGTCTCCAATATCCAGTCGGCCGGCTTGAGCTTCGATGAGGCCGCCATCAAGATTGCATGGCTGGCCCGCGAAGGTCTGCGGCGTGGCGTTACCGGTATCGCACTGAAGGACGAAAGCGGAATGCATCTGGCCGCACCGGCTGGTTGACGCAATCACACCGCAATTTGTGTTCCCTGTGGCCGCCGTGCGCCAGCGTCGCCTTGCGAAAAGTCATATAGAACTGCTACACCCGGCCCGCGAATTTACCGCGTGATTTCAAGGGCTAGAGCGCGATCCCGAAAACTGCCCACCGGTTTTGGCGAAGATCGCGCTGCATCGAGACAAACGCTTACAGGACACGGCATGGATCAAATCAGCTCCCACGACGCCGATATCAAGAAATTGCGGCGTGGGCCTTCCAGCATTGCCTTCGGCCTTGAGCGTATCGGTCTGATCGCCGTTCGCGCGCCAGTGCTGTCCTGCATCATCCTGCTGGCGCTGGTCATCGGCTCCGTGTTCGGCATCCAGCGCATCAAGATCGACGATTCGCTGAGCCAGCTGTTCCGCTCCGAGAGCAAGGAATACAAGCAGTACGAGGAAGTGACGAAGCGCTTCCCGTCCACTGAGTTCGACGTGCTCGTTGTCATCGAAGGCAAGACGCTGCTGGCGCGCGACAATCTCGAAAAGATGCGCGACCTGGTCACCGACCTGCAACTGGTCGACGGTGTGCGCGGCCTGATCTCGATCTTCTCGGCGCGACAGACGCCGGCGCCGGGCAAGCTGCCGGCGGCGCTGTTTCCGAGCGATCTGCCTGAAGGCGCGGCCTACGACCAGTTCATCGATACGGTGAAGCAGAACGAGTTGATCCGCGGCAAGCTGCTGTCGGAAGACGGCACGCTCGCGCTGGTGGTGCTGTCGCTCGATCCGGCCGTGGTCAGCAACAACAAGCTGACCGGCGTCATCGCCGATATCCGCAAGACCATGAACACGGATCTGGCGGATAGCGGCCTGACCAAGGAATTGTCCGGCGTGCCGGTGATGCAGCTCGAAATCCGCAATGCGGTCGAGCGCGACGGCCTGATGTACAACGTCATCGGCATCCTGGCCGGCTGCGTCATTGCCATCATCTTCTTCCGCAAGATCTCCTTCATGATCGTGGCGGCATTCCCGCCGCTGCTGGCGATCCTGCTGTCGCTCGGCGCGCTCGGCTGGGCCGGCTTCAGCCTCAACATGTTCCTCAATGTGATGACGCCGCTGATCATGGTGATCAGTTTCGCGGACTCCATGCAGCTGACCTTCGCGGCGCGCGATCGCCTGATCGCCGGCGAGGACAAATACTCGGCCTTCACCAATGCGGTGCGCGTGGTGGGCCCGGCCTGCGTGCTGACGCATGGCACGGCGGGTATTTCGTTCCTTGCGCTGCAGTTCTCGGATTCCGACCTGATCCGCGCCTTCGGCGAAGCGGGTTTGACGGCGACCATCATTGCGCTTCTCGCAGTGCTGTCGCTGGTCCCGGTATTCGGCGTCTTGCTGGTACGCAACGAAAAGATCTTCGCGCAGAAATTCCAGGCGGCCGATGCGGGAGTGCAGGCGCTGCGCGCGTTCTGTTACTGGATCGCGGTGCGCATGGTCGGGCGTCCCGGCCTGTTCAGCCTGATTTCACTGCTGGTCGTGATCGGTCTCGGCTCGGTCTATGCGAGCCTCGAGCCGCGCTATCGTCTCGCCGATCAGGTGCCGGACAAGGAGCAGGCGGTGGCGGCGAGCGGCCGTCTCGATGCCAAACTCACCGGCGCCAATCCCATCGACGTGCTGATCGAATTCCCGAAAGGGCAGGACCTCTATTCCCCCGAAACGCTGAAGACCATCGCTGACGTGCATGCGATGGTGGAGAAGACATCCGGTGTCGGTAATGTGTGGTCGCTGGAGACGCTGCGTCGCTGGTTGGCTGAGAAGGCCGGATCGACCGATGTCGCGACGCTGAAGGAATATGTCGACGTCATTCCCGAGCATCTGGTGCGCCGCTTCATCTCGGCCGACAAGACCGCGGTGGTGGTGTCAGGCCGTGTGCCCGACAGCGACGCCAGCCAGATCCTGCCGGTCGTGGACAAGCTCGACACGGCGCTGAACACCGTCCGCAGCGCACATCCCGGTTACGAGATCGCGGTGACGGGGCTTTCCGCCATTGCTGCGCGAAATAGCGCCAGCATGATCGAGAAGCTCAATCACGGCCTGACCATCGAGTTCGGCCTGGTGGCTGTCTTTATCGGTCTCGCCTTCCGGTCCTGGGTGGTGATGCTGGCCTGCATCCTGCCGGGCATCTTTCCGGTGGTTCTGTCAGGCTTCGTGCTGTGGCTGCTCGGGGAGGGGCTGCAATTTGCCAGCGTCGTTGCGCTCACCGTCTCGTTCGGTCTCGGCCTGTCCGCGACCATCCACTTCCTCAACCGTCTGCGGCTTGAAGATACGCCCGGCACCGATCCTGCCGTCGCCGTCGAGCGTGCGACCGTGCTGGTCGGTCCCGCGCTCATTCTCACGACGGTGGTGCTGGCCTGCGGCCTCGTGGTGACGGTGTTCTCGGATCTGCCATCGCTGCGGCTGTTCGGCTGGCTCAGCGCCTTCTCGATGGTGGCGGCGCTGGTCGCCGACCTCTTCATCCTGCGACCGACATCGATGTGGCTGATCCAGTTGCAGCAGAAGCTGACGGGTAAATCGACGCTGGCGAAGGAATAGTCATCGCTGCCAACAATAGGCAGCAAAAAGCCCCGGACATCGTCCGGGGCTTTTTCATTCCGAAGATGGAAACGCGTCAGCCTTTCGTCATGCTGATCGACACGCCGCGAATCTCGCCCTTGGAGCTGATCGAGACGTTCTGCTTGTTGCCCTTGGTCGTCAGCGTGATGTTGGCCGCAAAACCGGCGGCCTCGACGAAGACCTCGATCTGGCCGCCGCCGGCCTTGCCGTTCAGATTGCCATAGACATTACGGCTGGCTTCGCTCCAGCTGCCGGAGACGTTGTTGCCTTCGCTCTTCACATTGCTGGCGAGGTCGAATTTGTAGCTGTCGCTGGCGCAGCGCAGGCTCTGTTCGAGCGCCATGCCGCCGCTGCCTACTTTGTAGGTCGCCCGGCAACGAATCTTCTCGGACGAGCCGTCCGACAAGGTGACGGTCCCGTTGCCGCTCCAGCTGCCGTCGAAACCGGCAAACGGGGCAGACTGGGCGTGGCTTGCCGAGACCGACAGCATCAGAAGAGCGCCAGCGCCGGCGGCCTTGAGGGCGTGTCCGAGCAGCTTGGCAGAGTGAATCGTCATGTTTGGTATCCCCGAAATGGTTGGCACCGCGCCGGCAATATGGTGCCGCGACGCTTCGGACGTGAGTGTCACTGCGGTTGGAACAGGTTCAATTCGGCAATGAGGAGCGATCACGAAAACGTATGAGGTGGTCGCCCGCCTCGATTCCGCATGCGGAACGCTACCGGAAAAGCTGCCAATTGAACATTGCTTGTTCCCGTCTTGGCCGCGATGGCTGGTGCGGGGCTGATCCGTGGTTTGGCGTCGGTCCAGCCATGTGGGCGCAGGTGCGGGCATGTACAACCTTTGGCCGCATTCTGCGGGTTAACGGGTTTGCCGCCTGTGTCTCGCATGCATCCCTCGCGATGAATGTGAGGAGAGGGCCACTGTTTGGGATCGCTCTGCAGGTGCGATTGTTACTGTTTGTGCTATGGACCCGGCGGGCTGACACTCGCTTGCTCAATTGAAGGAAGACAATGCGTAAAATTCTCCTGGCTCTGACCGTGATCACCGCATCTGCCTCGACCGGCGCATTGGCCCAGCAGACCCAAGGCCGCAGCGGCACCGAAGCGGAGCAGAAGGCCTGCACCCGCGACGTCCAGAAGTTTTGCCGCAACGTCATGGATCAGGGGGATCTGGTGATTCTGTCCTGCCTCAAGGAAAATCGTCCCAAAATCAGCAAGCCCTGCAACGACGTGCTGGTCAGCCACGGCCAGTAAGCGCCCATCCCCGATTTCGGGCTCGTGGCGGCCTGTCGCGAGCCCGCCGGAAGCGGTTCCGGCCCGGCTCTCGCTGCGGCCGAAGACGGCATATTGGCATTGGTTTCGCTGGCCGATTTGGCCTATATGAGGGCGCGGACAGCCCGTCGATCGGTATTTTGGAACCGCGACAGCCTCCGCTTCACCCCAGTTTTCATTGAACGAAGCCCAGAGTGATGACCCCTGCGAGCGAGCTGCGATCCGGTAAGACCGATCGCGACGAGAATTTCCCGGTCGCGTCCAGGATCATTCATCCGCGCCACCGGGCGCTGATTCTGGCGTTCTACAATTTCGTCCGCACCGCCGACGATATCGCCGACCATGCGCTGCTCGAGGCCTCGACCAAGCTCGCGATGCTCGACGAGCTCGAAACGGGACTTCTCGGCAAACACAATGAGCAGGCGGAAGCGAACACGCTGCGCGCCGCCTTCGCCGAGCGCGGCATGCCGCCGCGCCATGCGCTCGATCTGCTCACCGCGTTCCGCATGGATGTCACCAAGCTGCGCTATGCCGATTGGGACGAGCTGATCCATTACTGCTCGTTCTCGGCGATGCCGGTCGGGCGTTTCATGCTCGAGGTGCATGGCGAGGACAAGGCGACCTGGCCGGCCTCGGATGCCATCTGCGCGGCGCTGCAGATCAACAATCACCTGCAGGATTGCGCCAAGGATTATCGCGATCTCGATCGCGTGTATCTGCCGCAAGACATCATGCAGCGCCATGGCGTCGGCGTTGAAGCGCTCGATCAGCCGAAGTCGTCGCCGGCTCTGCTGGCATGCCTGCGCGAGATCGTGGCTCGTAACGAGGCCTTGCTGCGCGAGGGTGATAGCCTGACGGTGCACATGGCGGACACGCGATTTGCCTGCAACATCGCGGTCATTGAGAAATTCGCGTGGGAAATCTCGAAGCTGCTGCGGGTGCGCGATCCGCTGGGCGAGAAGGTGCATCTCTCCAAGGGCGGCATGGCGGGTTACGCGCTCGCGGCCATCGCCGGCTGCCTGTGGCGCCGTGCGACCACGTCCGTTCCGCTCTCGCGTCCGGCGGCCGGCAAATGAATCAGATGAACACCCAGGCCGAGACCAGCGAAGTCCAGGGCGTCGCCGCGAGCAGCTCGTTCTACTCGGCGATGCGCATCCTGCCGCGCGAACAGCGCGACGCCATGTTTCAGATCTACAGCTTCTGCCGTCAGGTCGATGACATCGCCGACTCGCATGAGGCTCGCGACCTGCGCCTCAGCCAGATGCAGCGGTGGCGCGAGGACATCGAAGCGCTCTATGCCGGCAACCCGCCGCCGCGCGTGCGCGACTATGTCGAGCCGATCAGGCGTTTCGGCATGCTCAAGGAAGACTATCTCGCCGTGATCGACGGCATGGAGATGGACATTCCCGCCGACATCCGTGCGCCGGACGAGGCGACCTTCGATCTCTATTGCGATCGCGTGGCGAGCGCCGTCGGCCGGCTGTCGGTGAAGGTATTCGGCATGCCCGATGAGGACGGCGTGCTGCTCGCCCATCACCTCGGCCGTGCGCTGCAGATCACCAATATCCTGCGCGACATCGATGAAGACGCCACGCTCGGCCGTCTCTATCTGCCGCGCGAGCTGCTCTATCACGCCGGCATTACGTCGAGCGACCCGCAGGTGGTGATCGCCGAGAAGGCCCTGCCCAAGGTCGCAGCGCCTTTGGTGCGCCGTGCGCAGGAGCACTTCAAGAAGTCCGACGAGATCATGGCCCGTAACAAGCGCCGCGCCGTGCGCGCGCCGCGGATCATGTCGAAATACTACCACGCCATCCTGGAATTGCTGGTGAAACGCGGCTTCGCTCTGCCGCGCGATCCCGTTCGTCTCGGCAAGGCCTCCAAGATAGCGATCCTTCTGCGATACGCGATCATCTGATGTCCAAAACCGCTCATATCATTGGCGCCGGCGTGTCCGGCCTTGCAGCCGCCGTGCGTCTCAGCAACGCCGGCTATCAGGTCCATGTGCATGAAGCGACCCAGCAGGCCGGTGGCCGCTGCCGGTCTTATTTCGACGCGCAGACCGGCCTCACCATCGACAACGGCAACCACCTTGTCCTGTCGGGTAACAGCCATGTCATCGACTATGCGAAGTCGATCGGTACCGAAGCCGGCCTCGTCGGCCCGGCCCGTGCGCAATTCGCCTTTGCCGACGTCAAGACGGGCAAGCGCTGGCAGCTCGATCTCGGCGATGGGCGCATCCCGACCTGGCTGTTCGATGCCTCGCGCCGCGTGCCCGATACATCCGTCGGTGATTATTTCGCGCTGACGCCGCTGATCTGGGCCGGCAACGACAAGCTCGTGGGCGACGCGATCAAATGCGAAGGCGTGCTCTACGATCGTCTCGTGCAGCCGCTGTTGCTCGCTGCGCTCAATGTCGATCCACCGGAAGGCTCGGCCGGTCTTGCCGGCGCCATCGTGCGCGAGACGCTGCTGGCGGGCGGGCAGGCATGCCGTCCGCTGATCGCGCGTTCCGGTCTCAGCGACGTACTGGTCGAACCCGCGATCGAATTGCTGCGCAAGAAGGGCGCCGGCATTCATTTCGGCCATGAGCTGCGCGGCTATACGATGGCCGGCGACCGCGTTGGCGAATTGAAGTTCGGTGCTGAAGATACGATCGCGCTCGGTGCCGACGATGTCGTCGTCATGGCGGTGCCGGCCTGGGCTGCGAAGAACCTGCTGCCGGGCGTGAAGACGCCGACGGAATTCCGTGCCATCGTCAATGCGCATTTCAATTATCTGCCGCCGGCTGGCCATCCGCCGATGGTCGGCGTGGTCGGCGGCATCGTCGAATGGCTGTTCGCCTTCGACAATCGCCTCTCGATCACCATCAGCAATGGCGATCGCTTCGTGAGCTTGCCGCGCGAGGAGTTTGCGCAGCAGATCTGGGACGAGATCTGCCAGATCTCGAACATCAAAGCGCCACTGCCGGCCTGGCAGATCGTGCGCGAGCGCCGAGCCACCTTTGCCGCAACGCCGGCGCAGGACGCATTGCGTGCCGGCACGCGTACCGACTTCAAGAACCTGTTCCTGGCGGGCGACTGGACCGATACTGGCCTGCCGGCGACCATCGAAGGCTCGATCCGCTCCGGCGATCGCGCTGCCGATATGGCGCTGGGGAAGGTCTGAACCGAAACACGGCTCAGGCAACCCAAGAGTTACGACGCGTATGGAGATTTAGCGAACATCATGTCATCGACCAGTTCTGAACTCACCATCGACAGGGCGAAGCTGGAGGGCAGCATCGCATCGGCCAAGAAGAGCTTGCTGGATTTCCAGCAGAGCGATGGCCACTGGGTGTTCGAACTCGAAGCCGATGCCACGATTCCGGCCGAATATGTGCTGATGCGGCACTTCCTGGCCGAGCCCGTCGATGCGGAGCTGGAAGCAAAGATTGCCAACTATCTGCGCCGCATCCAGGGCGCCCATGGCGGCTGGCCGCTGGTGCATGACGGCCCGTTCGACATGAGCGCGACCGTGAAGGCGTATTTCGCCCTGAAGATGATCGGCGACGACATCGATGCGCCGCATATGAAGCGGGCGCGCGAGGCCGCGCTGGAACGCGGCGGCGCGATCAACGCCAATGTGTTCACACGTTTCCTGCTCTCGATGTTCGGCGTGACCACCTGGCGCAGCGTTCCCGTGCTGCCGGTGGAGATCATGCATCTGCCGCCGTGGTTTCCATTCCACCTCAACAAGATGTCCTATTGGGCACGCACCACCGTCGTCACCTTGATCGTGCTGGCGGCCAAGAAGGCACGGGCCAAGAATCCGAAGGGCGTCGGCATCGACGAACTGTTCCTGCAGGATCCGCGCACGATCGGCACCCTGGCGCGCGCGCCGCATCAGAACCGTGGGTGGTTTGCCTTCTTCACCGCCATCGACAAGCTGCTGCGCGTTGCCGAACCATATTTCCCGAAGAAGTTCCGCCAGAGCGCCATCGACAAGGCGGTGGCGTTCTTCGAGGAGCGGTTGAACGGCGAGGACGGCATCGGCGCCATCTTCCCGCCGATGGCCAATGCCGTGATGATCTATGACGTTCTCGGCTATCCCGAGGATCATCCGCCGCGCGCGATCCAGCGCCGCGGCATCGAAAAGCTGCTGGTCATTCACGAGCACGAAGCCTATTGCCAGCCTTGCGTTTCACCCGTGTGGGACACTGCGCTGACTGCGCATGCGATGCTGGAGACGGGCGGCGAAGATACGTTCGCCCAGGCCAAGCGCGGTCTCGACTGGCTGGTGCCGCGGCAGGAGCTCGAGGTGAAGGGCGACTGGGCGGACAAGCGGCCGGACCTGCGGCCAGGCGGCTGGGCGTTCCAGTACAACAACGCGCATTATCCCGATCTCGACGACACCGCCGTTGTGATGATGGCGATGGACCGCGCGCGTCGGCAGACCGGGAGCAAGGACTACGACCATGCCATCGATCGCGGCAAGGAGTGGATCC
>WPCJ01330289.1_pt1 | contig 24544 bp, 18 predicted proteins | sample 5399831 | NCBI WGS metagenome assembly WPCJ01 (sample SAMN12869470, study PRJNA574797) | sludge metagenome | isolation source: wastewater treatment of pH10 | place: China:Beijing | collected 2019-05-20 | reverse complement strand
AGGCGAAGCCGTAATCCGCCAGCCGAATACATAGCTGAAACTCCGCGGCGGATAATGCGGAGTTTATCATCGGGCGTGCTTCGCGCGACCCGTTGGCTCGTCCGCTCGGTGTTTACTTCGCGCCCACAGCCTTGCCGCGATACATCAGATGCACCGCGCAATTGCAGCCTGGCGGATGCGAGGCGATGTCGGCAGGCGTCTCATCATTCGCCGGCGTCTGCGCAGCCATCCTGTCGGCGGCAGCCTTCTCTTGCGCAGCAGCGGCGGCGCCGGGAATGTAGTTCAGGATCGGCGCCAGCCAGCGTTCGACCTCGTCCGTGGTCATGCCCTTGCGCGCGGCATAGTCCTCGACCTGATCGCGCTCGATCTTGCCGACGCCAAAATAGTAACTCTCGGGATGGCTGAAATAGAGACCCGACACCGATGAGCCCGGCCACATGGCATAGCTCTCGGTGAGCGACACGCCTGCCGTGTTCTCGGCATCGAGCAGCCTGAAGATCGTCGCCTTCTCGGTGTGATCGGGCTGCGCGGGATAACCGGGCGCAGGACGAATGCCCTGATACTTCTCCAGGATCAGGTCGTCCGTCGACAGCGCTTCATCCGGCGCATAGGCCCAGAACTCCTTGCGCACGCGTTCATGCATGCGCTCGGCAAAGGCTTCGGCGAGGCGGTCGGCCAGCGCCTTGCAAAGGATCGACGAATAATCGTCATTGGCGTTCTTGAAGCGGTCGGCAATGATGTCCTCGCCGATGCCTGCGGTGACGACGAAGGCGCCGACATAATCGGCAACGCCCGAATCCTGCGGCGCGATGAAATCGGAGAGCGCGGCGTTGAAGCGGCCTTCGCGCTTCTCGAGCTGCTGGCGCAGCGTGTGCAACGTTGCGATCTCGGCGTTGCGGCTGTCATCGGCATAGAGGCGGATATCGTCGCCAACCGCATTTGCGGGCCAGAAGCCGATGGTCGCCTTGGCGGTGAACCACTTCTCATCAACGATCTGCTTCAGCATTTTCTGCGCGTCGTTATAGAGCGAGGTCGCGACTTCGCCGACGACAGAGTCGGTGAGAATGCCCGGGAAACGTCCGGCCAGTTCCCAGGTCTGGAAGAACGGCGTCCAGTCGATGTAGCGCGTGAGCTCTTCCAGCGAATAGTCGCTGAAGGTCCTGGTGCCGAGGAAGGCCGGCTTGCGCACGGTCTTGCCGAAATCCGCCACATGCGCATTGCCGCGCGCAGCAGCCAGCGTCAGGCGCTTCTTGTCCTGCTGCGCCTTGAAATGCGCAGCAGAGATTTTTGCGTAATCAGCGCGGACATCCGCGGCATAGGCGTCGCGCTTCTCCGGCGACAGCAGTGATGACGCGACACCAACCGCCCGGCTGGCATCGTTCACATGCACGACGGCGCCGGCGCGGTAATTCGGGTCGATCTTCACGGCCGTATGCACGCGGCTGGTCGTCGCGCCGCCGATCAGCAGCGGCATCTTGAGGCCCTGCCGCTCCATCTCGCCGGCGAGGAAGGTCATCTCATCCAGCGATGGTGTGATCAGGCCGGAGAGCCCGATAATGTCGGCGCCTTCGGCCTTGGCAGTCTCGATGATCTTCGAAGCCGGCACCATGACGCCGAGATCGACGACCTCGAAATTGTTGCACTGGAGCACGATGCCGACGATGTTCTTGCCGATATCATGGACGTCGCCCTTGACGGTGGCGAGCACGATCTTGCCGGCGGACGAGCGTCCGCCTTCGGTGCCGATGCCCTTGGCGAGATTGTCGGCCTTTTCCTGCTCCATGAACGGCATCAGGTAAGCCACGGCCTGCTTCATCACGCGCGCTGACTTCACCACCTGCGGCAGGAACATCTTGCCGTCACCAAAGAGGTCGCCGACAACGTTCATGCCGTCCATCAGCGGGCCTTCGATCACATGCAGCGGACGCTCGACAGTGAGGCGTGCGGCTTCGGTGTCCTCGTCGATATATTGCGTGATGCCGTGGACGAGCGCGTGGCTGAGCCGCTTCTCCACCGGCCATTCGCGCCAGGAGAGATCCTGTTCCTTGGCCTGCTTGGTCTGGCCGCGGAATTTCTCGGCGAGTTCGAGCAGGCGCTCGCCCGCGCCGGGATCGCGGTTGAGGATCGTGTCCTCGCAGACCTGACGCAATTCCGGATCGATGTCGTCATAGACGATCATCTGCCCGGCATTGACGATGCCCATATCCATGCCGGCCTTGATGGCGTGATACAGGAACACCGAATGCATGGCCTCGCGCACCGGCTCGTTGCCGCGGAACGAGAAGGAGAGGTTGGAGACGCCGCCGGAAATATGCGCATGCGGCAGGTTCTGACGGATCCAGCGCGTCGCCTCGATGAAGTCGACGCCGTAATTGTTGTGCTCTTCGAGGCCGGTGGCGATGGCGAACACATTGGGGTCGAAGATGATGTCTTCCGGCGGGAAGTTCAGTTCGCTGACCAGGATGTCGTAAGCGCGCTTGCAGATCTCGATCTTGCGCTCATAGGTGTCGGCCTGGCCGACTTCGTCGAAAGCCATGACGACCACGGCAGCGCCGTGGCGCTGCGCGATCTTGGCCTCATGGATGAACTTCTCGACGCCTTCCTTCATGGAGATCGAATTGACGATCGGCTTGCCCTGCACGCATTTCAGGCCAGCCTCGATCACGTTGAATTTTGACGAGTCCACCATGACAGGGACACGTGCGATATCCGGCTCGGAGGCGACGAGATTCAGGAACTCGATCATCGCCTTCTCGGAGTCCAGAAGACCCTCGTCCATATTGACGTCGATGACCTGCGCGCCGTTCTCCACCTGATCGCGCGCGACTTGCAGCGCCGAAGCGTAGTCGCCTTCGGTGATCAGGCGGCGGAATTTTGCGGAGCCGGTGACATTGGTGCGCTCGCCCACATTGACGAACGGGATCGACGCGGCCAGCTCAAAGGGCTCGAGGCCGGAGAGACGCAGCAGCGGCGCGATCTCGGGGATCGCGCGTGGCTTGTGCGGTGCGACGGCCTTGGCGATGGCGGCGATATGCGCCGGCGTGGTGCCGCAGCAGCCGCCGACGATATTGACGAGGCCCGAAGCGGCGAATTCTCCGACGAGGCGCGCCATATATTCCGGCGTCTCGTCATACTGGCCGAATTCGTTGGGCAGGCCGGCATTCGGATAGGCGCAGACCAGCGTATCCGCCACGCGGCCGATATCGGCGATATGGGCGCGCAGGTCTTCGGCGCCGAGGGCGCAGTTGAAGCCGATGGTCGCGGGTTTCGCGTGCTTCACCGAATTCCAGAACGCTTCCGGCATCTGACCGGAGAGCAATCGGCCGGATTTGTCGGTGATGGTGCCGGAGATCATCACGGGCACATCGATGCCGCGCGCCTCACAGATCTCACTGATGGCGTAGAGCGCGGCCTTGGAGTTCAGCGTGTCGAAGATGGTTTCGACCAGCAGCAGATCGGCGCCGCCGTCGAGCAGGCCGTTGATCTGCTCGCTATAGGCGATGCGCAGGTCATCGAAGGTCACGGCGCGATAGCCGGGATTGGCGACATCCGGCGAGATCGAGGCGGTGCGGTTGGTCGGGCCGATGGCGCCAGCGACGAAACGCGGGCGGCCGTCCTCGGCTTCGACCTTGATGGCGGCATTCTTGGCGAGGCGCGCGCCGTCGCGGCTCATCTCGTAAGCGAGATCGGCCATGTCGTAATCGGCCTGCGCGATGGAGGTCGAGGAGAAGGTGTTGGTGGCGACGATGTCGGCGCCGGCGCGCAGATAGTCCGCGTGGATGTTTTCGATCGCTTCCGGCTGAGTCAGGATCAGCAGGTCGTTGTTGCCTTTGACGTCGCGATGAAAATCCTTGAACCGCTCGCTGCGGAACGCGGTTTCATCGAACATCAGGCCCTGAATGACGGTGCCCATGGCGCCGTCGAGCACGAGGATTCGTTCGGAGGCAGCTTTGAGGAGGGCGGTACGCTTGGGAGAAACTTGCACTGACATGATCTTAAGCAGCCTTGCGCACGCCGTTGGGGCGGAAGCCCAGCAGATGACTGATCGCGAAAACCAGATCGGCGCGGTTCATGGTGTAGAAATGGAAATCGTTGACGCCGGCCTTGGCTAGCTTTTGCACCTGGCCTGCCACGACCGTGGCGGCGACCAGCTTGCGGGTTTCGGCGTCGTCGTCGAGGCCGTCGAACTTTTCGGCCAGCCAGTCCGGCACGGTGGTGCCGGCGCGGGTGACGAAATTGCGCGCCTGCTTGAAGTTATGCATCGGCATGATGCCGGGCAGCACGGGGATGTCGATGCCGCGGGCGCGGACCTTGTCGAGATAGCGGAAATACAGGTCGTTATCGAAGAACACCTGGGTGATGGCGCGCGTCGCGCCGGCATCGACCTTGGCCTTCAGCACATCGATATCGGCATCGAAGTCCGCGCTTTCCGGATGCTTCTCGGGATAGGCAGAGACGGTGACGTCGATATCCGGATAACGCTTGCGGATATTGGCGACGAGATCGGCCGAGGTCTTGTAACCATCCGGATGCGGGATATATTCCGTGCCGATGCCCGTGGTCGGATCGCCGCGCAGCGCCACGATGTGGCGGACGCCAGCCTCGTGATAGCGGGACACGACATCGTCGATTTCGCTTTTCGGCGCTCCCACACAGGTCAGATGTGCGGCCGGCGTCAGGTTCGTTTCCTTCAGCAGGCGGACGATGGTGGCGTGGGTGCGCTCGCGGGTCGAGCCGCCGGCCCCATAGGTCACCGAGACGAAGGACGGGGCGAGCGGCGCCAGCCGCTCGATGGTCTCCCACAGCGTGCGGTCCATCTCCTCGGTCTTCGGCGGGAAGAACTCGAAGGAGATATTGGGAAGGGTAGGGGTGGCCGGGGTCGTCTCGGTCATCTCGAACTCCACCGCCGCATCAGGCGGCACCGGTTGTCAGGTCGTGGGCAAGCCGCAGCCCGTTTGGCTGCACTGCACAAAATATGCGAAGGTGCTGGGATAAAATAGCCCATCGTCAGGCGATATAGGGTGGGAATTCGCCCAATGGTCCGGGCCTACCTCAAGTTATAATGCCGAGAACAGGTGCGAGTGGGCATATGACTGTTAGTCGATTTGATTAGCGGGTATATTATTAATATGCTGATATAATTATATTTTTTTTATTTTATGGAAGGTCGCTCGTATAGCTATGGTCGTGGGCAGCTATAAATATAACCTAGAAGCCTAGATTCTTGGCCCATCTCGCGGTGTCATTTAGCATTGCTGTGAGCCAGATCCGCCGCTTGCTGTCCCATCCGGACGCACTAGCCTGCTCGCATGATCCCGTTGTCCATTCTCGATCTGTCGGTCGTCACCACAGGCACGCCGCCTTCCCAGGCGCTGCGCAACAGCATCGACCTTGCCCGTCATGCGGACGGTCTCGGCTATGTCCGCTACTGGCTGGCCGAGCATCACAATCTCGCTTCGGTCGCCAGCCCGGCGCCGGAGATCATGATCGGCCAGATTGCTGCGGCGACATCGCGCATTCGCGTCGGCTCCGGCGGCGTGATGCTGCCGAACCATGCGCCGCTGATGGTCGCCGAACGCTTCAAGATGCTGGAGGCGCTGTTTCCCGGCCGGATCGATCTCGGCCTCGGTCGCGCGCCCGGCACCGATGGCGCGACAGCCTATGCGCTGCGCAATCGGCTTGCGGGTCGCGAGGGCGACGATTTCCTCGAACGGCTCAGCGAACTGATCCTGTGGGAGACGCGGCGTTTTCCAGAGGAGCATCCTTACAACAAGGTCGTGGCGATGCCGAACGACGTGCCGTTGCCGCCGATCTGGTTGCTCGGCTCCAGCGATTTCAGCTCCGATCTCGCTGCGCAAGTCGGCATGGGCTTCGCTTTCGCCCATCATTTCGCGTCCCATGATGCCGCCGATGCGATGGTGCACTATCGCGCCCGCTTCAAGACGTCTAATTGGCTGCAGGCGCCGCATGCGATCCTCGCGGTCGCTGCGATCTGCGCCGAGAGCGATGAAGAGGCGGAAAAACTGGCCTCGTCAGCCGATCTCAATCGCCTGCGCCGCGACCGCGGCGAATATGTGCCGCTGCCGAGCGTCGAGGAGGCGCTCGCCTATCCCTATAGCGAGGCGGAGAAGATGAAGATCGTGCGTAACCGTTCCCGGTTGTTCGTCGGAAGCCCGTCAACGGTGATGGCGAAGCTGCAGCCGCTGGTCGCCGAGACGCATGCGGACGAGTTGATGGTGGTCACCGCGATGTATGACCATGAGGCGCGAAAGCGGTCGTATGCGCTGCTGGCGGAGGCGTTCGGACCGTAGGATGGGTTGAGCGAAGCGATACCCATCACCGCCTGAGCCAGCGATGATGGGTATCGCTTCGCTCAACCCATCCTACGAATTCGTCATGTCGGAATCCCGCCATGGCAAACGTCCTTGAGGCGGCGCCGCCTACAACAAGAGGACAATCCATGCTCTATGCAATCCTGGCCTATCACGTCGAAGACGTCGTCACGTCCTGGACCGCCGATCAGGACACGGCCGTGATGGCCAATCTGCACGAAATTCACGAAAAGCTGACGGGCGACGGCACGATGGGTCCCGCGGCGCGGCTGGGCGGCACCAAAGGCGCATTCACGCTGCGTGGGCCGGGCGCGGGCGTGGTGATCGACGGACCATTCGCCGAGACCAAGGAGCAGTTGCTTGGTTTCTATGTGGTCGAATGCGCCACGCGCGAGAACGCCATCGCGGTCGCTCGTGACCTCCGCCGCGTCAATCCGACGGCTGTATATGAAATCCGCCCGGTGCAGCTATTCCTGCCGGGCGCGCCCAAGGAGGCGACGCACAGTCTTGCAGATCATGTACGGGGTGGATCGTAGCTGGTTGTAGGATGGGTTGAGCGAAGCGATAACCCATGTGGTCCGTCGGAGACACGGGCTCGGCTGATGGGTTTCCGCTCCGGCGCTGGTACGCCTGCGCTCAACCCATCCTACGAAGTCAGCTTGTCGGCTCGCCAAACGTCGCGCGGAATGGATGGGCAGGATACACGCCCACGATCCGGAATTCGCGCGAGAAGAATTTCAGCTCTTCCAGCGCGTAAGCGAGGTTGCGGTCGTCGGGATGGCCGTCGACATCCGCGTAGAATTGCGTGGCGAAGAATTCGCCATCGACCATGTAGCTCTCCAGCTTGGTCATGTTCACGCCGTTGGTCGCAAAACCGCCGAGCGCCTTGTAGAGCGCCGCGGGCAGGTTGCGCACCCGGAAAACAAAAGAGGTGACCAGCGGGCCCGAGTCCTGCTCCGCCCATTTCGAGTCCCTCGACAGGATCACGAAGCGGGTGGTGTTGTGGCTCTCGTCCTCGACGTCCTCAGCGAGGATATCGAGGCCATAGATTTCCGCGGCAAGGCGGGGCGCCAGCGAGGCGCAGCTCTTGTCGCCGCGTTCGGCGACGATACGGGCCGAGCCGGCCGTATCGGCGGCGACGATGGACTTGACCCCGAGCTTGCGGATCAGGCGGCGGCACTGGCCGAGCGCATGAACGTGGCTCTCGATGGTCTTGATGTCCTCGATCTTCGCGCCGCGCGGCGCCATCAGCTGGTGATGGATCGGGATGAACCATTCGCCCACGATATGCAGGCCGGACGCCGGCAGCAGATAATGGATGTCGGCGACGCGGCCGGCGATCGAGTTCTCGATCGGGATCATGCCGAGATCGGCTTCACCCGAAGCGATGGCGGCCAGCGCATCCTCGAAGGTCGCGCAGGGCAGCGGCTCGGCCTGCGGAAAGGCCTCGACGAGGGCGATGTGGGAGTTTGCGCCGGGTTCGCCCTGGAAGGCGACTTTCATGATCTGGTTTTTGGCAATGGTCATGGCGGGTCTTGTATCAGTCGGTCAGCGTTTTGCCAGCAGCCGGCGGGCGGTTTCGAGGTCGTCGGGGGTATCGACGCCGAGCGGGACGGAGTCCACGATGGCGGCATCGATCCGCATGCCGGTTTCAAGCGCGCGCAATTGCTCGAGCTTTTCGCGGATCTCCAGCGTCGAGGGCGGCAGCTTGACGAAGCCTTCCAGCGCGGCGCGGCGATAGGCGTAGAGGCCGATGTGATGATAGCGCGGACCGTCACCATAAGGCGCCGTGGCGCGGGTAAAATACAGCGCGTGCAGCCGGTTCGGACCGATCGGCGAGCCGATCAGCTTCACCACATTGGGATTGGTGTGTTCCTCGTCCTTGCGGATTTCGGCGGCCAGCGTGGCAATGTCGACCCTGGGATCGTCCAGCACGCGCACGGCAGCGGCGATGTCACCGGGCGGAATGGTGGGCAGGTCGCCCTGGACATTGACGATGGTCTGGACCGTTCCGGCCGGATCGAGCCTGCCGAGCGCCTCGAATATCCGGTCCGAGCCCGATGGATGATCCGGGGAGGTCATGACCGCCTCGAAGCCATGGGCTGCCACGGCTTCGGCGATCTCCGGCGTATCGGTCGCCACAGCCACACGGCCGATGGCGGCTTCCGCGGCGCGGCGGGCGACATGCACGATCATTGGCAGGCCGGCGATGTCGAGTAGCGGCTTGCCGGGCAGGCGGGTCGCGGCCATTCGCGCGGGAATGAGCACAAGGGTGCGGGGATCGGTCATGTCTGATTGGTTTGGCAAAATCGGCTCGAATTCCGTCTCTCGGACCTGGAAAACCATGATGTAGATCAAGGGCAAGCCGGACGGCGCGGCGTTTATACGGGTTGCCAGAACTGGGGCAAACCGTTATCTCGATTGGACAGGCTCTAAAAAGCCTGCAGACGTGATTCATGGGCGCGTCGAGGCCGTGGGAGCGGCCTTCCAATGACCTGAAACGGGCGTGGGGCTTAGGGAATATGGACTCTTTCGAACTCAACAAGATCATGGGGGCCATCCTCGGCACCTGCCTCGTGCTGATGGCGACGAACTTTACCGCCCAGGCCGTTTTCGCACCGAAGCATCTGGAAAAGCCCGGCTACGATATCGCCGTGAAGGAAGAGGCTGCTGGCGGCGCCAAGGCCGCGGCCGCGCCCTCCGAACCCATTGAGAAGCTGCTGCAGACCGCCTCGGTCGAGAAGGGCCAGACGGCTGCCAAGAAGTGCGCCTCGTGCCACACCTTCGAAAAGGGCGGCCCGAACCGCGTCGGTCCGAACCTCTATGGCGTCATCAACGATCATGTCGGCCAGGGCCGCAACGGCTTCAATTTCTCGGCGGCCATGAAGGCCAAGGGCGGCAGCTGGGGCTTCGAGGAGCTGAACAAGTTCATCGCCAATCCGAAGGGCACGGTGCCCGGCACGGCGATGGGCTTCGCCGGCATCCAGAAGGATAGCGAACGCGCCGACCTGATCGCCTATCTGGCGACGCTGGCCGATACGCCGGTGCCGCTGCCGACGGCAGCGAAGTAAGCCGCGCTTAACGCGCTTTCGTCACATTCGATGTTCGATCGCGGCCGGGCCAACAGCCCGGCTGTTGTCGTTTCCGCATTACCAAAGCTTAAGCGGGACGTTTGGCCGCAACGGGCTAGGATGCAACCGGAGCGACGGGTGGTATCTTGCGGAAAAGCCGGCATAATCGGTCGAACCCTCGCCTCATATGACCGTTCTACTTGCTCCCGGTTCACAGGATTCAGCACTTTGACAATTTCCCGGCGCCGCCTTCTGAAGACCTCCGCTTTCGCCGCCCTGACGCCCGTTCTGGGCGGGGTCGGCAGCCTCCCGGTGATCGGCGCGGCCGAGGCGCAACCGGCCGCTGCAGGCGGGGCGGAATGGCGGCACGCGCTGTCGCTGTTCGGGGAGGTCAAGTATCCGGCGGGCTTCAAGCGTTTCGACTACGTCAATCCGGATGCACCGAAGGGGGGCACGGTGCGGCAGATTGCGCTCGGCACCTTCGACAATTTCAACATCGCGGTGGCCGGTGTGAAGGGCAACATCGCCGGCGCCGTCGGACTGATTTACGAATCCCTGACAACACCCTCGTTGGACGAAGTCTCGACCGAATACGGTCTGCTGGCCGAGTCCGTCAGCCATCCCGATGATTATTCCTGGGTGACCTATCGCCTGCGCGCCGAAGCGAAGTGGCACGACGGCAAGCCCGTCACACCTGAAGATGTGATCTTCTCGCTGGACTCGTTCAAGAAGAACTCGCCGCAATATTCGGCTTACTACAGCCATGTGGTGAAAGCCGAGAAGGTCGGTGAGCGCGACGTGAAATTCACATTCGACGGGCCCGGCAATCGCGAATTGCCTCAGATCGTCGGCCAGCTGACGGTGCTGCCGAAGCATTGGTGGGAGGGCACCAATGCTTCCGGTCAGAAGCGCGACATCTCCAGCACGACGCTTGAATTGCCGCTTGGCAGTGCGGCCTATCGCATCAAGGATTTCGCGCCGGGGCGCAATGTCGTCGTCGAGCGCGTGAAGGACTATTGGGGCGCCAAGCTGGCCGTGAATGTCGGCAAGTACAATTTCGATGAGATCCGCTACGAATATTTCCGGGACGGGACGGTCGCGCTCGAAGCGTTCAAGGGCGACCAGGTCGACTGGCGCACCGAGAACAGCGCGAAGAACTGGGCAACCGCCTACGACTTCCCGGCCGCCACCGAAAAGCGTGTGATTCTCGAAGAATTCACTAACCGTTCGTCAGGCGTCATGCAGGGCTTCGCGATGAATATTCGTCGCGACAAGTTCAAGGACGCGCGCGTTCGTCGTGCCTTGAACTTCGCCTTCGATTTCGAGGAGATGAACAAGCAGATCTTCTTCGGCCAGTACAAGCGCATTGCGAGCTATTTCGAAGGTACTGAACTGGCATCCTCCGGCCTGCCGGAAGGCAGGGAGCTCGAAATCCTGGAGACGGTGCGCGCCGAAGTGCCGCCCGAGGTTTTCACCAAGCCTTACACCAATCCGGTCGGCGGCAATGCCGAAAATGTGCGTGCCAATCTGCGTGAGGCGACGCAGTTGCTCAAGGCTGCCGGTTACGAGGTGCGCGATCGCAAGCTTGTCAACGCGCAGACCGGTGCACCATTCGAGATCGAACTGCTCGGTGAGGATCCGAGCTCCGAACGCATCGCGCTGTTTTTCAAGCCCTCGCTCGAACGGCTCGGCATCGGTGTCAATGTGCGCACGATCGATGCGACGCAGTATGAAAACAGGCTGCGAAGTTGGGATTTCGACATCGTGGTGTCGGTGTGGCCGGAGTCATTGTCGCCCGGCAACGAGCAGCGCGAATTCTGGGGCTCCAAGGCTGCGGATGCACCCGGCTCGCGCAATATCATCGGCATCAAGAATCCGGCCATCGACAAGTTGATCGAACGGGTGATCTTCACCAAGGATCGTGCCGATCTCGTTGCTGCGACCAAGGCGCTGGACCGCGTCCTGCTCTGGAATCACTTCGTGGTTCCGCAGTTCACCTACAGCAAGGTTCGCACCGCGCGCTGGGATCGCTTCGGGCGTCCGCCCGAGCCGCCCAAATACGGCCAGTCCGGCTTCCCCTCGATCTGGTGGTGGGACGCCGAAAAGGCCGCGAAGACCGGCGGGCGCTCTTGAGGAGGCTGTCGCGCATGGCGCAGCTCAATCGTCGGCATGTACTCGGCCTCGGCCTCGGCGCCATCGCCGCATCGCGCTTCAGCCCTGCACTGGCGCAGGGCAGCAGCGAAGCGCATGGCATGTCCGCTTTCGGCGACCTGAAATATCCCGCTGACTTTCCGCATTTCGACTATGCAAATGTGAAGGCGCCGAAGGGCGGGATGTTCTCGACCATCCCGTCGGTCAAGGCCTTCAATCAGTCATTCCAGACCTTCAATTCGCTGAACGCTTTTGTCTTGAAGGGCGACGGCGCGCAGGGCATGGCGCTCACTTTCGCGACGCTGATGGCCCGCGCGGCTGATGAGCCCGATGCCATGTATGGTTTCGCGGCCAAGTCCGTACAGATTTCCCCGGATGGCCTTGTCTATCGGTTTATCATGCGTCCGGAAGCGCGTTTCCATGACGGCAGCAAGCTCACTGCGCAGGATGCAGCCTGGTCGCTGACCACGCTGAAAGCCAAGGGCCATCCCATCATCACGCAGCAGATGCGCGATGTGCTAAAGGTGGAAGCGACAGATGACGCCACGCTGGTGGTGACATTCGCCGAGAAGCGCGCGCGTGACGTGCCGCTATTCGTGGCAAGCCTCCCGATTTTCTCGAAGGCTTATTACGCCAAGCGCGAATTCGAGGAATCGACGCTGGACACGCCTGTCGGGAGCGGGCCCTACAAGGTCGGTCGTTTCGAAGTTGGCCGCTTCATCGAATTCGATCGCGTGAAGGACTGGTGGGGCGCAAATCTTCCGGTCTGCCGTGGTCACTACAATTTCGATACGGTGCGGTTCGATTTCTATCGCGACCGCGATGTCGCCTTTGAAGGATTCACCGGGCGTAACTATCTTTTCCGCGAGGAGTTCACCTCGCGCATCTGGAATACGCGTTACGATTTCCCTGCGATCAAGGAGGGGCGCGTCAAGCAGGAAATCCTGCCGGATGATCGGCCCTCCGGTGCGCAGGGGTGGTTCATCAATACACGTCGGCCAAAGTTTCAGGACCCGCGGGTTCGTGAGGCTCTCGGGAACGCGTTCGATTTCGAGTGGACTAACAAGACTATCATGTATGGCACGTATGAGCGCACGGTCTCGCCATTCCAGAATTCGGACTTGATGGCCACGGGAATGCCTTCGCCCGAAGAACTCGCGCTTCTTGAGCCGTTCCGCAACAAGGTGCCGGCAGAGGTATTTGGCAAGCCCTATGTGCCTCCGGTGTCCGATGGGTCGGGGCAGGATCGCGCGCTGCTGCGCAAGGCGATCCAGTTGCTGAACGAGGCCGGTTGCGTGATGAAGGACGGCAAGCGCATGACGGCGCAGGGCGAACCGTTCAAGATCGAGTTTCTGCTCGATGAGCCGAACTTCCAGGCTCACCACATGCCCTTCATCAAAAACCTCGGCACTCTTGGAATCGAAGCCAATTTGCGTCTGGTGGACCCCGTTCAGGAACAGGCACGGCGCAACGATTTCGACTTTGACATGATTATCGAGCGTTTCAGCTTTTCGACCGTTCCCGGCGATTCGCTGCGTCCGTTTTTCACGTCTCAGGCTGCGGCCACCAAAGGTTCGAGAAATCTGTCTGGGATTTCCGACCCGGTGATCGACGCGCTGATCGAGCAGATGATCGCTGCGGAGAGCCGGGTGAAGCTTGTTTTTGCAGCACGTGCGCTCGACCGTGTGATCCGCGCAGGCCGTTACTGGGTGTCGCAATGGTATTCGAGCAAGCACCGGCTGGCCTACTGGGATGTGTTCGGCCATCCGGCCACGCTGCCCAAATATCTCGACATGATCGCGCCCGATCTCTGGTGGGCCGAGGCCAGCAAGACGGCGACCGAGCAGGCGAAATAAGATGACCGCATATATCGCACGCCGCGTGCTGCTGATGTTTCCCACGCTGCTGGGCATCCTGTTCGTGTCCTTTGTCGTGGTGCAGTTCGCGCCTGGCGGCCCGGTCGAGCGTGTCATCGCGCAGATGAGCGGCGCCGATACCGGAGCGTCGCGTGCATCCGGTTCCTCATCTGGGGGCGATTTCGGGAGCCGCGCCCAGCCCGGCGCGGGGGCGGATGCCGTGAATTCGAAATATCGCGGCGCACAGGGGCTCGATCCCGCTTTCATCAAGAATCTCGAAAAGCAATTCGGCTTCGACAAGCCGGCGCCCGAGCGTTTCCTGCTGATGGTCTGGAACTATGCGCGCTTCGATTTCGGCAAGAGCTATTTTCGCGATACGTCGGTGGTGCAGCTGATCAAGGAGAAGCTGCCGGTCTCGATGTCGCTCGGCATCTGGATGATGCTGATCAGCTATCTCATCTCGATCCCGCTCGGTATCCGCAAGGCCGTGCACGACGGATCTCGTTTCGATACCTGGACTTCGGCCGTCATCATTATCGGCTTTGCGATCCCCGGATTCCTGTTCGCGATCCTTCTGATCATCCTGTTCGCGGGTGGTTCGTTCTGGAGTCTGTTCCCGCTGCGCGGGTTGACCTCGGATGGCTGGAGCCAGTTTCCATGGTACTGGAAGATCATCGATTATTTCTGGCACATCACTCTGCCGCTGGTGGCCATGGGGCTTAGCGCCTTCGCCACCACGACACTGCTGACCAAGAACTCGTTCCTCGATGAAATCCGCAAGCAATATGTGATGACAGCGCGGGCCAAGGGCTGCACCGAGCGGCAGGTGCTCTACGGTCACGTTTTCCGCAACGCCATGCTGATCGTCATCGCAGGTTTCCCGGGCGCTTTTATCGGCGCATTCTTTTCCGGCGCCCTGCTGATCGAGACGATCTTTTCGCTCGACGGCCTTGGTCTGCTTGGTTTCGAGAGTGTTCTCAACCGTGACTATCCCGTGGTGTTCGGCACGTTGTTCATCTTCTCGCTGCTGGGATTGATCGTCGGCCTGATCTCCGATCTGGCCTATATGTGGGTCGATCCGCGGATCGATTTCGAGGCGCGGGAAGTCTGATGACCGTTACAGCCCCCATGCCCGTCGAAACCACCACGCAGACGCCGCTCGGCGAGGCCGTGCCACCGTCGCGTCGCCCGCTCGGCCTGTCGCCGCTCAACAAGCGACGCTGGCAGAATTTCAAGGCCAACAGGCGCGGCTACTGGTCGCTCTGGATTTTCTCGCTCCTGTTCGTCATTTCGCTGTTCGCGGAGGTGATTGCCAATGATCGCCCGTTCCTGATCAAGTTCGATGGCAAACTGTATTTCCCCTCGATCGTCACCTATTCGGAGACGACCTTTGGCGGCGACTTCGAAACGGCGGCGGACTATCGCGATCCGTTTCTGCAGAAGCTGATCGCGGAGAAGGGCGGCAGCATCTGGTGGCCGCCGATCCGCTATTCCTACGACACCCACAATCTCGACCTGCCGACGCCGGCGCCATCGAAGCCGACATGGATGCTTACCGAAGAGCAATGCAAGCCGGTGGTCGAGAAGAAGGGCCTCAAGGGCTGCAGTGATCTCGAATATAACTGGCTCGGCACCGACGATCAGGGCCGCGATGTGGTTGCGCGCCTGATCTATGGCTTTCGCATTTCCGTGCTGTTCGGCCTGACGCTGACGATCCTGTCCTCGATCATCGGCGTCGCCGCGGGCGGCGTGCAGGGCTATTTCGGCGGCTGGGTCGATCTCGCCTTCCAGCGTTTCATCGAGATCTGGAGCTCAATTCCGTCGCTTTATCTGCTGCTGATCCTGTCCGCAGTGCTGGTGCCGGGCTTCTTCGTGCTGCTCGGCATCCTGCTGCTGTTCTCATGGGTTTCGCTGGTCGGGCTCGTCCGCGCTGAATTCCTGCGCGGGCGCAATTTCGAATACGTCACCGCGGCGCGCGCACTCGGCGTGTCCAATCGCAGCATCATGGTGAAGCACCTGCTGCCCAACGCCATGGTTGCGACGATGACGTTCCTGCCCTTCATCGTCTCGTCCTCGGTGATGACGCTGACGGCGCTGGATTTCCTCGGATTCGGCCTGCCGCCCGGTTCGCCATCGCTCGGTGAGCTGCTGTCGCAAGGCAAGGCCAATGTACAGGCGCCCTGGCTCGGCTTCACCGGCTTCTTCGCCGTGGCGGTTATGCTGTCGCTGCTGATCTTCATCGGCGAAGCGGTCCGCGACGCGTTCGATCCGCGCAAGACGTTCAGGTAAGGGCTCGAACATGGACGCCATCAATCAACCCTTGCTCGACGTGCGCGATCTCTCTGTCGCCTTCCATCAGGGCGGCAATACGTCGGTTGCCGTCAACAAGGTCTCGTTTGACATCAAACGCGGCGAATGCGTCGCGCTGGTCGGCGAGTCCGGTTCGGGAAAATCGGTCAGCGCGCTGTCGGTCCTGAAGCTGTTGCCCTATCCGATGGCTTCGCACCCAACGGGCGCCATCCGCTTCAAGGGGCACGAGCTGCTCGGCATGTCCGAGAACGATATCCGTGCCATCCGCGGCAATGATATCTCGATCATCTTCCAGGAGCCGATGACCTCGCTCAATCCGCTGCACACGATCGGTGCGCAGATCGGCGAGATTCTGCAACTCCACAACGGCATGCGCGGGACAGCGGCCCGCGCGCGTGTTCTCGAACTGTTGACACAAGTGGGCATTCCCGATCCGGAGACCCGGCTCGCCAGCTATCCGCATCAGCTCTCGGGCGGCCAGCGCCAGCGTGTGATGATCGCAATGGCGCTCGCCAATGAGCCGGATCTGCTGATTGCCGACGAGCCGACCACGGCGCTCGATGTCACTGTGCAAGCGCAGATCCTCGCGTTGCTCGCGGACATTCGCCAGCGGCTCGGTATGAGCTTGCTGTTCATCACCCACGATCTTGGCATCGTCCGGCGTATCGCCGAGCGGGTCTGTGTAATGAAGAACGGCGAGATCGTCGAACAGGGGCCCGTCGAGCAGGTCTTCACCTCGCCGCGGCATTCCTACACGAAGGCGCTGCTCGCCGCCGAGCCGAAGCCAGATCCGGCGCCGCCGCAGCCGGATGCGCCGGTGGTGATGTCCACCGACGATCTCAAGGTCTGGTTCCCCATCAAGCGCGGGTTGCTGCGCAAGACCATCGGGCATGTGAAAGCCGTCGATGGTGTCAGCGTGAAGATTCGCCAAGGTGAGACGCTCGGCGTCGTTGGCGAATCCGGCTCGGGCAAGACGACGCTGGGACTCGCGCTGCTGCGCCTGATCTCGTCGCAGGGGCCGATTGTGTTCCTCGGCAAGGATGTTCAGGGCCTGCAGTTCAAGCAGATGCGCCCGTTCCGGCGCGACATGCAGATCGTGTTTCAGGATCCGTTCGGCGCGCTCAGCCCGCGTATGTCCGTCGGCGACATCATTGCCGAAGGACTCAGTGTGCATCAACGCTCATTGTCGGACGACGAGCGCGAGGCACGCGTCGTGAAGGCGCTGCAGGATGTCGGTCTCGATCCAGCGACGCGCTTCCGCTATCCGCACGAATTCTCCGGCGGTCAGCGCCAGCGCATCTCGATTGCGCGTGCCGTCGTGCTGGAGCCGAGCTTCGTGGTACTCGACGAGCCGACCAGCGCGCTCGATATGCTGTTCCAGGCGCAGATGGTCGATCTGCTGCGCGAATTGCAGCGCAAACGCGATCTCACTTACATGTTCATCTCCCACGATCTTCGCGTGGTCGCCTCGCTGGCGAGCCATCTGATCGTGATGCGTCATGGCAAGGTGGTGGAAGAAGGCCCGGCCGCGGAGCTGTTCAGGAACCCGAAGTCCGACTACACCCGCGCGCTGTTCGCCGCCGCCTTCCGCATCGAGGCGGTGCCGGGCGGTGCGGTGGCGCAGTAGAGCCATGACTGCCGAAGACAAGAACGAGATCGCGGATCGCGTCATGGATGTCGCGGTGTCGCCACCAGTGACGATTGCGAAAGGTTATCTACCTTACGAGCGCTACGATGTTGCGATCATCCGCGCCCATGATGAGACCTTGCGGCAGCAGCGCGATGTGCTGCGCGGCGGGCGTGTCGCTGCCGTCCTGCCGGTCGATCTTGGGCGCGGCGACATCGTGCTGCTTCGCCAGTTTCGTCTGCCGGCGCATCTCGCCACAGGGCATGGCGAGATGGTCGAAATCGTCGCCGGGCGTATCGATAATGGTGAGAGCGCCATCGCGGCAGCCGCGCGGGAATGCCATGAGGAGATCGGTGTCGTGCCCGATCGCCTGATCGAGCTCTACAGCGTGCTGCCGACGCCGGGCATTACCGATGAATTCGTAACCTTCTTTCTCGGCTTCATCGACAGCAGCAAGGTTCCGCTGCGTGCGGGTCTTGCGCATGAGCATGAAGACACGCGCCCCTTCGTCGTATCCATCGAGGCTGCGATCGCCGCGCTCGATCGGGGGCAGATGTTCAACGGCCTGATGGTCGGCGCCCTGCAATGGCTGGCGCTGCACCGGCATCGCCTGCAGGACTATTTCGACCGGGCTAATCCAGCCGCTTGATGCTGGTCACCTCGCTGCCGGTGGCGGCGATGCGTGTGATGGCGTCTTTCGTTCTCTCGATCGCCGTCATCATGTGATGCGCATTGGCGTGCACGATGGTGTCGGCGTCGCGGACGATGGCGACATGGCCGTTCCAGAAAATCAGATCGCCGCGTTTGAGTGTCTGCATCTCGCCTTGCGATAGTGCACGGCCGAGGGCGCTTTCCTGCATGTCGCTATCGCGTGGGCAGCCGGTGCCAGCGGCGGTCAGCGCGATTTGCACGAGGCCCGAGCAATCGATGCCGAGGCTGCTCTTGCCGCCCCAAAGATAGGGCGTGCCGAGGAAACGCTCGGCAACAGCGACGAAATCCGGTTCGACGAACGAGAGCTCGGCGATATGCTGTTTCGGGATGTGGTGGCCATTGCTGGCGACGGCGAAGGTATCGGTCATTTTCACGATGGACAGCTGCGCCCCGAGCGGCAGCGTGTCCATCGGCGGGATCTTGATCGAGGGGCCGGGAAAGGCGAAGGTGCGCAGCGCCGTCACCTTATGCGTTGGCGCAGGACCGGGTGGATAGAGTGCCAGATCCGAAATCCAGCCGACATATCCGTCGGAATTGAGCTGGCCCCAGGCCCAGCCTTCATCATTGCGGTCATAGACCGTGACGCGCTCGCCGCGCAGCGCCTGTGTATCGAGCATCGCGCCTGCGAAAGGATCGCGGCGCACCGAGGTCACGCCGTCGGCGACCTCGAATTCCTCGCCGGTGACGAAGCGCTCAGCTTCAACCATGCCTTCAAGATACTTTGCGGCGACATCGGGCCGTGCAGGAGTCAAGCGCTTATCCATAGCGCTGACTCAGCAGCGCATAGATCGCGCGGGCGGCCTGGCATTCGCCGCCTTCGGGGCGTGCAGGCTTCGCCGATGGCGTCCAGCCATAGATGTCCACATGCAGCCAGCTCCTGGCGGATTCGAGGAAGCGCTGCAGGAACAGCGCGCAGGTGATCGAACCGGCGAATCCGCCCGACGGCGCGTTGTTGATATTGGCGACTTTCGAATCCAGCCATGCATCATACGGTGCCCATAGCGGCAATCGCCACAGCGGGTCGTTCTGCTCTTTTGCAGCCCGCGCCACGTCAAGCGCAAGCTCTTCGTCATCGGTATAGAATGGCGGCAATTCAGGCCCGAGCGCGACGCGCGCGGCTCCCGTGAGCGTGCCGAGATCGATCAGCAGATCCGGCTTCTCCTCATCGGCGAGCGCAAGCGCATCGGCCAGCACGAGGCGGCCTTCGGCATCGGTGTTGCCGATCTCGACCGTCGGACCCTTGCGCGACCTGAAGATATCGAGCGGCCGAAACGCATTGCCGGCGACGGCGTTCTCGACCGCGGGAATCAGCACGCGCAGCCGGACCTTGAGCTTTGCATCCATGATCATCAGCGCGAGCGCGAGCACATTGGCTGCGCCGCCCATGTCCTTCTTCATGATCAGCATGCTGGAGGATGGCTTGAGATCGAGCCCGCCGGTGTCGAAGCATACGCCCTTGCCGACCAGCGTCACCTTTGGATGTGCTGGATCGCCCCAGGAAAAATCGATCAAACGCGGCGCCCGGGTCGAGGCCATGCCGACGGCATGGATCAGCGGAAAATTTTGCACGACGAGATCGTCACCGGTGATGCAATTGAAATCTGCGCCGAAGCGGTTGGCGAGATCCTGCGCAGCCTTCGCCAGCTCTGCCGGCCCCATGTCGTTGGATGGTGTGTTGATGAGATCGCGCGCCAGCGCAGCGGCTTCCGCGTTGCGACTGATCTCGGCGATGTCGAGGCCATCAGGCGGCTGCAATTTCGCCTTCGGCGCCTCATTGCCGCGATAACGGCCGAAACGATAGCTGCCGAGTGCAAAAGCGAGGGTGGCGAGGCGCGTATCGTGTGGGGCATTGGCAAAACGATAGGTGCCGGGCGGCAGCAGGCCGGGCAGCGAGCCAGCCCGGAACGGGTCGCGATGTTTCGCGCTGGCATCGTCGAGGCCGAACAGCACCTGCGCGATGGCGCCATTTGCATCGGGCAGCGCCAAACAGGCGCCAGGCTTGCCGTTGAATCCATTTGCCGCAGCGAAAGCCTTCGCAGGAGCGGGCAGGGTCGCCGCGATTTCCGGCCAGGTGCTCTTCGTCACAAACGTGATCGGGATCGCCGGCGTGGTCGGGGAGACGTCGAAGGCAGAATGCATGGCGAGGCTCGCGATTGAAGGGAGGGCCGTTATGCGGCCGAACGCGTCAAGAGGTGGTAACCGGGGATATGGCACCGGATGGGCCGATTAACCAGCCATTAGGGTTAACAGTCTATTGCTGGCTCGGTCGGCCCGATCGTTCGCATCATCGTTGAGTCAAAGTGCCATGCGTCAGCCCTTCTGTCTTGCGCGGTTTCTCGCGACTGCAGCCACGACGGCAATTCTGGCCGCCGGTCTCGCCGGCTGCAAGACCGTAGGCATGTCCGACATCACCGGCTCCATCGGCGCGCGCGCCGAAGCGCCGCCGCCGGCCAGTCCGCCTGTCGATCCAGCACGCGACATCGAAGCCTATGGCGAGCGCTTCCGCGCCAATCCACGCGATGCAGACTCCGCGATGCGTTACGGTCAGGCTCTGCGCGCCAATGGCCAGCGCGCGCAGGCCGTCTCGGTGTTCGAACAGGCGACACTCAACAATCCCGGTAACAAGGCGCTGATGGCCGGCTATGGCCGTGCCCTCGCCGACGCCGGAAATTTCGAGCGCGCTTTCGAAGTGCTTGGAACCGCGCATTCACCGGCCAATCCGGATTGGCGCATTCTTTCGGCGCAGGGCGCCGCGCTCGACCAGATGGGACGACACGACGAAGCACGGCGCTACTACGCCAATGCCTTGAAGCTTCGACCCGAGGAGCCTTCGGTGCTGTCGAATCTCGGCCTGTCCTACATGCTGTCGAAAGATCTGCCTGAGGCAGAAGCGACGCTGCGCCGCGCACAGCAGGGGCGCGGCAATGTGGATCCGCGTGTGCGGCAGAATCTCGGGCTTGTCGTCGGCCTGCAGGGGCGCTTCAGCGAGGCGGAAGCGATCGTTCGTGCGGATCTGCCGCCGGATGAAGCGGCGGCCAATGTGGCCTATCTCAAGCAGATGCTGAGCAACAAGGGCGGTGCGCGCTTCAGCGGCCAGGACGACGCGAAGCGCTCGTAAGCGCTTGATCGCTCACTGCATCGCGGCGACCTTGATGCCGGTCGGTCCGAGAATGACGACGAACAGCACCGGCAGGAAGAACAGGATCATCGGCACCGTTAGTTTCGGGGGCAAGGCCGCGGCCTTCTTTTCGGCTTCGTTCATGCGCATGTCGCGGTTTTCCTGCGCCATCACACGCAGGCTCTGACCAAGAGGCGTGCCGTAGCGCTCCGATTGCATCAGCGCGAGACAGACCGACTTCACACCCTCGAGCCCGGTACGCTTTGCCAGATTCTCATAGGCGACTTTGCGGTCCTGCAGATAGGACAGTTCGGCCGTGGTCAGCGTGAATTCCTCGGCGAGCGGAACCGACTGCGAGGCGATCTCGATGGAGACGCGACGGAACGCGACCTCGATGGACATGCCGGACTCGATGCAGATCAGCAGCAGATCAAGCGCATCGGGAAACGCGCGTCGGATCGAAAGCTGGCGTTTGGTAATCGCATTCTTGAGGAAGATCATCGGCGCCTGCATGCCGAACCAGGCAGCGCCGACGCACATGCCGATCTTGATGGGCAGCGACTGCTCCATCCGCGAGATCACGAACACGTAGAGAGTCGCGAATATCAGAAAGGCGATCGGTGTAACGAGCCGGAAGAAAAGGAAAGTGACATAAGGCGCCTGGCCGCGATAGCCGGCCATTACCAGCTTGTCGAGGGCTGCTTCCTGCGCCAGCCATTTGGTCAGATTGAAATCGCTGACGACCTTGGAAACGAGCTGCTTCGGCGTCTGCCGCAGCGAGACCTTTCCGCTATTCGCCATACGGTCGCGCTCGCGCTGGCGCAGCCGTTCGCGCTCGCTGGCGACAGCCTTCATGCGCTTGGTCAGCCCATCGCTGGCGAAAAGCGGCACCAGCAGCGTATAGGCGGTCGCGGTCACGGCGATGGCCGCCATGAGCATCATCATGAAGCGGGTATCGTGCAGTTTTGCGATCAGCAGATCAACCATGATGCACCATCAGAAATCGAAGTTGATCATCTTCTTCATGACCAGGATGCCGCAGCTCATCCACACCACGCAGCCAGCCAGCATCAGCCGGCCGGTGGGATGGGTCCACAGCAGCGAGATGTAGTCGGGCGTGCTCAGATAGACGAGCAGCATCACGATCGGCGGCAGCGAGCCGATGATGCCGGCGGATGCCTTTGCTTCCATCGACATCGCCTGAATTTTCTCTTTCATTTTCTTGCGATCGCGCAGCACCTTGGAGAGATTGCCGAGCGCTTCCGACAGATTGCCGCCGGACTTCTGCTGGATCGCGATGACGATGCCAAAGAAATTGGCCTCAGGCAGCGGCATGCGCTCATAGAGCCTCGCACAGGCTTCGCCGAGCGGCATACCGATGGTCTGGGTTTCGATGATGGCGTTGAACTCGCTGCGTAGCGGCTCCGGCGCATCCGCAGCAACGACCTTCAGGGAATCGAACAATGGCAGGCCGGCCTTGATGCCGCGCACCACGACGTCGACGGCATCAGGCAGCGCGAGCAGAAACGCATTTTCGCGCCGCCGCTTGAGAAAGCCGAGGACCCAGCGCGGCAAGCCGAAGCCCGCCGCAAAGGCAAGGCCGGCGCCGGCCAGAAGGCCGCCTCCGAACAGAACTGTGAGCGACAGCGCAAACAAACCCAGTATGCCGGATATGACGAGAAACTTCTGTTCACTCCAGTCGAGCCCGGCTTGGGCGATCCGCGTGCCCAGCGGAACCTTGCTCTTTTCCTTGTTGCGCGCTTCGACTTCCTTCAGGGAGGTCTCGACCTGATCCCGTTTGGAACGTTGGGCTCGGTCGACAGAACGTGTCTTCGGCTCCGGCCGCGCGATCGAGGAGCGACGCTCCTCGGCCTTCTTCTCACCGGACAATTGCGGATAGAGGAAAACCCAGGCGAGGCCGCCGACCGCAACCGAAGCCATGAATGCCAATGCGAGCGCCTGCATGTTCATCGGCTGCTCCTCTAGATCGTCGCTGCGACTTCGGCGGCGTCCAGTGCCGCGGCGAGCCGCTTGTCTTCGCCGTAATAGCGCGCACGTTCCCAGAAGCGTGGCCGGCCGATGCCGGTGGACCGGTGGCGTCCGATGATGCTGCCATTCGCATCCTCGCCGACGATGTCGTAGAGGAATACGTCCTGGGTGATGATGGTATCGCCTTCCATACCCATCACTTCGGTGATGTGGGTGATGCGGCGCGAACCATCGCGCAGGCGGGCGGCCTGCACGATCACGTCGATGGAGGCGCAGATCATCTCGCGAATGGTGCGGGAGGGCAGCGAGAAGCCGCCCATGGTGATCATGGATTCGCAGCGCGATAGTGCTTCGCGCGGATTGTTGGCGTGCAGCGTGCCCATCGAGCCGTCATGACCCGTGTTCATCGCCTGCAGCAGGTCGAAGGCCTCCGGTCCGCGGACTTCACCGACGATGATGCGTTCGGGGCGCATACGCAGACAGTTGCGCACGAGTTCGCGCATGGTCACCTGGCCTTCGCCTTCGATGTTCGGCGGGCGGGTTTCCAGGCGCACCACATGCGGCTGCTGCAGTTGCAATTCGGCGGCGTCTTCGCAGGTGATGATGCGCTCGTCGTCGTCGATATAGTTGGTCAGGCAGTTCAGCAGAGTGGTCTTGCCGGAACCGGTGCCGCCGGAGATCAGGACGTTACAGCGAACCCGGCCGATGATCTGGAGGATCTGAGCGCCTTCCGGAGAAATCGCGCCGAACTTGACGAGCTGATCGAGGGTCAGCTTGTCCTTCTTGAATTTACGAATGGTCAGCGCCGGGCCATCGATGGCCAGCGGGGGCACGATGGCGTTGACGCGCGAGCCGTCGGCGAGACGAGCGTCGCAGATCGGCGAGGACTCGTCGACGCGGCGGCCGACCTGGCTGACGATGCGCTGGCAGATGTTCAGCAGCTGCTGATTGTCACGGAAGCGGATGCCGGTCTTCTGGATACGGCCGGCGACTTCGATGAACACCGTTCCGGCGCCATTGACCATGATGTCGGCGATATCGTCGCGCGCCAGCAGTGGCTCCAGCGGTCCATAGCCGAGCACGTCATTGCAGATGTCGTCGAGCAGTTCTTCCTGCTCGGCGATGGACATCACGATATTCTTGATCGCGATGATCTCGTTGACGATGTCGCGGATTTCCTCGCGCGCCGATTCGCCGTCGAGCTTCGCGAGCTGAGCGAGGTCGATCGCCTCGATCAGCGCGCCGAAGATCGTCGCCTTGACCTGATAGTAGTTGTCGGAGCGGCGCTCGGCGACCGGTGGCGCAACGGGCGCGCGTGCAGGCGACAGCGGAGGTGAGGAGACGGCAGGCGCAGCCGCTGCGATCGGCGCTGCCGGCGG
>WPCJ01143958.1_pt1 | contig 24590 bp, 22 predicted proteins | sample 5399831 | NCBI WGS metagenome assembly WPCJ01 (sample SAMN12869470, study PRJNA574797) | sludge metagenome | isolation source: wastewater treatment of pH10 | place: China:Beijing | collected 2019-05-20 | reverse complement strand
CCAGCCGGAGCCTGCCGCAAGACTGTGGAAACAAGCATCTCTCTGCAAACGAGTAGGCCCCGGCTCGCGCTGCGCTTGGCCGGGGTGACGCAGTGCCTGTTGCCGTGCGCAGTGCCCGGTGGCGGGGCTGGCCTAAAAAGCCAGGGCTGCGGCGCAGCCCGAGCCGCGCCACACACCCGGCGCCGTCCCGGACGCAGCGGAGCGGAGGTCCGGGACCCACCCGCTTGCAGAGCGGTGAGACTGACGCGCGGCGCAGAGGCTTGCGCCGGGTATCACGAATGCCGGTCCGTCTGCATCTCAGCGCCTCGCGATCAGCGGCCGCACTGTGGCCTGTGCCACAGCTGTTGCGCCACACCTGCGGCGCTTGCCGCCGCCACAAGCCGTGAAAATCCTGCATTTTCAGTCCGCCTTCCCGCCGTCTGCGCTGGCACGGCCGTTGCAATTCCCCCTGGCATCAAGAAGCAGCCACAGGAGGAAACATGCGCGCGCTCAGATTTCATGCAGCCAAGGATTTGCGGCTTGAGGACATTCCCGAGCCGAAAAAGCCGGGACCGGGACAGGTGCTCGTCCGCAACCGGTTCGTCGGCATCTGCGGCACCGATCTGCACGAATACAGTTACGGCCCGATCTTCATTCCCACCGAGCCGCATCCCTTCACCGGCGCCCATGGCCCGCAGGTTCTCGGCCATGAATTCGGCGGCGTTGTCGAAGCCGTCGGGGACGGTGTCACTTCGGTTGCTCCCGGCGACCGGGTGTCGATCCAGCCGCTCGTCATGCCGCGTTCGGGCGATTACTTCGCCGACCGCGGGCTGTTCCACCTCAGCCCGCAGCTCGCCCTCGTCGGCCTCAGCTGGGATGGCGGCGGCATGGCCGAGGCCGCTCTCGTCAACGAGTACAATGTCCAGAAAATCCCCGATGAAATGACGGATGAGGAGGCAGCGCTCGTCGAGCCCACGGCGGTTGCCGTCTATGCCTGCGACCGGGGCGGGGTGACGGCGGGCAACAGCGTGCTGGTGACGGGTGCAGGCCCCATCGGCATGCTGACGCTGCTTGCCGCCCGTGCCGCCGGTGCCACGCAGCTCTTCGTCTCCGATCTCAACGATGCAAGGCTGGAACTGGCCAAGGGTGTGCTGCCGGACGTCATCACCATCAACCCCAAGCGTGACAAGGTGGGCGATGTGGTCCGCTCGCTGACCGAGGGGCAGGTGGGCTGTGATGTGGCCATCGAATGCGTCGGCAATGAACACGCGCTGAAGGCCTGCGCCGATGCGGTGCGAAAGCAGGGCGTCGTCGTGCAGACGGGCCTGCATCCACATGACAACCCGCTCGACTGGTTCCAGGTGACCTTCCGTGATCTGGAGATCAAGGGCTCCTGGGCCTATCCGACCCACTACTGGCCGCGCGTCATCCGCCTGATCGCCTCCGGCCTGCTGCCGGCGACGAAGATCGTCACCAAGCGCATCACGCTCGACACGGCGGTGAAGGAAGGCTTCGACGTGCTGCTCGATCCGGCAGGCACGCAGCTGAAGATCCTGATCGACCTGTCGAAATAATGATCTCCGGCCTGCGCCTGCCCGGGAGAGGAGCCTGGGCGGCGCCGGCCGGTCCGATCCCGGCGCGCCCCCGCAACGGGGGCATGCCGCCTTGCAAACCCCAAGCACTCATGGAGGAGATGACATGCTTGATTCCAGCCCCGCAACGAAGATCGATACCGCCCTTGCCAAGCTCGGCAAGGCGCTGGAGAGCGGCAACATAGAGGCCGCCGTGAACCTGTTTCAGGCCGAATGCTACTGGCGTGATCTTGTGACCTTCACCTGGAACCTGAAGACGCTGGAAGGCCACGGCGAGATCCGCAGCATGCTCACCAGCCAGCTGGCCGCCATCAAACCCTCAGGCTTCGTGCAGGACAGCAAGGAGGCCGCATCCGAGGCCGGCGCTGTCACCGAAGGCTGGTTCGAGTTCGAAACCGGTACGGCACGCGGCTATGGCCATATCCGCCTCAAGGACGGACTGATCTGGACCCTGCTCACCACCATGAGCGAACTGAAGGGCCATGAGGAGCCCAAGGGCTTCCGCCGCCCCATGGGCGCCGAACACGGCCATGACCGCAACCGCAAGACCTGGAAGGAAAAGCGCGAGGCGGAGACGGCCGAACTCGGTTATTCGGTGCAGCCCTATGTGGTGATCATCGGCGGCGGGCAGGGCGGCATTGCCCTTGGCGCGCGCCTGCGCCAGCTGGGTGTGCCGGCCATCATCATCGAAAAGAACGAGCGGCCCGGCGACAGCTGGCGCAAGCGCTACAAGTCGCTCTGCCTGCATGATCCGGTCTGGTACGACCATCTGCCCTATATCCCGTTCCCGGAGAACTGGCCCGTCTTCACGCCCAAGGACAAGGTGGGCGACTGGCTGGAGATGTACACCAGGGTGATGGAGCTGAATTACTGGGGCTCCACCACGGCCAAGTCGGCGCACTATGACGAGAAGACCAGCGAGTGGACCGTCATCGTCGACCGCGCCGGAGAGGAAGTGGTGCTGCGGCCAAAGCAGCTGGTGCTGGCCACCGGCATGTCCGGCAAGCCCAATGTGCCGAAGTTCCCCGGGCAGGATGTGTTCAAGGGCGAGCAGCAGCATTCCTCGCAGCATCCGGGGCCGGATGCCTATGCCGGCAAGAAGGTGGTGGTCATCGGCTCCAACAATTCGGCGCATGACATCTGCGCCGCGTTGTGGGAAGCGGGCGCCGATGTCACCATGGTGCAGCGCTCTTCCACCCATATCGTCAAGTCGGACTCGCTGATGGAGATCGGCCTCGGAGACCTTTATTCCGAGCGTGCGGTGCAGGGCGGCATGACGACCCGCAAGGCCGATCTCATCTTCGCCTCGCTGCCGTACCGCATCATGCATGAGTTCCAGATCCCGATCTATGACAAGATCCGCGAGCAGGATGCAGACTTCTACGCGGCGCTAGAGAAGGCCGGCTTCATGCTCGATTTCGGCGATGACGGTTCCGGCCTTTTCATGAAATACCTGCGCCGCGGCTCGGGCTATTACATTGATGTCGGCGCCTGCGATCTCGTCATCGACGGCTCGATCAAGCTGAAGTCCGGCGTGGACGTGTCGCATCTGAGCGAAACCGCCGTGGTGCTGAAGGATGGCACGGAGCTTCCCGCCGATCTGGTGGTCTATGCCACCGGCTACGGCTCGATGAACGGCTGGGCCGCCGATCTCATCTCGCGCGAGGTGGCGGACAAGGTCGGCAAGTGCTGGGGGCTTGGCTCGAACACCACCAAGGACCCCGGCCCCTGGGAGGGCGAGCAGCGCAACATGTGGAAGCCGGTGCAGCAGGAGGCGCTGTGGTTCCACGGCGGCAACCTGCACCAGTCCCGCCACTATTCGCAATATCTCTCGCTGCAGCTGAAAGCCCGGCACGCCGGCCTCGACACCCCTGTCTACGGGATGACCAAGCCGCATCACCTGTCCTGATCCGGACCACTCCTGAAATCCAAGGCGCCCGCACTCCGGGCGCCTTGGTACCGATGGCGGTTACCGGACGATCCCGCCCTCGCCATCCGAGTAGTTCACCGGGATCCAGCCGAAGTGCTGGCCCTCTTGCAGGACATTCCCGATCCCGGGAAATGCGATGTGTGCACCGGCGACGAGGTATCCTTCTCTGACGGCTTCGGCGAAGGCTTTCCTGCGGGAGGCAACGGCGCCAGGTCCGTCCACATCGAACTCGATGGTCACCTCCGGCTGTTTGAACTGAACGATATCGCCATGGGTGATATCGCCCCAGAACACCAGCTTCCGGCCGCCACTTTCCACCACGATGGAGCTGTGGCCGGGCGTATGTCCGGGCCGCAGGATCGAGCGGAAGCCCGCGATGACCTCCGCATCATCTTCAAAGGCCGCCACCCGGCCTTGCTGCAGATAAGGCCGCAGGCACTCCTCCGCTTCCTGAAAAAGCTGCGGGTTCAGGCCTTCAGGCCGAGCAGCTGCGGGCGTTTCCAGCCAGAAGTCCAGCTCACGCTTTGGAACATGAAGGGTTGCATTCTCGAACACGGGTTTGCCGTCGCGGATGAGCCCGCCGGTATGGTCTGTGTGGACATGGGTCAGGATGACATGATCGACCTGGGCAGCGGTGTAGCCTGAGGCCTCGAGATTGGACATCAGATGCCCGGCTTCTGCACCCAGATAGTGCCCGGTGCCCGCATCGATGAGGACGAGCCGCGCGCCATCATTGACCAGAAACGCGTTGACCGATGTGTCGGTCGGAATGTCCCGGTATGCCCTGCGGAGCAGCCCGGCTGCGTCCTGCGCCATGACGTCCCGGTACATCTGCGGCAGAGGCAGCGGCAGCGTGCCGTCCAGAAGGGCCGTGATTTCCAGATCGCCAAGCGCCATCCGGTAAAAGCCGGGTGCCTGGAACTGCTGCTTTGGCGCCGCCGCGAAGGCGGAGGAGGGGAGATTGGGAAGCGCTGCGGCTGTGGCCAGAACCGAAGCGCCCTTCAGGACGCCCCGTCTCGTGATGCTGTTCATGAAAAGCTCCGTCGGAACAATGACGCTGCCTGCGCCCTTCAGGGCCATGCAGCGTGTGCCGGGTGAAGCTAGGGGCTGGCAGTGCCGGGGATTAGCCGGTGAAGCTGGATCTCACTGTCAAGAATCCGGTTACAATCGCTCTTCGGCGGGCGGCGCTCCCGGGCGGCGTTCCCGGGCGGTGTTTTCCGGTGGGTCAGGGCAACTGGAGGACTTCGCCAAGATGCTCCGTCAGGTAGTCGATGAAGGCTCTCACCTTGAGAGGCTGAACCCGGCCGCCCGCTCTGACCGCATACAAGGTGGCGTCCGGGCCGGACCATTGCGGGAGGATGCGGACGACCTCGCCGGCCTCCACCGCGGCGCGCACCAGATAGGGATTTGTCAGCTGAATGCCTTGCGCCCTGACCAGAAACTCCAGCAAGGCTTCCGGGTCCGAGGCAACAACCGCCGGGTTGATCGGATAATCGGCAACATCATTCTGCGCCATCAGCGGCCAGGAATGTTCGGGCCTGCCGTAGAACAGCTGCGTCACGAGGCAATCATGGTCCTTCAATTGCGAAGGATGGTCCGGCGTGCCGCGCCGTTCCAGATAGTGCCGCGACGCGTAAAGGCCCGTGCCGATATCGGCGAGACGCCGAGCGGCGAGGTTGGAATCCGGCATCTGGCCGTTCCAGAGGCGGCAGGCCACGTCGATGTTCTCTTGCACGATGTTCCTGATGCCGTGGTCGAGCAGCAGCTGCAGTTTGACCTGCGGATAGGTTTCGCGAAACCCGGCCAGAAGCGGGGCGAGGGTTCTGGTGGCCAGCCAGTGCGGCGCTGTTACTCTGAGCCAGCCTGACGGCGTGCCATGCACCTGTTCGACGGCGCTTTCCGCATCGGAAATGAGGCGGACGAGGCCCCGGCACCGTTCGAAATAGATTGTTCCGGCCTCTGTCAGCCGGATGGTGCGGGTGGTGCGGTGGAAAAGCTTGACCCCCAGCCGCTGCTCCAGATCCTGCACCTTCTTGCTGACCCGTGCCTTGGATGTCCGCAGGCTTTCGGCCGCCGCCGTAAAGCTGCCCCGCTCGGCAACCTCGATGAAGGCCAGTGTGTCGCTCATGTCCCGCAGCATCTGATACTTCCTTCAAGTCTCGTGCACTGGCCGCATCTGCGGGGCCAGATCAGGGCCCCTTCTGGGTGGGAAGAGCCGCGCCCCCGGCAGCAGGCGCTCCGTTGCCGCAGGCGCCGGAGGACGCTTCCTGTGGCTGGGGCATGAGCTGATCCAGCGTCACTTCGGCGAACCGGGCAAGCAGCAGGCTCTGCGCATTGTGCAGGGTGCCGGCCAGCGCTGCATTGGTGTTTCGTTCGATCATGCAGCCGGGATGGGCGCTGCGGGAGCCGATGGCGAAAAGCGCCGGCCGGCCGAGCGCCTCATAGACGGCAAGCAGCGTGATCTCGCCAAGCGGCCGGGCCAGCTGCCAGCCCCCGCCGTGGCCCTTGCCGGAGGTGACATAGCCCGCCTTGCGCAGTCCGGCCATGGTCCTGCGGAAGACGGCCGGGTTGGTGCCCATGCTCCGGGCCAGAACCTCCGAGGTCAATGGTTCTTCGACCTGTCCCATGTGCAGCAGCACATGCAGCACGTCCGAAAGCCTCGTGTCCTTGTTCATCACCTGCCTCTGCACCGGCTGTCATGCGGCTGCATAACATGTATCAGTTGTTGATACATGAGGAAATGCCGTGTTATGTATCAGTTAAAGTTACGTGAAAGGATGCCCCATGACCCGCACGCCCAATTCCTTCATGGACCCGGCCGCCGTCGCCTCCTACCTGCGCGATACGCCTCGCAAGGTGCCGGGACTGGCGGATCTTCACAAGATGACGGCGCTGCTCATTGCCGAAAAGGCTTGCCGGGCGGCACATGTTCTGGTGGTGGGGGCAGGCGGCGGGCTGGAAATCCGGGCCATGGCGCAGGCGCAGCCGGACTGGCGGTTCACGGGTGTCGATCCGTCGCCCGCCATGCTGGACATCGCCCGGCAGACACTTTCCGGCTGCGCGGAGCGGGCAGAGCTCATTCTCGGCACCGCCGTTGACGCCCCCCATGGCCCTTTTGACGGGGCCGTGTGCCTTCTGACGCTGCATTTCCTCAGCAGAGCCGAAAGGCTGCAGACCTTACGGGACGTTTACAGCCGCCTCAAGCCGGGCGGCATCTTCGTTGCGGCTCACCACACCAGCCCCGGCGGCGAAGCCGAAACCTGGCTGGCCCGTTCCGCCGCCTTTGCCGCAGGCGCAAACCCGGATCCTCACAAGGCCGCAGCATCGGCCAAAGCCATGGCGGAGCGCCTGCCGCTGCTCTCTCCGGCGGAAGAAGAAGACAGCTTCCGGGAAGCTGGCTTCAAGACCCCATCCCTCTTCTACGCCGCCCTGTCCTTCCGCGGCTGGATCATGAGCGCAGAAGGGGGATGAGGCGGGGCTTGCCATGGCCGCACCCAAGGGGAGGGCCGACTGTCAGGTAATTACCGTTTCAGGACACGCAGCGCTACCCTCTAGTCCTCATTCGGAAACGGATCCCCTTTCCGCATTTGTTTCACTCTGTCCTTCATTTCAGTTGTATCGACGAATGCCGAGAAGCGTTCGGATTGTCTTGAGATAGTCGCAAGATGCTTGTCGATGGACGCTAGGGAATTTGCGATCCTAATTGCGTTCGAATGGGAGAGAAGTCCGCGCAGGCCAGCAAACTGGCGAATGTCGATTCTACGTCTCCGGGACAGCTTATTGCCAGAGATATCCGAATAGCGAATGCAAACCTCGAATGGTTTGAGAGGGCCGACGTCTTTGTCAGCCGATATTCCATAGAGGACAAAACTAATCCCAAACAGAGCACGTTGCTGAGCGTCTTGAGGGATGACCGAAATGGGCATTCGATCTCGATCGTTTACCACCAAGACTTCGTGTGCCTCGAAGTCTCCTTCGTCGTGGATAAGCTCAAATGTTACGTCGAAAGCAGGCCCCCTTCCGACATTTGCCAAGACGAACTCGATCCCACCATGACCATCGGGATGAGGTGAAAGGTAGGCGACGAGTTCGGGGGAAGACCCGGCTTTGCGCAATGTACGATTTTCAAGCCATAGTACAAGTGTGAGAACTGCTATGGCCACGGTTGCGAACGCTGTTACGTAGTTAGCGTAATCCATGGCGAGTTAACCTTTTCGAGAACTCTACTCACATTATGAGGAGATGTCGAAAATGGCTAGATATATACACAGTGGCTACGAAGGGTTTTAAAGTGTTTCCATCGCCAAACAGCGAGTTTCAATTGATTTCTTCAAATTGTTGCCATTGCCAAAAAATCCCATTTCTGGTAGTCGCCAATAACCCTGATTGGATCAGTTCAGGCGTTTGATCTATAAGGAGAATTGGCTGGGGAACCTGGATTCGAACCAGGACTAACGGAGTCAGAGTCCGTGGGTCTACCGTTAACCTATTCCCCAGTAGACGCCTTTTGGCGGGCGGCGCTTGGTGGCGCTGCGATGAGGGGGCTTATAGCGGCTTGGGGGCGGGGGATCAACTGGGGAACGGCAAAAAAATGAAACGGCTGTGCGCCTGTGGATGAATGATCTCAAGCGCTTGGAAAAATGGCGGAATCCGGCCCGGAAACCGGGTTCCCGGAATCCGTCTTGTTTCTGCGGTGCCATATCCGCCGCCGTGACCGGCCGGCGGCGGTCCGCCCTGAGGATGCTTCGTCCGGGTTTTGCCGGCCGGTTTTGAGGGGCCCCGGGCTGTCCTTGCGTCTTTCCTGCCTCTTGCGCTTTGCCGCCTTTGCGCTGCGGCAGGCAAGCTGATACACTTTGCCCAACATTATCTTGTTGCGCGCGCTGTCCTCTTGAGGGGCTCCTCCTGGGTGACCGGCGCCGGCGCAGAAGGGCATTCAGGTGGAAGAGCACGGTCAGGAGGCTGCCCCGGCACGGGAGCGGCAGGCTGGTGCGGCTTCGGTTCAGGATGCGCGGTCCGGCAAGGGCCCGCGCAAGAAGCGCCGTTCCAAGGGCAGGGGCGGCGCCCAGAAGCGAATCGAGAACGGGCCAGTTGCGCCCGGACCGCAGGCGGAAACGTCTTCGGGGCCGCGTCCGGCAAAGAAGAAGCACAGGCGCCGTCCGCGCGCCGATCAGCGGCCCAACCGCGCCGAGCGGCGCGCCTGCCTTCAGGGCGAGGATGGTCCTGCCGGTGGCGGTGCAGAGCAAGCCGCCAGTTCCAGAGCTGGCGGTTCCATGGCGGCTGGTTCCTTTGCCTCCAGTCCGCAGGGCGGGCAGGCGGGGGCTGGTCATGGCGGGCGGAACGGGCAAACAGGCCCGGGTTCTGCTTCCGGTTCTGGCAACCAGCCGCGGCATGCCCGTGGCGGGCGCCCCGGTTTCAAGGGACGGAGCGCTGGAGCAGCTGCTGGGGCGTCTTCAGGGCCATCTTCAGGTCAGCCTTCCCATCAGCTGCTGGACAGCCCGCAGTCTTCCGGTTCCGGCACCGGAAACGAGGCGGGCCATCTTGCAACGGGGCAGGCGGCCCATGCCGGCGCAGAGACGGACGGGGCGGGCGGGCGTGGCCGCAGGCGGCGGCGCGGGCGCGGTGCGAGGACATCAAATTCAACGGAAATGATGATTTAATCGAATGGGTTGGCGAAGACCAGGATGATGTTTACATCGATGCTTGTATGGAAAATTCTCTTTATCAAAATGTTGGAAGAGATAACTTAAACATTGTTTTCACATCCATCCACGGAACAACTTATACGACCGTTCCAAAAGCATTGAAGAAAGCCGGATTTACGAAATTGGATTTGGTAAAAGAACAGATGATTCCAAGCGGAAATTTCCCAACCGTAGCTTCACCAAACCCGGAAGAGCCTGCAGCGCTTTCTATGGCAATGGATCTGGCGAGAATTACAAATGCTGATATCGTTATCGGAACAGATCCGGACGGTGACAGATTAGGAATCGCTGTGAGAAATCTTGAAGGAGAAATGCAGCTTCTTAACGGAAATCAAACCAATACAATCCTGACTTATTACATTCTTGACCAATGGAAAAAAGCCGGGAAAATTACTGGGAAAGAATTCATTGGTTCTACAATTGTAACTTCTGATGTTTTCTTTGATGTAGCTGAGAAATTCGGAGTGGATTGCAAAGTAGGGTTGACCGGTTTCAAATGGATTGGAAAAATGATTCGTGATTTTGAAGGTCAGGAAAAATTCATTTGCGGCGGCGAAGAAAGTTTCGGTTTTATGACCGGAGATTTCGTTCGTGACAAAGATTCCTGTGGTTCAATTTTAACAGCTTGTGAAATTGCTGCCTGGTGTAAAGCCAACGGGACAACGGTTTACGAATATATGATTGACATCTACAAAGAAGTTGGTTTCTATTACGAAGGCTTGATTAATGTCGTAAGAAAGGGTAGAACAGGAGCGGAAGAAATTACGCAAATGATGAGCGATTTTAGAAGTAATCCTCCGAAAGAAATTGCTGGTTCTCTTGTAGAAGAAGTGAAGGATTTCAAAGAGCAGACTTGTTTCGTAGTTTCTAAGAACGAGAAAAAAGTAATGGACGATATTCCAAAGTCTAATGTATTGATTTTCTATACTCAAGACGGAACTAAAGTTTGCGTTCGTCCTTCCGGAACCGAACCAAAAATAAAATTCTATGTTTCTGTAAAAGACAGCATCACCTCAAAAGAAGATTTTGTTGCAAAACTTCCTGTGTTGGAAGCGAAAATTGCGAAGGTAAAACATGACCTTAATCTGTAATTGAAATTTTATTAGAATAGAAATATAATCTAAAATATTTTTAACCTAAAGTTCTCAATTACTGAAGCGATTTAGTTTTGAGAACTTTTTTTGTTGTGTAACTTGAATTAATCTGTTACATTTAACAAATTTGCAAATCATAAAAAGTAAAAATCCGGATGCACTCCGGAACAACATCAAAAAATAACTCAGTGAAAGTATCAAAACTCGCATCTAACCTGATTGGTTCAGAAATCATTAAAATCGGAAATGAAGTCAATGATCTGAAAGCCAAAGGTGCACAAATCTCAAATCTTACAATTGGCGACCTTAATTCTAACATCTATCCAATTCCATCCGAATTGAAACAGGGAATTGAGAAAGCTTATAAAAATAATCTGACCAATTATCCACCGGCAAACGGTCTTCAATCCTTAAGACAATCTGTGAGCAACGACCTTAAAAAACGGTGGAATCTGGATTATTCATCAAATGATATTTTGATTACGGCTGGTTCAAGACCTTTAATTTATGCGGTTTTCAAAACAATTGTTGACGAAGGAGACAAGGTAATTTACCCGATTCCTTCCTGGAATAATAATCATTATGCTTATTTAACAAGTGCGAATGCAGTTGAAGTGCAGACCCAGGAATCAAATAATTTCTTACCGACAGCGGACGACCTTCGTCCTTATGTTGATGGCGCTGTTTTGCTCTGTCTTTGTTCTCCACTGAATCCAACAGGAACAATGTTCACAAAAGAGCAATTGTCTGAGATTTGTGAATTGGTTTTGGAAGAAAACAAAAAAAGAGGCGCAGACAAAAAACCTCTTTACTTGATGTATGACCAGATCTACGCAATGTTGACTTTTGGTGAAGACCATTACAATCCGGTAAGTCTTTTCCCGGAAATGAAAGATTACACGATTTATGTTGACGGAACGTCTAAATGTTTTGCTGCAACAGGTGTTAGAGTAGGTTGGGGCTTCGGACCTAGTTTGGTAATTGATAAGATGAAAGCTCTTTTGACACACGTTGGAGCTTGGGCGCCAAAACCAGAACAGGAAGCGGTTGCTGAATTTTTAACTGATGATTCTGCAGTAGATAAATTTCTTGATGATTACAAACAAAAACTGAATACAAGTTTGAAAGAACTTCACGCAGGAATCCAAGATTTAAAATCGAAAGGATTGGCTGTGGAAAATATCTCGCCAATGGGTGCGCTTTATTTGACCATAAAATTGGATTATTTGGGCAAAACCACTCCAGAGGGAAAAGTGATCGAGAATTCTACAGATTTGGTTTTCTATCTGATTAATAATGCAGGAATGGCTTTGGTTCCGTTCTCAGCATTTGGAAATGATAAGTCGGTGCCTTGGTTCAGAGCTTCTGTTGGAGGCTGTTCGTTGGATGATATTAAGGATTGTCTTCCGAAGTTGCAAAAAGCCTTAGAAAATTTAAAATAAATTGAGAAGCAGAATATTTCTTGAAACCAAGTTTACTTTTTATTCATCAATAGTAATTATGCTATTAGTGATTTTAAGTGTTTGGATTTCTGGAAAAAATTCTCATCAAACATTATTTCAAAATTCGATTCTTTCAACTTCTATTCTTGCGATTGCATTTTTTCTTTTTGTGAGTATTAGTTTGTATAGAGGAGTTGGACTAAGAGATAATCTTGGCAAGATTTTAACGAAAGAAAATTTTAATAAACGAATGAGATCCACCTCTGATTTTACTCCAAATATTGATGTTCCAAGTATTGGTGCGGATGGAATTGGAGGTGTTATTTTATCGGTACTTGCTTGGATTGCATTTACTGTAGCAGTATTATTCGCTCTATACTTTGTAGGTGTTTTCTTTTGGTCAGTTTTATTACTTTTATTAGCAATTCTTTACTGGATTTATTTTAGAGCTTTGAGACTAATATTCAAAAATTCAAAAAGATGTAAAGATAATCTCGTTAAAAGTTTAGGATTTGGACTTTTTTATTCTATATTATATATATCATGGATTTATGGAGTCATTTTTTTAATAAAATATATTCATTAATATGAAAGTTATCGCAGTTATTCCTGCTCGTTACAATTCAACCAGGTTTCCCGGAAAACTAATGAAGATCTTAGGAGACAGAACCGTGATTAATACTACCTATCAGAATGTTGTCAATACTGGTTTGTTTGATGACGTTTTTGTCGCTACGGATTCTGAATTGATTTTTGATGAGATTTCAAAAAATGGTGGAAAAGCTGTAATGACAGGAGAATACGAAACCGGGAGCGACAGAATTGCGGAAGCTGTTCAGAATATCAATTGTGATATCATTATTAATGTTCAGGGCGATGAACCTTTTCTCAAAAAAGAACCGCTGAAGCAATTGATTGATGTTTTTTCTAATGATGATAAAAAAGAAATTTCTTTAGCCTCTTTAAAAATTCAATTAAAAGAATCTGAAGAAATTCAAAATCCGAATAACGTCAAGGTTATCACAGATAATAATGGATTTGCTTTATATTTCAGTCGTTCAGTAATTCCTTTTCACCGCGAATTGGCTTACAATGTCAAATATTACAAACATATTGGCGTTTATGCTTTCAGGAAAGAAGCTTTGATTAAATTCTCTTCTCTGGAAATGACACCTTTGGAAATTTCTGAAAAATTGGAACAGCTGCGCTATTTGGAAAATGGAATGAAAATTAAATTGGTCGAAACAGATTTCATTGGCGTTGGAATCGATACGCCGGAAGATTTGGATAAGGCAAAAAAACTGATTTAATTTAGCTGTTATTAATGTCAAAATTAACGTTCTTTAAGACAAGAAGCCAAATGAAAATTTTATCTTAGCAACCTTAAAAATTCTGAATGAAACAATTAATCCTCATATTTTCTGTTATATTTTCTATCGTTTTGTCTGCTCAATCGGCAAAGGATATCATCGATAAAAACATAGAAAACTCTGGAGGTCTTACCAATTGGAAACTTCTGAATACGGTTCAGATACAGGGGAGAGTAACCTTGGGAGTTAATGATTCTTATCCGATTAAAATCTATCAGCAACGTCCGAATCTGACAAAAACAGCAATTGTAATGGGTGGAAAAGAAACACCTGTTGAAGGTTTTGACGGAAAGAATGGTTATGCAATGAATTATGCTCAGAACAAGCTCCAGCAATACACAGATTACATTCCTGAAAATTTTGATAATGACTTTATCGATTGGGAAAACAAGGGTTTTGAAGCTGAATTGTTAGGCAAGGAAAAAATCGGGGAACAATTGTATTTCAAAGTGGAGCTGACGAAAAATGTGAATAAAACTATTTACTTTTTTGATGTCAAAAACTATATGTTGTTCCGTGAAATCAAGAAAGATGAAATCCTGACTTATTCCGATTACAGAAAGGTTGGAAACTTACTAATGCCATACAGAATCGAATCGTCTTCGCCTAAAAAAGACAGCGATTATGTAATGATGATCAATAAAATTGAAATCAACAAAGAATTACCGAAAAATACTTTTAAATTCTGATTTGGTCAATGGAAACTGAAGAAATCCGCGAATATTGTTTATCCAAAAAAGCTGTAACAGAAGGATTTCCTTTTGATAATGAGACTCTAGTTTTCAAGGTCGGCGGTAAAATGTTTCTTTTAATTTCTTTAGAAAAGCAACCTGCAACATTCTCTGCAAAAGCTGATCCGGAGTGGAGTGAAGAACTCCGTGAAAATCATCCTCAGATTTCCGGCGCTTATCATATGAACAAAACTCATTGGAACTCAGTTCTCTGTGAAGGTCTCAAAAAAGATTTGATTCTTAAATTAATTGATCATTCTTACGATTTGGTTTTTAATTCGTTAACTAAAAAATCAAGAGAAGAAATTCTGAATAGTTAATTTTCTGGTTTTAAATTCAAATGAATTAGATGTACAACAAAGAGAGATGTCTTACATTTAAGCTTGTTAATACCTTTATGTTTTTTATTTTCTCATTTTGAGATAATAAAATAATTTGTATATTAGGCATTCGAAAATTTCTATTTGAAAAGAGTGAATTTTATGATAAAAAAAATAATATTACTTTCTGTACTTAGCTGTATATCACATTTTAGCTTCGCTCAGAAAACAACCCCAATTTACTTAGACGATTCCAAACCTGTTGAACAACGTATTGAAGATGCTTTGTCAAGGATGACTTTGGAGGAGAAAATTAATCTTATCCATGCTCAGTCCAAATTCAGTTCGCACGGAGTTCCGAGATTGGGAATTCCGGAATTATGGACTGCAGACGGACCTCATGGTGTACGTTCGGAAGTACTTTGGGACGAATGGGATCAGGCTGGCTGGACCAATGACTCAATTATAGCTTATCCTGCGCTGACAGCCCTGGCGGCAACGTGGAACAGGAATATGTCTTCCATCTACGGTAAATCTCTTGGTGAAGAAGCAAGATACAGAAAAAAGGATGTTATTCTGGGACCTGGGGTCAATATTTACAGAACTCCGCTCAATGGCCGTAACTTCGAGTATATGGGAGAGGATCCGTTTTTAAGCTCTCAAATGGTTGTTCCTTATATCAAAGGTGTTCAATCCAATGGTGTTGCAACGAGTGTAAAACATTTTGCTCTGAACAATCAGGAAACTTTCAGACACTCGAGTAATGTGATTGTTGATGACAGAGCTTTGTACGAGATTTATTTACCACCGTTCAAAGCAGCGGTTCAGGAAGGTGATTCCTGGACAATAATGGGTGCTTATGATTTATATAAAGGACAGCATGCCAGCCACAATCAATACTTATTGAATGATATCCTGAAAGGTGAATGGGGTTATAAGGGTGTTGTAGTTTCGGATTGGGGCGCAGTTTTAGATACAAACCAAGCAATTCATAATGGTTTGGATTTGGAATTCGGAACATGGACCAATGGTTTGTCAAAAGGAACAAGCAATGCTTATGACAATTATTATCTGGCTAAACCTTATTTGGATCTAATCAAATCCGGAAAAGTCGGAACTAAAGAGTTAGACGATAAAGTGAGAAGAGTTCTCGGCTTAGCTTATAAAACATCTATGAACAAGAACAAGCCTTTTGGATCTATTGCTTCAGAAGCTCATATTGCTGCAGCAAAACAGATCGCTTCTGAAGGAATTGTTTTGCTTCAGAATCAAAAAGCCACATTACCGATCAATTTAGCCAAGACTAAAAAAATTGCCGTGATAGGTGAGAATGCTATCAAAATGATGACCGTTGGCGGTGGAAGTTCTTCTCTTAAAGTGAAATATGAAACTTTACCACTTGACGGAATCAAAGAACGTTTCGGAAAACAAGCGGAAGTAGCTTATGCCAGAGGTTATGTTGGCGATGTAGGTGGCGAATATAACGGTGTAAAGTCCGGACAAAATCTTAAAGAGACGCGTTCTTCTGCTGAATTAATTGCTGAAGCCGTAAAATTGGCGAAAGAATCTGATTTCGTGGTTTTTGTCGGAGGTCTTAATAAAAGTGACCATCAGGATGCAGAAGGTATGGACAGAGAAAGTTATGGTTTGCCATACAATCAGGATGCAGTAATTTCAGCTTTGGCAAAAGCGAATAAAAATCTTGCCGTTGTCCTGGTTTCCGGTAATGCTGTTGCAATGCCTTGGATCAAAGAAGTTCCGTCCGTATTACAATCTTGGTATCTCGGCTCAGAATCTGGTCATGCCATTGCAGCAATTCTTGCTGGTGATATCAATCCTTCCGGAAAATTGCCTTTCACTTTTCCGGTTAAGTTAGAAGATAATTCGGCGCATGCTTTGGGAGAATATCCTGGAAACAAAGAAGAGCTGGCTGCCGGAAAAGGAAAAGAACTGAAAGATCCGATTAATATTACTTACAATGAAGGAATCTTCGTTGGTTACCGTTGGCACGATACCAAAAATATCAAACCGTTATTCAGTTTTGGACACGGTTTGAGTTACACGACTTTTGAATATGGAAAAGTCAAAGCAGATAAATCTGAACTGACAACGAATGATAAAATAACCTTCACAGTTAATGTGAAAAATACAGGTAAAGTGGATGGAGCAGAAGTGGTACAGTTGTACATCAGCGATCTGAAATCATCTTTGCCAAGACCTTTGAAAGAACTGAAAGGCTTTGATAAAGTTTATTTGAAAGCCGGTGAATCCAAAGATGTTTCTATCACAGTTGATAAATCTGCATTGAGTTTCTTTGATCCGGTGAAACACGATTGGGTTGCAGAACCGGGAGATTTCGAAGCGCTGGTAGGAAGTTCATCTTCTGATATCAGAACTAAAATCAAGTTTACATTGAAATAAGTTTTATTGGAAATATAAAAATTAAAGGATAGCAATTGCTATCCTTTCTTATTTCTTAAAACTGAAATTCTGCAGTCAATCTTTTGTCTTCATCCAATCTTTCAATCAGTTTCTCCAAACCTTCGAATTTGATTTCATCGTGTAGATAATCCCGGAATTTGATAGTGATTTCTTTATCATAAATATCCTGGTCAAAATCCAGAATATAAACTTCGGTATGTAAAGATTGATTTTTGTCGTCAATCGTAGGATTGGTTCCAATACTCAGCATTCCTTTGTAGAATTGGTTGTCAATCCACACTTCAACAATATAAGCACCTTTTTTAGGAAGTAGCTTGTTGATTGGAACTTCAATATTTGCGGTTGGGTAACCAATAGTTCTACCGAGTTTTTTACCGTGAATAACTTTTCCTGTCAAAGGATAATTATAGCCCAGCATTTGATTCGCATCATTGATTCTGCCTTCCGAAAGTGCTATCCTGATTTTTGTAGAACTGATATTAAGGTCATTCTTTTGTATAGCTTCCAATTGATTGACTTGAAAACCTAATTCATTGGAAAGAGATTTCAACAATTCAAAATTCCCGCTTTTATTTTTCCCGAATGTATGATCGTAACCTATTATGATGTGCTTGACATTGAGCTTGTTAACCAAAATTTTTTCACAAAATTCTGTTCCTGTCAGATTTCTGAATTCTTCATCAAAAGTTTTTAAGAAGATATTCTTAATGCCGCTTTTTTCAAGAAGTTCTAATTTCTCTTCCAGCGTGTTGAGCATTTTTACATCATCATCCGGATTGAGAAATTTTCTTGGATGTGGCCAAAAACTTAGAATGGCAGATTCCAGATGTTCTTTTTCTGCAATTTCATTTAGTTTATTAATAATGGATAAATGTCCCAGATGGACACCGTCAAACATACCCAAAGATAATGCTAATGGTATCCTAGATTGGTAGTCTGTAAGATCTCTGATGATTTTCAAATTCTGAATTTTATGGCAAAAAGTAATCAAATCTGCCTGTGTAAAAATACACCTAAATAGTGTGCTATAAATTGTCATACAAATATGATAAAAATCTTTTTTTCTGACAATGCTCGTTAACAAACTTTTATTATCTTTGCGCACAAGTAAAAATTTAGTAATGGCAAACCAAATTAAAGGAAAAATTTCACAAATTATCGGACCGGTTATCGACGTGGTTTTTAATGAAGTTGAAGAATTACCAAAAATATATGACGCTTTAGAAATCACTAAAAGCAATGGAGAAAAAGTTGTTTTAGAGGTTGAGCAACACATTGGTGAAGATACGGTAAGATGTATCGCAATGGATGCTACAGATGGTCTTCAAAGAGGTCAGGAAGTAACTGGTACAGGTAAACAAATTACAATGCCGGTTGGTGATGAAGTTAACGGTCGTCTTTTCAACGTTGTAGGAGATGCTATTGATGGGATCCAGAATTTGTCAAAAGAAGGAGGTTTGCCAATCCACAGAGAAGCACCAAAATTCGATCAGTTATCAACTTCTGCTGAAGTTCTTTTCACAGGGATCAAAGTAATCGACCTTGTAGAGCCTTATGCAAAAGGAGGTAAAATCGGGTTGTTCGGTGGAGCTGGTGTAGGAAAAACAGTATTGATTCAGGAATTGATCAACAACATCGCAAAAGGACACGGTGGTCTTTCCGTATTCGCAGGAGTAGGTGAAAGAACAAGAGAAGGAAACGACCTTTTGAGAGAGATGTTGGAATCGGGGATTATTAAATATGGTGATGAGTTCATGCACTCTATGGAAAATGGAGGTTGGGATCTTTCTAAAGTAGATCTAGAAGCTATGAAAGATTCTAAAGCTGCTTTCGTTTTCGGACAGATGAATGAGCCGCCAGGAGCAAGAGCTAGAGTAGCGTTGTCTGGTTTGACTTTAGCTGAATATTATAGAGATGGTGGAGAAACTGGTCAGGGTAGAGATGTACTATTCTTCGTAGATAACATCTTCCGCTTCACACAGGCTGGTTCCGAGGTATCTGCACTTTTGGGTCGTATGCCATCAGCGGTAGGTTACCAACCAACTTTGGCATCTGAAATGGGTGCGATGCAGGAAAGAATTACTTCAACTAAAAATGGTTCAATTACGTCTGTACAAGCGGTTTACGTACCTGCGGATGACTTAACTGACCCGGCTCCTGCAACTACATTTGCTCACTTGGACGCAACAACAGTACTAGATAGAAAAATCGCTTCGTTAGGTATTTATCCAGCAGTAGATCCTTTGGCTTCTACGTCAAGAATCTTAGCGCCGGAAATCATTGGCGAAGAACATTACAACTGTGCTCAGAGAGTAAAAGAAATTCTTCAGAGATATAAAGCTCTTCAGGATATCATTGCGATCCTTGGTATGGAAGAACTTTCAGAAGAAGATAAATTGGTAGTTTACAGAGCTAGAAAAGTTCAGAGATTCTTATCTCAGCCTTTCCATGTTGCTGAACAGTTTACTGGTATCCCAGGATCATTGGTTGATATCAAAGATACCATCAAAGGATTCAATATGATCATCGATGGAGAATTGGATCAATATCCGGAAGCTGCTTTCAACTTGAAAGGAACTATCGAAGAAGCTATTGCAGCCGGACAAAAAATGTTAGCTGAGAACGCTTAATTAGAAAATAGAATAAAGAAAAAAGAGTCAAGATAGTTCTCTTTTTTCTTTTCTCTTTACTCTTTAATCTAACAAAATGAATATAAAAATTTTAACTCCGGAATATGTTGTTTTTGATGGTGAGGTAGATTCAATTCTTCTTCCTGGGAAAAGCGGGCAATTCCAGATATTCAAAAACCACGCGGCAATCGTTTCTGCTTTGGTAAGTGGTAAAGTTAAGATCTACACAGATAAAGTAGGTTCTGCTTATCAAAAATACCTTACAAAAGAAAATGATGCTAAATCTGTTTTTTCTTATGAAATTAAGAGTGGTGTTTTAGAATTTAATAATGATAAAGGAATTATTCTTTGCGAATAAAAATCCTTAAAATCACATAATAAAAAAGAATCATTAATTATTTAATGATTCTTTTTTGTTTTATAGAATGATAAAAATTACCAGTTGCTCAAACCATTTTGAAGAGCTCTTTTATAATTTTCTTTGTCAAAAGAATAGAGATCTGGAGCTTTGTGAGCACCACCACGTCTTTGTTCATCAAGCCTTTTTAGAATGCCCAGATTCTTGATTTTACGATAAAAATTTCCTCTGTTAAGTTCTTTACCCAGAATTGTCTCATAAAGCTTTTGCAATTCTGATAATGTAAACTTTTCAGGAAGCAGATTGTATCCGATTGGTTTAATAGAAATGCGCTCTCTTAAAGTCAGTAGTGCTTTATCTATAATTTCCCGATGATCCATGGCCAGTTCAATCTCAGGGAGCTGACTCAGATAGACCCATTCGCAAGTTTCACTGAATTGATCTGGTATTGGGTGCAATTCCGAAGCACTGTATAATGCATAAAATCCAATGGTTATGAATCTTTGTTTTTGAAATAAGGTCTCATCAAAATCTTCAAAATAGAATTCACTTCTGTTCTTTTTCCCAAAAACACCAAATTCTTCAAGATAAACACCGGTTACACCAGCTCTGTCTTTTAGTATCCTTACAACAGCTTCATCCAGATCTTCATCTTTTGCAATATATCCACCGGGTAACAACCACTGCTTTCTGTAGTTCATTTTTAAAAGAAGAACTTTCAATTCATTTTGATCAAATCCGAAAACAACGGTGTCTGCGGATAGATGGGGTAAAAAAAATTCTTTAGCCTCTTTGGACTGATTTAAAAACTGTTGTTTAGAATCTATCATATTTATTTCAAAAACTCAATATTACAAATATATTAATAAAATCTAACCAACCAAAGGAGAATCACATTGTAAACGATAGCATTTATTTAAGAAATATAATGTCTCAAAATAAGAATTAATCAACAAAACAGACTATCTTTAGGCACTTTTTAAATGAATGATTATGACGAATGAAGTACAATCTAAGAGGAATTACACAGTTCCTCTGATTACCATTACCCTTTTGTTTTTTATGTGGGGATTCATCACCTGTATGAATGATATCCTCATTCCTTATCTGAAACAGCTTTTCAGCCTGTCGTTCTTCGAATCGATGCTGGTGCAGTTCTGTTTCTTCGGAGCTTATTTTATCGGCTCGCTGATTTACTTTTTAATCTCAACAACCAATGGTGACCCGATTGATAAGGTAGGTTACAAAAAAGGAATTCTTTTCGGGATTTTCCTGGCGGCTTTGGGCTGTGTCCTGTTTTATCCGGCGGCAAGTTTCGCTTCCTATCCATTATTTTTAGGAGCATTATTTATTCTAGGATTAGGATTTACGGTATTACAAATTACCGCAAATGCTTACGTTTCTCTTTTGGGACCGGAAGATTCCGCATCCAGCCGACTGAATATGACCCAGGCTTTCAATGCTTTCGGAACAACGATTGCGCCGGTTTTGGGCGGACATCTGATCTTCGAATTGTTTTCTGCTCCGGATGGATCTTTCTCTGCAGCAGCAACTAAAATTCCTTATCTGATCTTTGCAGCGATCCTTTTGTTGGTTGCTTTATTGATCTCACGGGTTAAGCTTCCTGACTTCCAGGTAAAAGGCGAAGAATTGGTAAAAGGCTTTGGTGCTTTGCAGCATAATCATTTGAAATTCGGGGTTTTGGCGATGTTCTGCTATGTTGGCGGAGAAGTGGCGGTAGGAAGTTTTATCATCAGCTTTCTGGAACAGCCACAAGTCATGAATCTTTCCGAAGTCGTAAGTAAAAATTATCTTTCTTTATATTGGGGAGGTGCGATGATCGGTCGTTTCTTAGGTGCAATTTCATTGAATCATTCCATCAGCCAGAGTAAGAAAGCTTTGTATATGCTGGGTGCAGCTGCAGCGGTATTTTTAGTGATTTTCAGTATTGTTGATTTGACGTTTTCACAGATTAGCTTTTTCCTTGTCTTTATAGCTTTGAATTTCGTAGCATTCTTCGTAGGAAAATCTGCTCCGGCAAGAACGTTATCTATCTTTGCTGCAGTGAATGTTGTTTTATTAATTTCAGCGATGCTGAATCACGGTGCATTGGCAATGTACAGCATCTTAGGAATCGGGATCTTCAACTCGATCATGTTCTCTAATATTTATACGTTGGCAATTTCAGGTTTAGGAAAATATACGAGCCAAGGTTCGTCATTGGTCGTAATGGCAATTTTGGGTGGTGCGATTGTTCCTATTTTCCAGGGTTATCTGGCTGATATTTTTGGCGTACAGAAATCGTTTATCATTCCTGTGTTCTGTTATGTAGTCATCTTAATTTTTGGAGCATACTGTACCAAATATTTAGGGCATGTAAAACAGAATGCTGATGCGAAATCAGGACATTAAGATTTTTAATTTTATATCTGGAAAAACCTGCTTTTGAGCAGGTTTTTTTTGGTTTACACTATTATATCTAACCCACATTTTTTTAAATACTTAAAAGTTTCATCATACATTTTTTTGGACCTTGTCGGGTCTTTCCCATCAACTTCAGGAACATATACAATCATACCTTGTCTAGCACGAGTCAAAAGCACACGATAGGAGTTTAATAAATAGTTTTTAGCAGATTGCTGATTAATATTTTGCCATTTTGATCCTTTAAAATTTTGATGATTCCAACCGTTATCATAGTATAAATTGATATCCCAAGCGACACAAGTGTAATCAATTTCTAAACCTTGAATATCGAATTCCGTTGCAACTTCTTCTAAATAATAAGATGATCGAACATCATCCTTTGCATTTAAAAACCAATTGGCTGGCTTGATTTCATTTTTCACATCAATTCCGTCTGCTCTCAATCTTCTACCTCCGGAACTAGCGACAATTCCAATTCTTTCTGTCCCTTTTGCCATTTTTTTGATCCATTCTTTTGCTTTTCTTAAATCTCGTGTTAAAAGGACAGGATAGTTTTGTTTGATTGAGTCATAAACTAATTTTGCTTTATTGTATTCATTTTCTAAAATATATTGAACTAACAATGCAACTTTTTCAGTTCTAAACGATCGAAGAGAAACAGCTAAATGTAAATCTGTTTCTTTTTTTCCATTTGTTTTTAACCAATCTAAAAGTGTCTCATCATTTAAATATGTTGTTTTTTCGCTTAAAATTTTATCTGAATAATAAACTTTCCAATCTTGATATTTTTGTTTTAAAGATTCTATCCATTCCGAAACTCCTGCTTCACCTGTATTAATTTCTTGACCTCCGCCAATTAAACAAACTATTGTACACCATTCTTTGTGGCGATTCATAACACTAATTAAATATTCTGGCTCAGACATTTCAAAATTCTCAATCCCTTTTTTAGTTTTCATAAATTTTGATACCTGTTCTTTTTGCCAAGCTCTCTGAGCTTCATCAAACACAACAACTTTTTCTATTGGTGCATGGTTACTTTTTAGATTATCATCTCGGAAATGATGGATGTTTTGAATAAAGGCTTTTGCTTTACGTTCTGCTGTTGAGCGTGTTATTTTATCTCTATTTTGTTTTGCTGTTTCAACAGAATCTCTTGTTAATGCTTCTCTCAGAACGTCAACCAATGGCCCATTTCCTGAAAGAAATACAGAATGTTCTGATTCATCTTTTTTTAGTCTTTCATTCGCTATATTTAAACCAGCAAGCGTTTTTCCTGCACCAGGAACCCCTGTTAGAAAACAAATGGATTTTTCATTTTTTGATTTTGAGATTTCAATTATTCTGTTAATTGAAGCCGCCGTTTTTGAAAGATTAATTGCGCCAGAATCACTACGTGAGATGTCTTCAACAGTATGATGTTTATAAAGAGCTTGTGCAGCTTCTATAATGGTTGGAGTAGGCTTGTACAAGCTATTTTCCCAATCAGTAATTCTTATTTCTTCAATGGCTTTATGGGTCGATAGGATTGCTTTTAAATTAGTAATAAAATTCACAGAGTTACATAATACAGATTTTTCCAAAGAGATCGCTTCTTCTACATCATTCTCAATATCTGGCGCATTGGTTGCAACCAAAATTGGAATAATTGTTTTGTTGTGACTGCCTTCGTGAAAGTTTTTAAATCAAGACAATAATCTATGGTTTGATATTGCGCATCTTGTGTATAATGAAAATCGCCAACCTTAAATTCAATGATAAAAATAAAATCTCTTATGATAAGAATATTATCTACACGTTTTCCCATTCTTGGAATCGAAAACTCGAAGTATATATTTCCTTCGATATCTACTAACTCCGATTTTAAAAATTGAATTTGTTTTAACCAAGCATTTTTTTGAAGTTCATCAAGATCATGTTGATGATTTTTTGCCAATTGACCAAAAATCGAATTTGTTTCTTCTTTTAAAAAATTAGTTATAGTGTTTTGATAATAACTCCTTTTCATTTGACTAATGATATTAGTTTTAGTAAGATTGTTTTTCAAATATACATATCTGAAAATGCATACCCGTAAATATTTCTGCAAATTCATAAAAATAATCCATAATTTCTACAATAAATATTTCTACTGAAAACAAAAACCTTCCAAACTCCCAACCCTCCGCTTGAAACCTACCCAACTCCGCCGGAAGTCACAAAACCCTAGTTTTGTAACAAAACACTTTTTATTTTGGTTTCCAAACGAGGGTTTTGTAACCAAACAACTTTGACGGAAGTTAGAGAACCTTCGTTTTGTAACAAAATGACTTTTACTTTTGTTTCCCAACTATAGTTTTGTGACTAAAGAATATTTTTATACATTTAAAATGTGTAAAAAACTAAATAATTAACAACAAAAACACTAAATGTATGAAAATTACACTATCAAAGTTAAGTACCAAAGATTTGGCTACACTTAGCCAAAGAATCATCAATGTTTCAGAGTCTGGAAATTATGCTGTCATCACCGCTCATCCATTATTGACAGATCTCAAACTGAAATATGCAGATTATGACGCAGTTTATGCTAA
>WPCJ01302760.1_pt1 | contig 24664 bp, 23 predicted proteins | sample 5399831 | NCBI WGS metagenome assembly WPCJ01 (sample SAMN12869470, study PRJNA574797) | sludge metagenome | isolation source: wastewater treatment of pH10 | place: China:Beijing | collected 2019-05-20 | reverse complement strand
GCGCATGGTGCTGCACTATGCCCATCTGTGCAAAGCCGCCGGCGGTGTCGATGCCTTCATCATCGGCTCGGAACTGCGCGGGCTGTCCACGATCCGTTCCGGTGCGTCGACGTTTCCTGCGGTTGCTGCCCTCAAAAGCCTCGCAGCCGACGTCCGTGCGATCCTTGGGCCGGGTTTGAGCCTCGGCTATGCCGCCGATTGGAGCGAATATTTCGGGCATCAACCGCCGGACGGCAGCGGCGATGTGTTCTTCCATCTCGATCCGCTCTGGGCCGACGCCAATATCGACTTCATCGGCATCGACAACTACATGCCGCTCTCCGACTGGCGTGACGGTTTCGATCATCTCGATGCGCAAGCTGGGTGGCCGGCCATCCACGACCGCGGCTATCTGCAGGCGAACATTGCCGGCGGCGAAGGCTTCGACTGGTTCTACGCCTCCAACAGCGACCGGATGAACCAGGTCCGCACCCCGATTACCGATGGCGGCGCCGGCAAGCCATGGGTGTTCGGCTACAAGGACCTGCGCGCCTGGTGGTCGAACCAGCATTTTGACCGCCCGGGTGGCGTCGAAAGCACCACGCCGACGGCATGGGTGCCGCAGTCAAAGCCGATCTGGTTCACCGAGCTCGGCTGCCCGGCCATCGATCGCGGCACCAACCAGCCCAACGTCTTCTTCGATCCGAAGTCGTCGGAAAGTTTTACACCCCACTTCTCGCGCGGCTGGCGCGACGACGCCATCCAGCGCGCTTACCTCGAGGCAACCTGGCTCTGGTGGGGCGATCCGGGTAACAACCCGATCTCGCCGGTCTATGGCGGACCCATGGTGCATGTGCCGGAATGCGCCGCCTGGACCTGGGACGCGCGGCCCTATCCGTTCTTCCCCGAACTGACCAATGTCTGGACGGACGGCCCGAACTGGCGGCTCGGCCACTGGCTGAGCGGGCGGCTCGGGGCGGTGTCGCTGGCCGCACTCGTGCGGCATCTGTGCCTGCGCGCCGGTCTGCCGGAATCCCGCATCGACGTCACTGGCCTCTGGGGGGCGCTCGAGGGCTATGTCATCGGTGCGCTGGAAAGTCCGCGCGCCTCGATCTCGAACCTTGCCCGGCACTTCGGCTTCGATGCCGTCGAGAGCGAGGGCAGGATTCGCTTCGTCATGCGCGGGCGGGCATCTGTGGCGACCATCTCGGCCGATGCCATGGTGGCCTCCGGTCAGGACGAGGTTTTCGAACTGACCCGCGGCCAGGAGACAGAACTGCCCCAGGCACTCAAATGGCAGGTTGCCCGCGCCGACGAGGACTATGATGCCGCCGTGGTGGAGGCCCGGCGTATCACCGTCGAAGCATCCCGCATCTCCTCGGAAACCTTTCCCTTTGCCGTGCCGCCGGAAGAGGCCGAGCGCCGTTGCCGCCGCGCGCTGATGGAAGCCTGGACCGGGCGTGAGAGCGTCGTCTTCCGTCTGCCGCCGTCGCGGCTCGCGCTCGATCCTGCCGATGTGATCAATCTCGATCATGATGGTCGCCGGCTCGGCTTCCGGCTGGTCTCGGTCGCCGATGCCGAAGCTCGTGCCATCGAGGCAATCCTCCAGGATCGGCAGGATTATGATCTGCCGCCCGGTGCGGCGCGACCGGCAACGCCATCGCAGATCGTTGCCTTCGGCGCACCGGAAGTGGTGATCCTCGATTTGCCACAGCTGACCGAAGGCCACATCCCTCACCATCCGCTGATCGCCGCCCATGCCGTTCCGTGGCCAGGCAAGATGGCGGTGTTCCGCAGCCCGGGCAGTGACGGCTTCGAACTGGTCACTGCCTTCGCCACCCGTGCCCGCATTGGCGCACTGGTCAACGATCTATGGTCCGGGCCGGTCTCGCGCTTCGACCATGGCAATGTTATGATCGTCGATCTCGTCTCCGGCACGCTGGAAAGCGTCACCGACATGGCGCTGTTCGGTGGCGCCAATGCGCTCGCCGTGGAAAGCACGCCCGGCGCCTGGGAAATCCGGCAGGCAGGCGCGGCGGAACTGATCGCGCCGGGCCGCTATCGCCTGACACGCTTGCTGCGCGGTCAGCGCGGCACGGAACTGGCAATGGGCAATCCGACGCCGGCCGGTGCGCGCGTCGTGGTGCTCGACAGCCTGCTCGCCGATCTGCCAGTGGCCGAAGCCGATCTCGGTATCCCGTGGAACTGGCGCATCGGTCCGGCCTCCAAGCCTGTCAGCGACGAGACCTATGTCGCACGCAGTTTTGCGCCCGAAGGCATCGGTCTCCGGCCTTTCGCACCGGTGCATGTCGAACAGCCCTGGCGCAGAGCGCGTGTGCCTGGTGATCTCGTCATTCGCTGGACGCGCCGGGACCGTTCTCTCGCCGCCGACAGCTGGAATGCCGCCGAGATCCCGATGAGCGAGGCGACTGAAACCTATGTGGTCGACATCCTTGACGGTCCAGTCGTCAAGCGATCCTTGACCACTGCCACCACCAGCGCCGTCTATACCGGCGCCGACCAGACGGCCGACTGGGGCGCGCCGCTCGGGCCTGGCAATTCCCTCACTGTCCGCATTGCCCAGATCGGGCAGCTCTTCGGCCCCGGTGCCGCCTCCGTCACCACCCTCTGGTTCTGATCAGGAGATCTTTGTCCATGTCCGACACCACGGCGCATCTGGCGCTGCCCTTCATCATGGCCGCGCAGGGCCAGAAGCATGTCACCCACAATGAGGCGCTGCGCCTGCTCGACGGGCTCGTGCAGCTCTCCGTCCTCGACCGGGATCTGACTGCGCCGCCCGGCAGCCCCGCCGATGGCGACCGCTACATCGTGGCGTCGGGTGCCACCGGGGCGTGGGCAGGCTGGGATATGAACGTCGCGCTCTGGACCGACGGTGCCTGGTTGCGCCTGCCGCCACGAGCCGGCTGGCAGGCATGGGTCGAGGACGAAGGTCTGCTGCTGGTCTACAATGGTTCGGCGTGGATCGGCACGACGCCGATATCACTGCAGAACATGGCGCTGCTCGGGCTCGGCACCACGGCCGACGCCGCAAATCCGTTTTCGGCCAAGCTCAACGCCGCGCTCTGGACAGCGAAAACCGTCGCCGAAGGCGGCTCCGGCGATCTGTTCTACACCATGAACAAGGAGGCCGCTGGCGACGATCTCGGCCTTACACTGCAGACCGGTTACGTCACCAAGGCCCTCGTCGGTCTCTTCGGCTCGGACAAGTTCCGACTGGCGGTCTCGGCCGATGGCAGCACCTTCTTCGACGGATTGATTGTCGACAATGCCAGCGGCATCGTCGACCAGCCCCGGCTGCCGCGCTTCAATGCCTACACTAACTACGACAACTATGTCGCCGTCGACACCTGGACGAAGATCGGCATCAACAACACCGACTACAATGATCAGGGCGCCTTCGACGCCGGCAACAATCGTTTCGTCGCGCCCGTCGCCGGCACCTACCTCTTCGGCGCGACGATGCTCTACAAGGTCAATTCCAGCACCACGGCACGTATGCGCGGGCGGCTGTTGCTGAACGGCTCAACCGAAATCCGGGGGTCACGCGGCGAGATCTCGGGCGATCATGTCTCCGAGGCGACCGCGCTCTGGCTGCAGACGATGGTGCTGCTTGCTCAGGGCGATACCGTCGAACTGCAGGGCACGTTCGGGGTGGCGACTGGGTATTTCGCAGCCGATCACACGTCCTTCTGGGGCTGCAAGGTCGGCTGATTGGCGGGAGGAGGATCCAATGACACCACCCCGATCCGAGGGCTTCGTGCGCATGCCCGATGCAGAGTTCGAGGCGATCCTGACGCGGGCGGCCGAGAAAGGCGCGAAACGCGCGCTTGCCGATGTGGGCCTCGATTCCAGGCTCGCGCAGCGGGGGAACTTCGATTGCTGCCAGACAGGTCCGCCGTCGCCGGGATGCTCGCCGACTATAGCGTCATACGGGATCAGGCTTGTGCGTGCTCGCGTCATTAAGAAGATTCTTGATGTTTTCGGCCATTTTGGCCACAAAATGACAGAGATCACCTGCTTCAGGCGGAGCATGCAAACCCTATCGGCCAGAGACGCGAAATATAACTTCGGTCGGCTTATCGACACGGCCCGTGCGGAGCCGGTGACGGTCGAAAAGCACGGGCGGGCTGTCGTTGTGGTGGTGGCCGTCGAGGAGTACGAGCGGCTGAAAGCAATTGAATCGGAACACGGTGCCAAAGCGCCCAGTTCCAGCGAAAAGAAATAGGGCGGGGGCGGAATGGCCGACCAGGCACAAAAAGATCAGTTCTTGGCGGCGTTGAGCGAGCTTGGCGGTTCGGCGGGCAACCGCAAGCTACGTGGCAATATAGTGGCGGCGGGGGAAAAGCTCAAATTGACTGTCAAACGGCCGAGGCGCTCGGCGCTGAGAATTCATCACCTCGGCGATGTCGATATTGTGACTGCGAAGCCGGTGCTGCGCTCCCGCGGTCTCAAACAGATGGACGGTGGCCGTGGGCGCTAGTTACCCGACGAAAATCATCCTAGCCTTTCGGAGCGGCGGCATCTGCGCCTTCCCGAAATGCGGCAAGCATCTAACCTACGACGCCACGGTAGGAAATGACACCCATATCGGCGAAGCCGCTCACATCCGCGGTGAGAAACCCGGAGCGGCACGCTACGACGCGTCTATGACCGACGAGGAGCGCGATAACGTACGCAACCTCATCTACCTGTGCACCGATCATCACACGATCATCGACAAGGTTGAGGCTGATTGGCCTGCCTCAGCGCTCCTGACCCTGAAGGAGTCACATGAGAAGCAGGTGCGCCAAGCGATGGAAGAGGCCTTCGCCGACGTCGCCTTCCCCGAACTCCAGACAGCTGTGTCTTGGGTCTCCAAGCAAGCGCCCGCCGGAAACGGATCGTTCGATCTCATTGCCCCGGACGAGAAGATCAAAAAGAACGAGCTTTCGAACGGTGCCAGGCACATCATCGCGGCTGGGCTGACCTCGCGTGCAACGGTCGCGGCCTATGTCGAAGCGGAAGCCCAACTGGACTCCCATTTTCCCGAGCGCCTCAAGGCCGGCTTTCTTGAGCAATATTATGGCCTGCGAAAGAAGGACCATAAGGGTGACGAGCTATTCGAGCTGATGTGCGACTTCGCGCAACAAGGCATGCGGCGTCAGGCCGATCGGACCGCTGGCATCGCTGTCCTGATCTATCTCTTTGAAATTTGCGATGTGTTCGAAAAATGATCCTGCCGACCAAACACATCCCGCAGAATGAAGCGCTGATCGGTGTTGGCGCGACCGTGCTCGCCCACTTGAGCGGGCCGATGACCGTCTCCGGCCTTTGGGAGCGTCTTCGTTCGGAGCCAAATGTCGGCACTTTCGAACGATTCGTCCTCGCGACCAATCTCCTCTTTCTCGTCGGTGCCATTGACATCCAAGACGGACTGATCGCCCGGAGCAACTCATGATTCGAGCCGTACGCGCAAATCGAAGAGGCTTCCACAACGCAACGTTCACAGCAGGCGTGAACCTCGTCCTTGCTGATCGCTCCACCACAGCGGGCGACAAGGACACGACCAACGCGCTGGGTAAATCCACCCTCATCGAAATTATCGACTTCTGCCTGGCCAGCAACGCCCCTGCCGGCAAGGGCCTTCGCATCGAAGCCCTGCAGGGATGGGCCTTTACGCTTGAGTTGGCCGTCGGCGGCAACGATGTCGCGGTCACCCGGTCCACCGATGAGCCCGGTTTCTTTGCCATCGAAGGGCCGACCACCGACTGGCCCACCCAGCCCGCCGCCAACAAGGAAGGCATCATCGGCCTCGACACAAAGAAATGGAGGTCAGTACTCGGTTGGGCGTTGTTTGGTCTCAGCGAACTGGCTTCCGGAACCGGCTACAAGCCATCCGTCCGATCGCTGCTGTCCTATTTCGTGCGCAACCAAGCGGCTGCTTACAACACGCCTTTCAAGCATTTTGACAACCAGAAAACTTGGGACATTCAGGTTCACAACGCATTCCTGCTCGGCTTGGATTGGGAAAAGGCCGCAACTTGGCAGCAGCTCAAGGATCAGAAGAACGCGCTGGCCGCGCTCAAGCAGGCAATCAAGACCGGTGCCGTCGATGGCGAACTCGGATCGCTGGGCGAGCTCGAAGCGGAGCGTTTGCGCCTGACGACCCAGCTTGAGCGCGAGCGCGCGGCGCTGTCGAACTTCCGTGTGCTTCCGCAGTACCGGGAAATCGAAGGGCAGGCGAACGCGCTCACGACCGAGATCCATAGTCTACTCAACGCCAACATCGTCGATAAAAGGAGGCTTGAACGCTATCGCGACTCTGTCACCACCGAAGATGCACCCTCCGAAGACCTCCTCGAGGCGCTTTACACCGAAGCAGGCATCGCCCTGCCGAGCGCTGTCGTCAAGACACTCTCGGACGCTCGCACCTTCAACGCGAAGATCATCGCCAATCGGCGCGAATTCATCGCCGGCGAGATCACCTCGCTTGAGGCAGCAATCACTGAGCGTGACGGCGAAATCGCAGCTCTCACGGATCGGCGCGCGGAGTATCTTGGCGCCCTGGCCGGACAGGGAGCCTTGGAAGAACTCACCCAGTTGCAGGAGCTCCATGCCGCGACCCGGCTCAAGGTCGACGAATTGACCAATCGCATCACTCAATTGCGGCAGATGACCACGAAAGCCGACACGATCAAGGTCGAGACCGTCGAGCTTAAGCGCGCCACCACACTCGATTATGAAGAACGCCGCGCGCTCTGGTCACTGGCATTGAGCCTGTTCTCTGACTTCTCGGAGCATCTCTACAACGCTCCTGGTCGACTCGTGATCGACATCGACGACACGGGCTACAAGTTCGACGTCGAGATTGCCGGCAGCCCGAGCGAGGGCATCAGCAAGATGAAGATTTTCTGCTATGACCTCATGCTCATTTCGTTCGCACGGCAGCGCGGGCTCGGCGTTGACTTCCTCATCCACGACAGCACGATCTTCGACGGCGTCGATCCGAGACAGCGGGCGCATGCACTCGAACTGGCAGCCGCGATGTCCGCGAAATACGGCTTTCAGTACATCTGCTGTCTCAACACCGACATGTTGCCCGTCAACGACTTTTCACAGGGGTTCGACTTCGAAAGCCTGGTTCGTCTTCGGCTGACGGACACGGATCCAAGCGGCAGCCTGCTCGGCTTCCGATACTGACATACTCAGCTGTGAAGCTGCCGAGGTTCAAGGCCCCAGTCAGCAAATTCGTCGGCGAGCAATGACAGGCTCCCGCCTGGTGCGATGTAGGCGAATATGACCTCATTCGACAAGGCGGCGATAAACCGGTTGCGCTGGCGGGCAAGATCGGCAGTGGCGCGTTTCTCCGTTGCCGGAAACGGAGAAATGATCGTCAGCCGGCCGTTGTCCAAAGCCTTCCTTTGGGAGGTAGGCAGCCGGAGGGCGCTGATGCCGCGTGCAAGGGCCATCACAATCGGCTGTTCGCCACGCAGCAGGATGTCGAGGCATTGCTGTTCGAGCGGCGAGTGAAAGCCGCTGATCACGCATCGGCCCGCATCACGCCACGCTGCTGCTTGGTCGAAGGCTTTGAGGATTGTCGCGCCAGGCGTTTCCTTCGAGCAGAGGAAGGCCGTCATTGGGGAGGACAGCGGCGCGGACGACCCGACGACTGTGATCGATTTGGGCGCGTATGCGCCGAGCCGGCGGATCAGCCGGTCGGGATAGGTTTGGTCACCTTGAGAGATAAACTGCGGACCAGCCGCCCGTTCCGCCCCCAGCATGACCTGTTCATCCTTCCGGCCAGCGGGCATTGACCGCCGCCCGAACCAGGGTCTGGATCTCTGGAGGCGCGGAGCGGATGTAGCTGAGAGCGGCGTCGCGCTTTAGCGCCTCAAGCGCTTCAAGATAGCTGATCGCGGCGTCCACCGAAAACGGCTCGGCCGCCTTTTCCGGCTCGTGGAAATTACTGGCGAGCGCCGTCCATATGACCGCATCGTAGTCGTTAGCAGCAGCCCACGCATTGATTGCCTCAACTGAGCGCGGATGGCGTTCAATAGCTGTGGCGGTTGCCTCTCCGGCGGCAATATCGACGAATCCGACGCGCCCAGATTTTCGAATATGTCGAGGTAGCCTTTCGTCTTTGCTGCCTTCCCGTATCCAGAGGTTCTCAAGCGCTGCATCGAGATCGTCATGGGCGCTCAAGGCAGAATATGTCTTACAGGAAGTTCCAACTGCCTCGTCGATCACCAGCGTCAGGCGCCCATCGCCCGACACACGGCAGAATTCAACGGAAATGCGCGGGCCGTTAGGTCTGAAGTCTTCCGTGATCGCCAAGTTTCGGCGGTCCCAGACGAGCGAACCCCATGCGAGAGCGGCGATCCTCATTGGTCGGCCGCGTCACCGTCGCTCCCTAGCCTGTACTTCAAATCATAGTGGATGATAAAGTCTAGCTCCGCCTCAGTTAATCCATAAAATGGAGCAATTAGCCGGTCAATCTCATCGATCGTTGGCTTGCATTTCTGAATCTTGAATGATTGCGTTTCCGTTCGGCCTGTTGATTTCTGTTCACGGACCAACATCGTGCTATTCTGAGACAGCTCCTTCAAATATATTTCGCTTTTCTTCCTCACATCGAGACTTTCAAGCGCACGTTCAGGTACAGGGAATGACTGTATATCCGCAGGGTTCAAATCCCTTAGGTTTGATGAAATCGTATACCACCACCAAAAAAGGCTGCTACTGAGAATTCCAATAACAGGCTTGACGTGTTCTCGGCGCGCAACGGAGAAATGGGTCTCTCGACTACTGCTACCGGACACCCCATTGACGTTGAACGCAGGAGCAAAGTCCGTGAATACCTTCCAGTACAAGCCGCCGGTCGTGCGGTAATAGATCTTATGGTCTGATCGTGACACGAAGTGGCTTATTTTTGTACTCACGCTAGTGACTTTATCAAGAATAGTGCGTTCGATTTGATCACCCAATTTCGGAACCCAGAAGATCGAGCGGTTACGCGGCACGTCCACATAGGACATCCGCTGCACCAAGCCATCACGGTTTTCGCTCGTCCACTTCTGATACCCAGTGGCGGAGGTTCTTCCATCATCGCTTGGGGTGACGATGAATATCGTAAGAGCTCGATTCACAGCGTCAAACAACTTGGCGGGCCGCCAAGCGAAATTGGCGTACCAAGCGTTCCCATGTCCTTCGAGCATGTCTTGCACGCAACGCATTCTTTGCGTTGACGGCAGAGAAAGCGGAACGATCATACTCATCGAACCGGCGGGCTTCATTAACTGGATGCTTCGCTCGATACACATAGCGTGGATTGCATTTCCATCGAGCGATTCAAACTCCTGCGGTCGATAATCGACCTGGCGCAGTTCAAGATAAGGCGGGTTGCCAACGATTACATCGAAGCCACCGTCCTGCATGATTCCATGAAATTCAATGAACCAATGGAACGGCTCGTGGCTCTTGCGCCACTTGGTGTAAGCCGCAGCATTCGTCGCGCTCACCCCATAGCCAGCGGCCAGATGTCGGTTAAGTTCTGCCTCAAGATTTTTCAACCGCTGACGCAGCGCCATTTTGTCTTGGGCCGGAACTGAACCATCACCTTCAATCTGCCGTGCGCGGAACGCGTCAAAGGTTTGCTGAAGGTCCGCTGCACTCTTCGTGATGATCTCGAGGGAGTTGTCGAAATCGAGCTTGCTAGTCAAAGCCTTTTTGACATCGGCATATGTCGCGTAACCGACGAGCGTGTTCCCGGCGCGGATGTTGAAATCAATATCCGGCAACGGCTCGATGCCGAGGTTCTCATGCTTCGGATCAGGATCGACCTGGGCGGCCAGCTTGAGGAACAGGCGGAGCTTACAGATCTCGACCGCCTCTTCCATGATGTCGACGCCGAAAAGGTTGTTCAGGATGATGCTCTTCAGCGTGAAATAGCGAGTGTTCGGGTGTGCGTTGACCTTGGCCAGCGTGGCCTTGAAGTCCTCGAACTTCTTCGGCGCGTGACCTTCGCCCGATCGCTCAAGATCGGCGACAAAGGCTTCCATCCGGTCGAGGCAGGTCTCATAGAGCGGCTCGAGAATGTTGAGCGCGGCGAACAGGAACGCGCCCGAGCCGCAGGTGGGATCGAGGATCGTGACGCCCTCGATCGCCTTCCAGAAGGCGCGCAGCAAATCCGGCCCTTCGCAGCGCTCGATCACGTCCTGAGCAAATTGCCGAATATCCAGATTAAGCGTGATGAGATCATTGATCTCCCGGACCTCGCCCGCCGCAAGCTTCGCCCGGATTTCCACATAGCGGGTCCGGCGCGCCACGACTTCGCGCCAGATCTCGGTGGGCAAGCCGAAGTCGGCGGACGCCTTCTGGTTCCACTGCGTGCGAGCCGACACGTCGTCGATGCCGGCCGCGATCTCGGGCGGAAGCGCGTGTTCCACACCGTGCTTGATGGCGGTGTAGATATAGCGATCAGGATCATCACGCAGATGATCCCAGATCGTCGGTCCGCCGGGATTCTCGAAGGCCACCTTGCATTTGGCCTTGGCGGCGTCAAAGAGGAAGGGGATCACCGTGTTCTTCGAGATGTATTCGGTGATGTCCTCCTTGGTGTAGTAGGCACCCATCTGCTTCTGGTTGATGTATTTCTCGAAGATGTAGCCAAGAACGTCGGGGTTGATCTCGTTGTCGTTGCGCAGCGGGCGTTCGTCCAGATGCCATTGGTAGCGGTCGAAATAGGCGAAGATGCGCGTGAAGGCCTCGTCCGGAATCTTGATGTCCGGGCAGCGCTCCTCGATCGGGTGCTTCTGGAACAGACCACCGTTCAGATAGGGGATGCGCCCGAGCAGCTGGTCGAGCTCCGGGTTGCGCGCCTTGCCGCCCAGCCCTTCATGGAAGAGGCGGAGCAGGAAGTAGCGGTAGAATGAATAGAACTTGTCCTGACCCTTCTCCCTTTGACAACGGGCCAACCGGTCGCGGAGGTAGTCGCGTTCGCCGTTCAGGAAGCCCTTCCGTTGCATGAAATAGATGAACATCAGCCGATTGAGCATCAGCGAGGCGTACCATTCCTTATCCGCCACCTCGGTGATGCCGCTGATGAAATCGAGGAAGGCTTTGTGCTCGGCCTTGAACTGGTCGTAGAAGCGCTTGGTGACGCGCTCGACATCGAAGGCGGCGCGCGCGCGCGTCGTCACATCGACCAGCGTCAGGGTGCTCTCTTCGGCGAGTGAGAACGCGATTGCCTGGAGCTTCTGCAGGAAGCCGCGATTGCCGGAGGTTGCGTACCAGAAATGCTCCGGCACGGAAGCGGGCTTGCCGGCCTCGCGCCGCGCCCAGCACCAAATCTGCTCGGCGCGCTTCGCGTCCGTAAAGATGATTAGGTGCTCCAGCGTCGTCTTGGCGACCTGCGTTTCGATCTTCTTCCGCGTCGCACGATCAGGGATTTGTTGCCCGGCCGGCGCCTGGCAGACCCAAGCCACCATCCCGCGCTTTTCGGCGACTGCTTTAAGGGCAAAACTTGCGCCCGCAATTGGAACGGAAAGGTCGGCACTATGCCGATCCCAGCCCAATTCCTCAATGAAGAGCTTGGCGAAATCGAACTGCTCCAGCAGCTTCTTTGCGTTACCAGTGTTGAAGTCCATCCCCAGCCCCTTTCATCACACAGTCAGGCGCGCTAGCCCGAGCGAGCAGATGATCTGCGGTTCCCCGGAGTGCACTTCATCCTGGATCAGACAAAGCCGATCCTCCTCACGCAGCGCCAGAACCAGCTCGGCTAGTTTGTCGTCGCTGATCCCCGTCTTCATTTGGCGGTTCAAAGTGTCCGTCGCGGACTGTCGCAGCGGGAACCGGTAAATTTCTTCGATCGCTTTGCCGAGTTCAGGGGGATCAAACAGCGTGCCCTTCACCTTGTCGGCGTAGCGCTTTAACCGCTCGTAGGTTCGGAAGCGCGCGCCGGACGGACGGCCGAGCTGCCCACCGACCTGCTTCTCCTCGGCGGCGATGTGCTCGACGCCCTTGGCGACCATTGCGTGGTGTTCTTCCTGTCGCGGCAAAGCGGGGGTGTTCGGCTCGCACGCCGCGATTTTCAGGATTTCGAACTGCGATTGGGTGACACTAGCGCCGTCCTGGTCGACCCAGGCAAGCGCATCATTGCCCTGTGCTGTGCGCATATAGACCAGCGCGCCTTGCGGTCGCCCGTCCTGTGGCGTGTATGCCTTCGTGGAATAGACAACCGATGGAAGCTCCGGGATGGACTTCTGCAAGGCCGGATTCGCGTCAGTCGCGTTTTTCCAAATTTGATAAGCGTAAGAGGCCAGATCAACCTCGGTATCTGCTTCGCCATCCAGAATGCCGGCGTTCTCGTTGTAAAGATCGACAAGCTCCTCGCGCTCGCCTTCATCCTCGAAGAACGCTTCATCGGTCCCGACAACTTCGGCATTTTCCTTCAAACGCTGGCGGACACGCGAACGCAACTGGATCAAGCGCTCGACACCGTCAGCCGGGAGAAAGGAATAGCAGAGGATTTTCTCTGCCTTCTGCCCGATGCGATCAACACGGCCCGCACGCTGAATGAGGCGGATGATCGCCCAGGGCAGGTCATAGTTCACGAGTATCGCACCATCCTGAAGATTCTGGCCTTCGCTGAGCACATCGGTAGCGATCAGGACGCGCAACTCTTCGTCGGCCTTGAACTTGTCACGTTTGTTGTTGCTGCCGGGGCTGAAGCGCCACGCAAAACTGGTCGGGTCCGATGTTTCGCCCGACACCGCGGCGATCGACTTGAGGCCTCTAGCCTTCAGCTGTCGCTCAAGATAGCGAACCGTGTCGGCAAACTGCGAGAAGATGATGATCTTTTCCTTGGGATGCTTCTTGGTCAGCAGGTCGAAGAGAGACGCGAGCTTGGTGTCCTTCGACGGGTCCCATTGGCCGCAATCGTCGATAATCTTCAGGAGCCGCGCGCTGTCGGTTAGCAGATCCTTTTTCAGCTGAGCGACAAACAGGTCCGGACGAAGCCACTTGAACCGCTTCCTGTACTGGCCGGCGTAAAGCCTATACGTTTCCGCCGCCTGCGCTCGAAAGGCGGCCTCATCGCGCAGATTGAGTGCTTCGGCGTCCTGAGTATTCTCATCTTCTCCTTCTGCGAACAGTTCGGCGTCGGCACTCTGATCGTCGATATCCTCGTCATAGTTCGCGGTGTCCAAAAGCCCGGCATCCTGCGTACCGAGTGGCAATGGAAGATCGTTCTCGATGGCGTGCAGGAAGATGTAGTTCCGTAGGACGTGGCGCTCTAGCGATTGCTGGAACGCCTCACCGCTGCTTTCCAGCCGCTTGAACAGGTTGGTGCGGCAAAAACCCATGAGGCGCTTGCCCGCGCGGGAAAGGTCATCGAGTTGCTTCGCCTCATTCGGTGTCGGGGGCTTGTGCGGCTTAGGCGCGACATAGTTGCCGAGGCCGTAGCGCGGCAGGTGCATGAGATTGATCGCATCCACGACCGGCGCGGCGTAAAGCTTCGCGTATTGATCAGCGGTGTCCTTGTCGTCGATCTTGAGCCGAAGGGTACGCGGTACGCGCTCAGGGAAGTAGGAACGCGATCCGTCTTCGAACGTCAGGAACTTCCGACCGTTGGCAGGGTCGGTCTGAGCATAGTTGTCCTGAATGAACGTGCGCGTGCGACGAACCATGTAGAGGCGCATCAACTCGCGCCAGTCATCTGCGTGATCGCTCTTCTCAAAGGCCGCGAGGGATCTGACGGGGCATTGATGACGCCGGATGAATTCTGTTTCCCCGATGTCTTGCAACAGCCGTTCGGGTCGAACGCCGATGTCCCGATCCTCCGGGACGAAAAGACGAAGCTGGTTCGAAAGATCGCCGTAGGTCTTGTTGTAAGGTGTCGCGGACAAGAGGATGCAGCGGCTTTCGTTCTCCTGTAAATATTCCTGGATCGCTCGGTATCTGCGCCCTTCATGGTTGCGGAGATTATGGCTTTCGTCGATCAGGACCACACGGTATCGCCGAAGCTCGGGCAGTTCTCTCGCTACTCGCGTGACCGAGAGTACTTTTGCAAGGAGGCGGTATTCGGCAACATAATCCTCCCACATCTTGACCAGATTCTTCGGGCAAATAATGAGTGTTTCCGTGAAGTGATCATCCTGAAATATCTTGGCGAGCGCGGTCGCCATTAATGTCTTACCCAGACCAACAACGTCGCCGATCAGGACACCACCGCGCTTGTTCAAATGGTGAGCGGCGATTTTGACTGCGGCCTCTTGATACGCAAAAAGCTGCTTTCCAAACTCCGGCGGTATACAAAATTCGTTGAGACCTGCGCGTGCTTCCTGCGCCAAGTGGTAGGCCATCTTCACGTAGATCATGTACGGCGACAAGAGCTCCTCACGTGCCCAGCTCTCCTCGATGACCTCTATTAGTTCTGCGGTGATATCGATGCACCACCGGTCGCTCCAGCGATCCTCAAACCAATTCGCGAGTTTTTGTGTGGCATCGTGGTCCAGAACGTCGACGTTCAACTCACCCTGCTTGGAAAGCCCCGACAGCGTCAGGTTGCTACTCCCCATGAAGCCGGTGACTGGATTGTTTGGATCGGGACGAAACAGGAGATACAGCTTGGCATGCAGGGGATGTTTGAGGAACAGCTTCACCGAAACCTGACCGGCCTTCAGCTGACCGGCAAGGCGCTGCAGGCCGGCCTCGTCCGCATTATTGGGCATGCCTAGTGTCAACTGAACGCGGAATTCCTCCGCTAATTTTCGCTTCAACCTCAATGCTGTTTGATTGTCGAGCGGCTGTTCATCTTTCCCGGCGCCAAGGCCGATCCGCAGTTCGTCCTGCGGCAGGCGCTGCATTCCGACCAACAAGCGACATTGGTTCCCAGGCCCGCCATCCCAGTTTGAGATCAAATCATCGATCGACTTCCAGCCGCGAAGATTGAAGTAGCCCACACAGAAGTCTCCCCGCTCGGAGATCTGAAGTGTGTCTCGAAGCGCTGGCAGGAGCCCCGTTTCGATGTTGTCAAATATACGTGGCATTGAACCCCAGCACGTCGTCTTGCGTGGTACGCTGCTTTGTCATGTTTTGAATGCATAGCGTAATGGGAGCGGGCTGGTCGGCGGTCATTCGATGTCTTTCCCATTTTCGTCGTGCACGGTGTGAACCTTGGTGAGCTTTTCAATTTCGTCTTTTCGGAAGCGCCAAGTGCCTCCAACCTTGAAGCCGGGAAGTTTGCCGTCGGCAGCAAGGCGGTATGCCGTTTTTTCGTTGATCTTGAGGTACTCAGCGACCTCGCGGATCGTCATGATGTCGTTGCTCATTGGCGCGAAGGCCCTCTCGAGAAGCGATACTGAGAAAATGCGGGAAGATTGCGGAAACTGCAAGTGGGTGCACATTTTGAAAGTATTTGAGTATGGGCGTGCCGGGAACGCACTGCCGCTCAACCGACACGCCCATCCTGCGTCATGACCGGCCGACGCCAGCCATGCGGCCGGCGAAAAACTCGCGCCGGCCTGGTGGGCTCCGAGCGGGTTCGCCGCCATCCCCACCGCCGCGCTCGATCCGCCCCACAGTGCGGCGTCTCCCGCGGTCCCCGCGCTTATCGGGTCCGGGTCCCCATCGGTCGTCGTGATCCGGTTACGCAGCCTCGGGCGGCAGCGTGGACGTCATCTCGGCGATCGCCTGGAACTCGGTCAGGAATTCGGGACGATGCTGCATGAGGTAGCGAACCACCCGGGCGTTCCCGAGCAACCTCGCCAGGTAGCCTTTGACAACGGTCAGATGCAGGTGGTCCTGACCGTAGGTCTCCTGAATGGAGGTGATCGACTCCTGAAGGCGCGCCAGTTCGCTCTCCATCCGGGCCATGGCTTCGGGCGTTATTCCCTTGATGCGCTTGGGCTTCACACCTTCCGCAAGCTGCGCCTGCGGGGTGCCGGCCAGGATCGCCGAAGCGTAGGCCACCGAATAGTTGTTGGCGTTGACCAGCAGTTCGGCGGCCTCGATCTGGCGCAGCGGCTTCATTTTCCGGAGGATTTCGAACACGGCCATCGGACAGGGCTTGTCCTTGAGGATGGCGACCGCCTCGTCGCAGATCCCGTTCAGCATCCGGACCTTGCGACGGACGCTCTGGGGATTGATGTCCAGCGCCTTGGCGATCTTTTCTTCCGGAACGCCGCGCTCGATGGCGCGCCGGATCATCTTGTGCTCCTGAACGGGCGACAACCGGCTGATCCGCTTGTTGTAGGTGAAGGCCTCATCGTCGGTGGAGACCAGGCACTCGACCCGTTCGATGCCCAGATCCTTCAGCACCTCGATGCGAACATGACCATCCAGCAGCAAGAAGGTGCCCGGATTCGTTGGATCGCGGGCGACCACGGGTGGTTCGACGAGACCGACCTCGCGGATCGAGGCGGTGATCTGCTGGTATTTCTTGCTGGACTTCGTAGCAGTCCGGAGCACCTTCACCGGGAGAAGGGCTTCGACGGCCAGTGTCACGCAGTCGTCTTCAAAGGCATGGGCGACGATATCGGAAAGGCGGCGATCTTTCCGTGTCATGGATCCGTCCTGGCATGGTGCTCCAGGTAGGTGGGCATAGCCTCGAGGTTTTCGGCACGCAGCAGTGTCAGGAAGTTCTCGTCACTCCGGAGCGCGCGGAACGCCTCAGTGACGAACAGGAGCCGGCCCTGCGCCAATTCCGCCTTCTTGATCATCAGCTTCTGGCGATTGGCCTCCTGTTGATAGGCTCGCACAAGGGCGTCGCTCGTCAGGGGGCGTCTTGTGCGGTTCACCTCGCGGCCGAATGGCGTCTCATCGACACGCGGCCCATGGCGCTGACGTCGGTCGAGCAGACGCCGCACGGCCGCGAACTTCTTCCCGCGCAGCTTCTTTTCCGTATAGGCCTCCATGAGCGCGCGCTGGGCGCCTTCGTCATCCGCTCGGGAGATTTCGATCGCGAGGTTCAGCGGCATGAGCCCGGTCTCGACGGCAGACACGAGACGCTGCTCGCCGCGCTCCAGCAGCCCGGCGATCATGTTGACGTATTCGGGGCTGACCCCGATCTTGTCCGCAATCGCCCGGTCGTTGTAGCCACGCTTCCGCAGAGTACCAATTTCCTGCATCAGATCGATCGCGCGATGCTGACGCCTGGCGCAGTTCTCGACGAGGCTCATGACCAGGCAATCGCTCTCATCGGCGTCGATCACGATGGCAGGGATCGTGTCCTGCTTCAATTCGATGAAGGCTTCGAGCCGCCCCTGGCCGCAGACGAGGTCGTATTCCGCGGGCTCCGTGTCCGCACGCCGGGTCACGGTGATCGGGCGCTTGAGACCGATCCGCGCGATGCTCTCGACCATTTCCTCGAATGTTCGCCGGTTGCGCACGCGCGGATTGAGGATCCGGATCCTGTCGGTCGAGATGAGGGTCACATGCTTGTGGGTATCGGTCGAGATGTCATCGGGCATCAGGCCACCTCCGAGAATCTGGCCCTGCCGGCCATCGAGAAGAAGAAATCGAGCGTGTCGAAGCGATAGGCATCGAGAGACAGGCCGTTCTGCTCAGCCAGCCGAAGCCGGTCCGCGGTCATGTCGATGCTCGGGAGAACGTAGTAGTCGCGTGGTGCCGCGTTCAACTCGTCCATGCGTATGGCGATGGTGATGTCCGGCAAGAGTCCCGTGTCGAGGCGGATGCGCCAACGCAGCGAGCCCGCGGCGGTCTCGAAGCATCTCGACAGCACGACCGATACCGTGAATTCGTCATTGACGGTCAGAAGCTCGGTCCGGGGATCCTGAACGGCACTGCCACCCGCATTCTCGATCCCGGCAATCACGTCGGCAACGATCTGCGGATGTGCCTCACGGAGCTTGCGGTTGATCTCGATGTATCGGTAGTCGCGGTCGGGCTGATAGCCGACCATCTCATAGGCGCGCAGCAGGCTGCCGAACCGGGACCGGAATGCACTCGATGAAGGTGTGTCCTCATGCTCGTCGATGATCAGTCCGGAAAGGAAGCCCTCCTTGGCGAGCAGCGCCCGAAGCGCGTCCAGCAGGTCCTGGTCGGAAAGATGGCGGCTGCGGGCATCGACGATTTCCCGGGCGCGCAGGAACAGCGCTTCATCGACGATGGCCGGATAGGCGCCCTCGGACCTGATCCACATCTCGCGCGGGTTCACGACCCGACGCTGCTTCAGCTTGAACGAGATCTTGTTGAAGACGTTGTTGCCAATGTATTTCTCGTTGGTTAGCACCTGATGGACCGTCGCCCGCGTCCACGGCCGACCGAGATCTGTGCGCAGTCCGTCGGCATTCAGGGCATCCGCGATCTCTCGTTCGGATCGGCCCTCCTCGACGAACATGCGGTACATGCGCCGGACAACGTCCTGCTCGTCTTCGGGACCGGGGACGAGAATGACCCTGTCGGTCTGAAGGCTCTTCTGCTCGCCGCGCGACAGCTCGCCCTTGGGATTGCCGTGCTCGTCGATCAGCACCCGGCGCAATCCGTATCCGGGCGCGCCGCCCTGGCGAAAACCGAGTTCGACCAGGCGGCACTGGCCCGCGAAAACCTTCACGGAGAGCTCGCGACTGTATTCACCGGCCATGACCCGCTTGACGGTTTTCAGCAGGTTCGAGCCGATGCTGCCGTCATTTTCGAACTGCTCGCCGCAGTAATGGACTCGGATCCCGGCACGCGAGCAGACATGCTCATGATAGGCGCCTTCGTCGGCATCCTGGAACCGGCCCCAGCGGCTGACGTCATAGACAAGGATCGCCTTGAAGTCGGCCTGACTGGACTGAACTTCGGCCATCAGGTTCTGCAGTGCCTCGCGGCCGTCGAGGCGTAACCCGCTTCGGCCAGAATCCTCGAAGACGCGCAGGATCTCAAGACCGCGATCCGATGCATATTTGCGGATGACGTCGAGCTGGTTCTCGGTCGAGTATTTCTGGTGATCCGTCGACATCCGGACATAGGCGACGGCCGGGATGTCGTCATCGGGTTTGTCATCGGCTCCAGGCCGGCTTTCCGAGTAGCGCCTACTCAACAGATCGTCCTCACGCTATTCCGGGCGTAACTCGTCGTTCCTGCAACGCCTCCGGTTCAACTCTCCTTGCCGTTTTAAATCCAAGGAGGGTGGAATGTCGTTTCCGAAAAAGGGCAAGTTCTTTCCAGCTGGCAACGGGCATGATCATGGCTATAGTGATCAGGTTCGAACGTGTTTCGCGGACGAAATCGCTGCTGCGCTGCGCCGTTCACTTGGGCCGACTGGTGCCGGAGTAAAGACGGTGGCCGGCTGGACCGGCGCCAACGAGAAGACCGTGAAGAACTGGTTTGCGGGGCGCTACGGCCCCAGCGGGGAACATCTCGCTGTACTCGTTCGACATTCCGATGAGGTGCTCAACGCTTTCTTGGTGATGGCGGGGCGGCAGGATCTGATGGCAGCGACCAAGCTCGCTGCGGCCGAGCGGGCGATCATGGAATTGCTGGTAGCAGTCCAGAACTTGGCGCAGGATCGAGATGGCGGTCGCACCAGTAGCTGACCGCCACCGAGTTTCCGATCAGATGGTCGGTTGCTGCAGGCGGCCCTTGGCGGGAGTGCTGGATCGGATCATCGCCTGCTCGTACTCCTCGATGTCCAACAATCGGTAGACGACCCTCCCGCCGAGCTTGACGAAGCGCGGACCTTCGCCGGTCCAGCGCCAGCGTTCCAGTGTGCGGGGTGAAATGTTCCAGTGAGTAGCGAGCTCGATCTGGCTCAAGTGTGCTGCTTGCATTTCCGTTTCCTTTCGCGTTGACCACATGGGCTGCGACACGACGAAGGCGTTGGTGGAAAACACTATCAAGTCATATGTTTAGGACGCGGCCATTCTCCGGGAGAAACCGCAGCCGACGTGGCCCGCATCGCTCGACCAACAGCACCGCGCATTGAACTGCGTTCGTTTTTGGTTATATTGAATACGTCAAGCGAGAAAGGAGCGTCCCAATGTCCCGAACGACCACGATGACGGTTCGCCTCAGCGGCGCGCTCAGCGACTTCGTCGCTGCCAATGTCAGCGAGAGCGGCTCCTATGAGAATGTCAGTGAGTACATCCGCGATCTGATTCGTCGCGACAAGGATCGCGCGGAGCAGGAAGCCTTCGACCGGCTGAAAGCTGAACTGACCCATGCCTACGCGGCTCCGGAGGCGTCCTATCGGCCGCTGACTGCGGCTGACGTCATCGCTCGAAACCGAACCTGAACTGACATGGCTGGCGTGCGCATCCAGGAGGCGGCATCCCATCGCCTCGACGACATCTATCGCTACACCCGCGATCGATGGGGTGCCGAACAAGCCGATCGCTACGTAACCGGGCTATTCGAGGCGTTCGCAAAGATTGAAAGCCATGGGGTGGTTTCAAGACCCGTGCCAGCGGAATTTGGTGTCGAGGGCTTCTTCTTTCGCTACGAGCAGCATTTTGTCTACTGGCGCCGCCTATCGAACGGCGACATCGGCATCGTCACGATCCTGCACCAACGGATGCATCAGATTGAACGGTTCCGGGATGATTTCGGCTTGTCGTGAAACCATCGCGTTGGCAGCATGTTGCTGCGTAGCCTCTGATTTCCCGAGCTTTTCTCAGGAACATGGGACATCCAGAAGGCGCACTATGAGAGAGTTTGTCGGCAGGTCACCGTCCTCCGCCAGTATCAATCTTTGATTTAATTAGAAAAATATTGCTCGTTCGTGCTTTTTCGCACCCGTGTATGCGCGCACGATCGATGTCCGTCGCGGAGCGGCTGGCGTTTTCGGGTCCGGGTTCCCCGGCATGCGGCAGGGCGACCCGTCGCGCCTACTGGAACAACTGCATGATCGTCTGCGGATTTGAGTTCGCTATCTGGAGCGACTGGATCGCGAGTTGCTGCTGGGTTTGCAGCGCCGCGAGGCGTGACGACGCCTTGTTCATGTCGGTATCGACGAGTTGGCCGATTCCACGCTCCATGGCGTCCGCCAGCTTTGTCGCGAACTCGTTTTGACTATCAACCCGGTTCTTCACGGCGCCGAGTTGGGCCGCGACATTGACCATCTGCCTCGTCATCGCCTCGACAGTGTTGATCATGTCGTCGATCTGCTCGCTCGTCGTCGAATTGTCGAGGGTCAGCTCGATGGCGGTCGCCGGCGCAGTAGCCCCGCGGATCAGCACGTAATTGATGTCCGATCCGGCCTGGACCGCGAACGCTTCGCTGGAAAGGATTCCGTATTCTCCGCTCCCTCCGTTGTCGACGAAATACTGTACGTTCGTGTCCGTTCGCGGCGGCGGCGTGTTGATCCGGTAGTTGATGGTTCCCACTCGTACATTGCCGGCGCTGTCTCGAATGAAGGAGCTTACCAGTTCCTTGTCCAGGGAATCCTCGCCAGTGTTCCAGGATAGCCAGTTTTGACCGTTGAACGACGCCGCATCCATGGTCGTCTGCAACTGTTGCCTTAACTGCGTCAGTTCCTCATTGATCTTGGTCTTGTCGACGCCGTCCCCTCGGGCGACGACCAGCTTGGCCGTTATTTCGGCCATTATTTCAATCGAGGGCTTCACCGCCGCCGTCGTGACGTCGAGCCGGGCGGCGCTCAGTCCGAGCGCATCCTGAACGGCAGCGATGGCCTTCACGTCCGAGCGCATCGTGGTCGAGATCGACCAATAGGCCGCATTGTGCGAGGCCTCGGAAATGCGGAAGCCCGTGCTGACCTGGTTCTGCGACGTTGCGAGCCTGGTGTTGACGGCTCGCAACGACTGAAGTGCAGTCATTGATGACGCATTCGTTAAGATGCTACTCATATTACGCACGCCTGACGCAACAAAACCAAATGAATCCCCTGGTTAGCTACTTCGTTAGGCTTAATGGAAAGTAACCGAAGCTCAAAAGCCGGCAATGTCATTGCCTGTCGATTCAGGCACTTGGCGGTCACTTCGAGACTTGGCCCACCTGCGCACCGGAAGGGGCGGCAGCCTCGCTGACGTTCGGTGCTTACGGGAAACCGGGAGAAAATCCCTCTCTCCGCCAGAAAGTCATAATTTCAAATATCGATAGCGAAATCGATGCCGCTTTTCCGTCGCGAAGCCCACCGCGGCCCCGCTCTTGTCCGCGCGAAGTGACGACATACCGCAGTCGCGCCGGATTGCCCGCCTACGAGGCCGCGCCGGTCATCCTTGCGTTGACGAAGACGTCATAGCGGGTGCTCTTTCCCGTGATCTGATGCGACGGCTTGCGTATTCCCGGCATGGGTTCCGCGCGCAGGGGCCACTTCAGCACCACGCGGCCTTGCGCGGCTTCCAGCGCGGCATGCATCAGTTGCAGCGCATCGGGATCGGTGCCGACCAGATCCCGTATCAGCCTCATCTCCTTCTTCACCAACGCCGTATTGTCGCGTGGCGGGTGCATCGGATCGACGAGAACCACCTGCGGGTTCAGTTGAGGAAGCAGGGAGCGCGAGTCGCCATGGATCAGCGTCATTCGCGCGATCGTTTCGGCATGGCGGCCGCCTTGCGCCCTGGCGCGCTCCATCCCCTCGGCAAGCAGGGCATGCATCGTCGGCGAGCGTTCGATGAGCGTGACGCGCGCGCCAAGCGACGCGAGGAAAAAGGCGTCGCGGCCCAGCCCGGCGGTCGCATCGACGATTTCCGGTGTCACGCTGCTCGAAAACCCCGCGGCTTTCGCCAATGCCTGCCGGCGTCCCTCGCCAGCGCGAAAGCGGTGGCCGACGGCCCCGCCGACGAAATCGACGATCAATGGCGATGTCCCGAGCTTCTGCGTCATCGTCTGGTCTCAGAAGGGAACGGGAGAGGTGAACGTGACATCCGGCCCGTCGGGATGACGTAGGGAAAGTGCCTCGGCGTGGAGAAGCAGGCGGGTCGACGCGGCCAGCGCCGCGCCGTCGGCATAGAATTCGTCGCCCAGGATCGGGTGGCCCAGCGCCTTCATATGCACGCGCAGCTGGTGCGTGCGCCCGGTCAGCGGAAACAGGCGAAGGCGCGTCGTGTTCTCGCCATGGCCGAGGACGCGCCAGCGCGTCTGCGCGGGCTTGCCGTGCTCATGGTCGACGCGATGCCGGGGTTTGTTGTCCGCATCGATCGCCAGCGGCAGGTCGACCGTTCCTTCCTCGTCCCGCATCAGGCCCCAGACCTTGGCCACATAGGACTTCGTGACGGTGCGCGCCTCGAACTGCGCTGCGACGAAGGCATGGGCCTTGCGGTTGAGCGACATCAGCACCACGCCGGACGTGTCCTTGTCAAGCCGGTGGATGATCGACGCCTGCGGGAACTGCTTCTGCACGCGCGTGAGAAGGCTGTCGGACAGGGCAGGGTGGCGGGCGGGCACGGAAAGCAGGCCGCTCGGCTTGTCGAGCACGAGAAGATCCGCGTCGCGATGGAGAAGCGAAACATACGGCTCCAGCGGCGGATTGTAGACGGGAACGGCCTCGGCAAATGTGCTCATGGCGACCGTCTACCACTTTTCGGCGCGTCCGCGCACCATTTCGCGAATGGTCCGGTCCTCCGGTCGAGAGGCCTCGCCCGACAGAACTCCGGCGCCTCAGCCGTCTGGTTCGAGCCGCAGGTCCGACATCTCGTAGAACGGCCGGATCTCGATCTCGCTCGGCCCCGGCATCGGATTGGGGCAGCGCTTCACCCATGCCACCGCCTCGTCCATGTCCGCGACCTGCCAGATCCAGAACCCCGCCACCAGTTCGCCCGTTTCGCGAAAGGGGCCGTCGATCACCGTCCGGCCGGGCCCGTCGAACGCGATGCGCTTGCCGTGCGAGGACGGCTTGAGGCCGTCGGCCGCGACCAGAATGCCGGCCTCGCGCAACGCGTCGTTGAACCTGCCCATCGCGGCCATGTCCTGCGCGGTGGGGAGAATGCCCTCTTCGCTGTCCCGCGTAGCCTTCACCAGCACCATGACGCGCATCGTTCTTCTCCCTGTCGCGCCCGCCGCTGCTGCATGAACCCCGCAACGATCCGAAGGTTTCATGAAGTCGATGATGATCCCCGATCCTGCCCGTCGGGGCGAAGGGCCGCCAATGCGTCGTCGACGCTTCTGGCGTAGCGGACGAGCGGCTTGCGCAGGCCGTGGGTGAGCAGGACGCGGCGAACGTCGTGGCTGGCCCCGGTCAGCCAAAGTGCGACGCCGCGCCGCCGCGCCTTGTGCGCAAGGCCTTCGATCATGTTGGCGCCGGTCGAATCCATGAACGGCACGGCCGAGAAATCGACGATCAGCGCCTTGTGGCCGTCCTGGATGCGGTCGAGAACGGAGCCGATCGAGGCGGTCGCTCCGAAGAACAGCACGCCCGTGACGCGATAGATGACCACGTCGGGATTTGCCGCGGCCTGCTCGTCATAGGCGCTGCGCGGCCGCGATGCGTCCGCCTCGTCGTATCCCACCAGCGGAATGTCGGTGGTGACGGCGGCGGCGCGGCTCATGCGCTGGATGAAGAGCACGGAGCCGAGCGCGAAGCCGACCACGATCGCTTCGGTCAGGTCGCGGAAGATGGTCAGCAGGAACGTCGTGCCGAGCACGGCGGCTTCTCCCCAGCCCGAGCGCAGCAGGATGGCGATGGCCGGCTTCTCGATCATATTCCAGGCCACGATGGCGAGCACGCCGGCGAGCGCCGCAAGCGGGATATACGAGGCAAGCGGGGCGGCGATCAGCATGAACAGCA
>WPCJ01004428.1_pt1 | contig 24680 bp, 26 predicted proteins | sample 5399831 | NCBI WGS metagenome assembly WPCJ01 (sample SAMN12869470, study PRJNA574797) | sludge metagenome | isolation source: wastewater treatment of pH10 | place: China:Beijing | collected 2019-05-20 | reverse complement strand
TACTGGGCCCATCTCCCGCAGGAGATCGATCCGGCAGGTTTCCCTGCCTTCGCCCGCACCGCGTCCAGCCGCGCTAGCGGCAGACCCCCGTAGTGGGGTCGGACGGTGGCCCTCAGCCACCCGAGTGCGAGGGGTACGTCTACCCTCACCCGCAGGCGCCGCATCCTGCCCCGCTCAAAGACGCCTCATGAGAGCGCCCCTCGCGAACAAGACGGGAGGGATATTGGCGGCAATGGGAATTTTGTCAAGAACAAAATAGGAACAGTTAGGGCTGAGGCGTAGGGCGGATGAGCGCAGCGTAATCCGCCGGCCGAGTTGATGGCAGAGACTCCGCGGCGGATTACGCTTCGCTCATCCGCCCTACGGTCGACAAAAAACCGGCCGTGCGGACCACCCGCACAACCGGCTCCCAACACTCAACGCAACGCTTACAGGCCGGTATAACCCGCCTTGACCGGATCGTTGCTGCCGTCGCGCTCGCGCAGATATGTCAGGCCGCAGACGGTGAGCCGCTGCATGTCGGTCTCGCCGCCGTCGAACAGCGACTGCACATATTCGGTGACCTTGATGCGTGCTTCCTCGCTCACGTCTTCAGCACGATTGGCCATGAGATTATAGGTCTGCATGATGCGATCGATGGCGATTTTCATGTCGTCTTTCCCCTTAGACAGCTCTTCGATGGACATCGGCCGCGCCTAGTTCGGCGCGGCCTGGAATTGGGCGATCGCCCGATTGGCAAGACGGAGCTTGTTGCCCTCGCCGCGATGAAACATCTGCACGATGATCTCGAGCAGCCGGTCATTGGTGACGTAACTGTCCGGAATGACGCCCGAGCGCCGCAGGAAATTCGAGGCAATGGCATAGGCATCGCCCACCACCTCGACATTCATCACCTTCAGACCGCGTTCGACCAGCATGACTCGATCTCCAAAGATGTGGAGATAAGTCACGTGGGGGAACTTGGTTCCGTGATGAGTAGTCCAGTTCTCAAATAGGCGAGCGAAGTTCGCAAAGTGCATGTGCAGTCAAACTCGTGGACGACGACGAACAGAGCGTGCCGCCATCTATCGCCCTCGTCCTTTCCGGTCCGGCATGCGGCACTTCGGCTAATCAGGTGCCTTGACGCAAATCTACCTTAGATTGTATTTGAGCCCCGCGCATTTCGCACAGATGTGATCCCATATCCTCTTGGAACCACTGCATGACGAGTTTGCCTTTGAGGACGCCCTTCAAGCGCCTATTCCGATTTCGCCCCGAACAACGAGACGAAGAACTTCAAATAAAGACTTTACCAATCAATAGCGACGTAACGGACGGTGAACAGTCCCTGCGGCTTTACCGAATTTACGAAACCGTTTCCAAAAACATTGAGCGTGAAAACTCACTCCTGAATTTTCGCATCTTGTGGGCCGTATTTTTGAGCGCTGGCATGTTAACTGCTGAAACTTTCATCGCGAACTACACCAAAGAGTACTATCAAGCGCGGCCATCGATTCATCTGGTGGGCCAAGCTGCAATCATTCTCCTTTCAGTCCTCGCGATCTTCTTCTGCTACATGTCGAAGGAAGGCGTGCTGGCTGCCCAGGCGCAGATGTTGGAGATCAAGGAAGCGTACAATCGTTACGCTCCAACGATGAAGGATTTCGGATTTCCGAGACCTTTTGGCGACAAGGAGAGGCACGATACCGGCGATTACAATGCGATTGCATTCCCGATCGCGCTCATGACACTTTGGCTGCTTCTGGGCGTTGGCCAGTGCGGGATTTTCGTCTACCACCTGAACGCACTTCCCCACGATACGACCCTATCCAGATGTATCGCTGCCCCCAAACTCTGCTTGAGCATCATCGCGAAACGCTTGGACAGCGCGCAGGATGCCCAAACAAAAAAGGCGCCCTGAGAAGGCGCCTTTCCTGCCTGTCGCGGGATCGCCCGCTCGGCACAAACCAAACCCCATGCGGCGGCTCCATATGGGAGAGCGCCGCATCCCCCAGCCACGGGATTGTTTACTTCAGCGACGTGTTGAGCGTCGTGAACTTGGTGTTGAGCGTGCTGCCGAGACCGTTCACGACGGCGATGATGGCCAACGCGATGCCGGCGGCGATCAGGCCGTATTCGATGGCCGTGGCGCCGCGCTCGTCCTTCAGAAATCGGCTAAACAAAAGCGACAATATCCCCTCCTGGTACTGAAAATGGACACCGGAACCGCCGGGTCCATGCGCGGGAACCTGAGGCAAAGCCCTTAAGATTTCGCCAATCGACGCGGCTCACAGGACCGGCGCTTCAGATTTCCAAGGCAGCGCCTGACACTGCGCAAGATGTTGTCGTGTAGAGGACGGGACAGCCGGGAAAAGACGCGATCCTCAGTCGAGTGAGATGGACTGTCGACCGCGGGTGCCCCTCCAGCTCGTGGGCGAAGCTGGTAAATCCCGATTTGGGGAAGAGCGATCCGGCGCCGCGGAGCAATCTGCAGAAGCGCTCGTCGATGCAGGTTCCGATGCGACAAGGCCGGGCGGCATCTCCTTGGGCGATGGCGGCGGCGCCGACCGCGCGGCAACCGATGTTGGCTTCAAGCCGAACTGTCTGGGCATCGATCCCTCCATCTGTGAAGACCCTGGCAGCGCCGCGTGACGTTCCAAGGTTCAGGCCGACGACGAACTTGTACCCCACGACGCTTGCGAGTGACTTGCTTCAGGTCAATCAGGCCCACGAATGGCTTTGGCAGCGCTGACGGATTGAGCGCAGCACAATTCCGCCGTCGTCACGGCAGGCTCAGCCGGCTGGTTGCGCTCCCGCCACCCTGCGGGTCGGGGATCTTGCCGATCGAGCGGACTTGTCGCCGGACATGTCGCGGCGCCCGGCGATCCCGTCAGCCGCTACTGCGCGATAGCGCGCCGCGAGCGGTTGATCAGCAGCAGCGGCGCCCATGCGCCGAGCACAGCAACGAGGGCCATCGAGGCCAGCAGGAGATATTTCAGCGGATGATCCGTGGCGGCCAGCGATCCTTCGAAATTGAAACTCGACAGCAGCGACTCCAGCACGCCGAGATTGAAGATGGTGACCGCGATGAACCCGCCGACAACGGCGCCAAGAATATTCGCGAGCCATCCCAGCGGGCCGCGCCCGTGCGACTTCGCCTCATGGATGCCGACGGCCAGCATCACGAGAAGGCAAACCATCATCATGGCCATCGGGCCGCCGACGCTGGCTTTGGGACCGAAGATCCCGAGCAGAACCATCGCCAACACGGCGAGCAGTGCAATCATCTTCATGGCAATGACCTCTCGCGCAAAGCTATTGGTCGCGTTCGGCATGCAGAGGTTCAATGCGCGCCGGCCGCCTGCCCGTCCGGCTGATCCATGCCTGCCAGCCACGAACAGATGGCGGCCGGCAGTCCCCAGACCGGCCCGACATACCACCACACCTCGGAATAGCGCTGCATGAGCTCCTTGCCTCCGCTCTCGGCCGTGAGCAGGTAAAGCAGTCCGGCAGCCATGACGAAGCCCGCGCCAAAACAGACGAGCGCACGCCAGCGGATGTGCGACAGTTTGCGGTCGATGACCGCCGTGGCCCACAGCGGAAGCAGCGCGAAAACGAAGCCGACCATGAAGGAGGACGGCCAATAACGTGCGTCCTCGAAGACGGGGCCGGGATAGTTCACGATGGCAAGACAGGCGACGCCATAGAGCCAGCTCAGAACCGGCCCGACGAGAAGGAATATCCGATTGCGCGTCATGCCGAGGTCTCCGCGATCTGCATCTGCGGTTTGTCGAGATGGGCATCGGGAGGTTCACGCACATGGTTTCGATTTTCGCGCGCCGCTAGCGGGCGAGATGAATGCCGAACAGATATGGCAGGCTCATGGTGAGGAGGGAAAGCACGACGATCCCAAGCACCACGCCATCGCCCTCCTCGGCGCGTACAGGCGGCACTGGCCCGATCCATCTCAGAATAGTCCGCCACACCTCGGCACCTACAACCTTCTGCTTGGCGACGGCAACGAAGCCATTCGTGTCCCGTCACAATGTTTGCGCAAAAGATAATCACGCGCGGGCACTTAAGTTCAGGAACGTCGCCATCTGCGCGGGATTGTCGCTGTGATCCTCAACCGACGGAGTGCTCCCATGAACATGAAGAAGATTTTGATCGGCTCGGCCTGCGCCCTCATGCTGTCGTCAACCTTCGCAGCCGCGCAGTCCAGCCAAGGCAAAGGCGGAGCTGCCATGACCGGCGAGAGCGCCGATCCGAGCAAGACGCCCGGCGCCGGCATGGCGCCCGCCAACCAGCCCAAGGGTACGATGAGCAAGGACGGCATGGGCACCAGCGGCATGTCGAACGGCAAGAATATGGGCGGGGCCAACAAGAATGGCGATGGCCAGATGACCAAAGGCGGCATGAACAAGTAACGCTGCAAGTAACGTTGCAAGGGCCGCACATGTCGTGCGGCCCTCTTCGTTCAAATCATTCAGGCCGGTCCGAAGATGGCCCAGATCACGAACGTGATCGCGCCGGCAAGCAACACGGCGACGATTGCTGCAAGCAACTCGTTTTCCTTGGCCTCGTCTTCACCGCCGAATTTCACCGCCTTCTACCTTCGTGAGTGAACGCCGTGGCGACGCCGCCGTTCCGACAGATATCCGCCGTCGCGACAAGATGGCCAGGAACGATGCCAACTCCTCCCTGTTGAACAGCCACACAAGCCAAGGGAGGACATCATGGCTGAACGTGAAACCGGCAATCTCATCGGCTCCGACAAGGTGGAAGGCACAGCTGTCTACGGCGTGGACCGCGAAAAGATTGGCTCGATCGAGCGCGTGATGCTCGAAAAGGTCAGCGGCAAGGCATCCTATGCCGTGCTCGGCTTCGGCGGCTTTCTCGGCATCGGCGACGACCACTATCCGCTGCCCTGGCAGTCACTGAAATACGACACCGAACTCGGCGGCTACCTGACCAACGTGACCAAGGACCAGCTACAGGGCGCGCCGAAGTACCGCAATGAAGCCGACTGGGACTGGCAGGACACCGGCCGTGCCCGCAAGGTGGACGACTATTACGGAACGCCGTTCGTTTGATCGTGTTCGATGCGATGGGCCACGGTTCGCCGGGGCCTTGTCGTGTTGCGGAGGCGACGAAGGACTTGGCGCCCGCGAGCGCTGCCGCTGATGTCCCTATCAACTTGTCTGAGGTTTCTGGTGAAGGTCCGTTACCTCGGATAGAGCCGGACTTCGTTGTTCACCAGACAAGCTTTATCGCGCCAGAGATTGACAAAAAGCAGACGACCCACATCAGTATCTGTCCAGCCGCCCCCTTGAGCTTGAAGCCGGCACCTTCGAATTCAATCGGTCCTTCGGTCTGCCGAAGAAAGACGACAAGCACAAATGCTGCTGCTGCAGCGCCTGGCAACCCAACGATTGCGGCGAAGTGTTTCTCAAGGATCATTTGCCATGCAGCGAACTGGCTAATGATGACGAATATGGTCCAGCTATAGATCGCAGCAGCTCCTATCACCGCAACCACTGCAAACCAGAATGCTGCCTTCTTGGTTATGCGATGATCATCTTCTACGCTTGTCTCTTTCATGCCCGCCCCCAAACAATCTACTTAAGGTAGCGCTACTCGTTGCCGTTGGCTATTCCCGATCCGCAGTCAACCATCCGATCGCGACGCCGGAAAGCGCGCGTAGGATGGGTTGAGCGGAGCGAAACCCATCCGGTCTGTCGGTCGCGGCTGGCTCCGCCGATGGGTTATCGCTCCGGCGCCAAAGCGCCTTCGCTCAACCCATCCTACGATCCGCGTTTCTCCAAAAGAAAAAGGCGCCCACCCGGGGCGCCTTTTGTCGTTGTCAGTGCCGTATGCATCTTCCGTGCATTTCGGCGTGCTTTCGGAGGGCAAAGTCCGTTAGCGGCAGTGTCCGACTTGGAGGTTCGGAGAGCTGGAAACGTAGGATGGGTAGAGCGAAGCGAAACCCATGCTGCTCCGCCCGCGCGGCGACCTCGGCTGATGGGTTTCGCTCCGGCGCTCACGCGCCTGCGCTCTACCCATCCTACGAGATCACAGGCGATACAGGATCTGGTCGGTCCAGAAGCGCTCGAGGCGGTGCAGCGACTTGTTGAGGGTCGCGAATTCCTCGTTCGAGATGCCGCCGACCTGCTCCACCGTCTTCACATGCTTGGCATAGAGTGCCTCGACGATGTGGCGGATTTCCTGGCCCTGCTGGGTCAGGCGGATGCGGACCGAGCGACGATCGACGCGCGAACGCTGGTGATCGAGGAAGCCGAGCTCGACCAGCTTCTTCAGATTGTAGGAAACGTTGGAGCCGAGATAGTAGCCGCGGGTGCGCAGCTCGCCGGCGGTCAGTTCCTTGTCGCCGATATTGTAGAGCAGCAGCGCCTGCACCGAATTGATGTCGGCGCGGCCGCGACGATCGAACTCGTCCTTGATGACGTCGAGCAGACGGCGATGCAGACGCTCGACCAGCGTCAGAGCTTCGAGATACAGCGGCTGAACCGGAGCCTGGCCGGGAACGAGATCGACGCTTTCCACCGTCGCAACGGACTTCATCATGACACTACCCCTGCTGTCGTTTTTATCGACTTATTCGACGAAACTTGTGTTCCGCCTGATAGGTCCAACTTAAGCGGCGGCTTTGAAGAAGCGCCTAAAAAAGACAATAAAGAGATCATGAATTTGCGAGAGTGAATCGTCGATTAAGTCTACAAAAACAGGGCTTTTTGCAGGTTTTGATTCACGCTGAAGGGGCGATGTTCGCATCATGTTCGCGAGGGTGTTCTGATGCGGGACAGGATCGTTCAAATGCGAAAGATCGGGGTAAGATTCCTCACCACGCCGTTAGGGTGACCGAGGGGTTACCGAGGTTAATGGGAATAAATTTCCGAGATTTTGAGGGGATTTTGGGGCGGGAGCCCGCCCTTGGCCGTCATTGCGAGGAGCGAAGCGACGAAGCAATCCAGCTCTTGGCTTTCTGGATTGCTTCGCTGCGCTCGCAATGACGGCTGAAATTACGCCACGCCCCGCGTCCGCCCTTCCCAATAGGGTGCACGCAGCGCCTTGCGGTCGATCTTGCCGAGACCCGTCACCGGAATCTCCGCCACGAAATCGATGCTCTTCGGCGACCACGGCGCGCCGCGCTTGTCCTTCACATGTGCCTGCAGTTCCTCCACCGAATTGTTCGCGCCGCTCTTGAGCACGACAAAGGCCTTCACCGCCTCGCCCCATTTCGCATCGGGAATGCCGATCACTGCAGCGGAGGCAACAGCATGATGCGCCATCAAGGCGTCCTCGACCTCGCGCGGATAGATGTTGAAGCCGCCGGAGATGATCATGTCCTTGGTGCGATCGACGATGTAGAAGAAGCCGTCGGCGTCCTTCATGGCGACATCGCCGGTGTGCAGCCAGCCGCCGCGGAAGACTTCCTCCGTCGCATCCGGCCGCTTCCAGTAGCCATCCATCACCAGCGAGCCGCGCACGCAGATCTCGCCGGGCTCTCCTGTTGCGACTTCACGCAGCTCGCTGTCGAGCAGCTTCACTTCCACCATGGGATTGGCGCGGCCGCAGGAGCCGAGACGGCCGGGCTTTGAATCGTCGTGATCGATCTTGCGCATGGTGGTGATGATCTGCGGGCATTCGGTCTGGCCGTAAAGCTGCACGAACACATTGCCGAAGATGCCCACGCCCTCGCGCAATCGATCCGGCGACATCGGGGCGGCGCCATAGACGATCATGTCGAGCGAGGACGTGTCGTACTTCTTGCGCAGCGCTTCAGCGTCGATCAGCGCATAGATCAGCGTCGGCACCAGGAACGTGGCGGTGATCTTCTCTTCATCCACCACACGCAGATAGGTCTCGACATCGAAGCCCTGCACGAGGCGGGTAAAGCCGCCGCGCAGCATCACCGGGAAGATGGTGATCCCTGCGGCATGGCTGATTGGCGTCGCCGCGAGATAGCGGATGTCGCGCGGCCAGTCCCAGTCCGCGATGATGGCGAGACACATGGCGACGACCACGCGATGCGGGTTCATCACGCCCTTGGAACGGCCGGTAGTGCCGCCGGTGTAGGAGAGCCAGCAGATGTCATCCACATGGCTTTCATCGACAAGCGGTTCCGGCTTGATCGCCGGTAGCTCCTCGAGAAGATCGCGGATGCCGTCCACCGGGCCGAAGGAATAGAGATGCCTGAGGCTCGGCACGCGCGCCTTCAGCGCCTTGCCGCGCTCGGCGAATTTGCCGCTCTCGACGATCAGGACGTCGATCTCGGCATCCTCGACGATGAAGGCGTGATCGTCCTCGGCGGCCATGGGGTGCAGCGGCGTGTAGCGCAGGCCCATGATGGCGGCGGCGGAGATGGCGGCCCAGGTCTCGGCGCGATTGCCGGAGAGCACGGAGAGACCGCTCTTCTTGGTGAGGCCGAGGCTGCGAAAAAGGCCGATGAAGCGCGCGACCACATCGCCATATTCACGATAGGTCCAGCGCACATGGCCATCGGCGATAGCGGGCTGATCGGCATAGCGGGCGATGGCGCTGACGAGAAGGCTGCCGACGGTGCCGCCGGAACGAAGTGCGTCCACTGTTTTCTCCCTTTGATGCGAGGCCGTTCTGTGCGGCCTTCGCTCGAAATCGTAGCCCGGATGAAGCGGAGCGCAATCCGGGATTCGACGTTTCAACATATCGCCGGTCCCCGCATTACGCTTCGCTCCATGCGGGCTACGGCGGTCGCTCCCGCGCCGCCATCCATGCGAGCGCAAGATAGGCTGCAAGAAACGCAGCCTGGACGCCGACCACGATGAGATTGCCGCCATAGATGGTCGGAAACATCAGCTCGATGACCGCCATGGAGACCACGGTGGTGAGCCAGACCACGGCGCCCCACGGCGTCGCCAGCCACAGGCCGACGGCGCTGACGAGTTCGATCACCGCGAAATAGACGGTGGCGGATTGCCAGGCTGTGGACTGCGCCTCGAAGGCCTCGTCCTCGGTGCCGATGAAGCCGGTGACCTGGGCCCAGTGATAGAGCCCCGTCAGCATGGAGACGACCGCCATCACGCGCAGGAACAGCACCAGGCGGCGCGTCCAGACATTCTCGTCGCTCTCGATGCGTTCGGACGAGATCGCGGCCACGGACATGCCAATGTCTCTGGCCGGCTCGCGCGATGCGCCGTCGCGGGGGGGCGTGTCAGACATGGGTCACCTCGGAATGGGCAACCGCGTTGAGATGGAACAAGGCATGGGGCCGATTCATGGGGCTTTTTGTGGCCTGCCCTGCCCGCGAAATCAATGCATGGGCGACACGCCCATGCACAGCACCGCAGTGACGCCGGGCTGCGGAACTGCTAGACTTGGAACAAGTCCAAGTTGCAGCACCACATCGGCTGTCGCCGAGGAATAAAGTGGTCGGTTAGGAGACGGTATCATGGCGATCAAGTTCGGGCGGCCCATCGAATTGCGCGACGCCCCGCCCCGCTCGTCCGTGTACGAAGCCCCTTCCCTCGGCCTGACCACCCGCCCGCGCCGCAACCGCAAAAGCGACTGGGCGCGCCGCATGGTGCGCGAGAATGTCGTCACCACCGACGACCTGATCTGGCCGCTCTTCGTGGTGGCCGGCGACAATGCGCGCACGCCGATCGCCTCGATGCCCGGCATCGAGCGGCTGACCGTGGACCAGGTGGTGCGCGACGCCGAGCGTGCCGTGAAGCTCGACATCCCCTGCGTCGCACTGTTCCCCTATACCGACCCGTCCCTGCGCGACGAGACCGGCTCCGAAGCGTGGAACGGCGACAATCTGATCTGCCAGTCGGTGCGCGCCATCAAGAAGGAATTCCCGGATCTCGGCGTGCTCTGCGATGTCGCGCTCGATCCCTATACCAGCCACGGCCATGACGGCCTGCTGCAGGACGGCCGCATCCTCAACGACGCAACCGTGGCGGTGCTGGTGCGGCAGGCGCTGGTGCAGGCGGAAGCCGGCTGCGACGTCATCGCGCCGTCGGATATGATGGACGGCCGCGTCGGCGCCATCCGCGAGGCGCTGGACGAGGCCGGTTTCGGCGACGTGCAGATCATGGCCTATGCGGCGAAATACGCCTCGGCCTTCTACGGCCCGTTCCGCGACGCCATCGGCTCGGCCAAGACGCTGAACGGCGACAAGCGCACCTATCAGATGGACCCGGCCAATTCCGACGAGGCGATCCGCGAGGTCGAACTCGATCTCGCCGAGGGCGCCGACATGGTGATGGTGAAGCCGGGCATGCCCTATCTCGACATCGTCCGGCGCGTGAAGGACACGTTCGGGGTGCCGACTTTCGCCTATCAGGTGTCCGGCGAATACGCGATGATCATGGGCGCGATCAACAATGGCTGGCTCGACCGCGACCGCGTGATCATGGAAAGCCTCGTCGCCTTCAAGCGCGCCGGCGCCGATGGCGTGCTCACTTACTTTGCGCCGGAAGCGGCGGAGCGGATCAAGGCCGGACGGTGATCCTCTCGTAGCCCGGATGAAGCGTAGCGTAATCCGGGGACCGGCGCTTCAACTGGCTCGACATCCCCGCATTGCGCTCCGCTCCATGCGGGCTACGGTCGCGCCGCCCTTGTCCCTTCCCCCGATCATCTCCATGTGATCTTGCGTGAAGATGCCAATGGAGGAATGCATCGATGTCCGATACCGGTCCGCGTTACGGCAGCACCCAGGGCGACACCTGGCGCAGCAACGGCACGCCGCCGCGCCGGCATGTGTTCGATCCCTATGAGCAGCCCGACCTGTTCCGCGGCGTACTGGCGCGGCGCGTGGTCGCTTTCCTGATCGATGTGGTCGTGATCTCGATCCCGATCATTCTCGCGGTGATCTTCATCTCCATCTTCGGCCTGGTCACCTTCGGCCTTGGCTGGGGCCTGTTCTGGCTGATCTCGCCGGCCACGGTGATCTGGCCGATCGTGTATTACGGGATGTCGCTGGGCGGACCGCATTCCGCCACCTGGGGCATGCGGATGATGGACCTGCAACTCCGCACCTTCTCCGGCACGCCCGGCTATTTCGTGCTCGGCTGCGCCCATGCGGTGCTGTTCTGGGCATCGGTGTCGCTGTTGACCCCGCTGGTGCTGATCGTCGCCCTGCTCAACGGCCGCCGGCAGTTGCTGCACGACCTCGTGCTGGGAACCGTGGTGGTGAATGCATCGGTGGCAAGGACCCAGGTCGGGTATGCCGGATAATGCCTAGCCCGGATGGAGCGCAGCGTAATCCGGGGACCGGCGATATGAGGCTCGCCTGAATCCCGGATTGCGCTTCGCTTCATCCGGGCTACGGGAGTCTTCGCCAAATTCATTGACCGTTAGCCAGACCGGCGCAATGCTGGGACAAACTGCTTCGGAGCCCGACACCGACCCGTGACCCAGCACTCCCGCGACACCCCGCAATTCTATCTGACGGCGCCGTCGCCCTGCCCGTATCTGCCGGGCCGACAGGAGCGCAAGGTGTTCACGCATCTGGTGGGGGACAAGGCCGGCGATCTCAACGACCTCCTGACCCATGGCGGCTTCCGCCGCAGCCAGTCGATCGCCTACCGGCCGGCCTGCGACCAGTGCCGCGCCTGCGTTTCGGTGCGCGTGGTCGCCCATGAATTCCAGCCGTCGCGCAATTTCCGCAAGGTGCTCGCCCGCAATGCCGATGTGATCGGCGAGCAGCGCAGTGCGGTGCCCACCTCCGAACAGTATTCGGTGTTCCGCGCCTATCTCGACCAGCGCCACCGGCTCGGCGGCATGGCCGACATGACCGTGCTCGATTACGCGATGATGGTGGAGGACTCCCATGTGGAGACCCGCATCATCGAATATCGCCGCCGCGGCCCCGACAGCGGCATCACCGGCCGCGGCGAGGATCTGCTGGCGGTGGCGCTCACCGACGTGCTGAGCGACGGGCTGTCGAGGGTGTATTCGTTCTTCGAGCCCGGCGAGGAAGCCCGCTCGCTCGGCACCTATATGATCCTCGATCACATCGAGCGCGCCAGGAAGATGGGCCTGCCCTACGTCTATCTCGGCTACTGGATCGAGGGCTCGAAGAAGATGGACTACAAGGGGCGTTACCTGCCGCAACAGCGGCTGGCGCCATCCGGATGGCTGCGTGTGGATGCAAGCGGCGAGATGGTGGGCGAGCCGGAGGAGTAGTCCGCTTGTAGCCCGGATGAAGCGCAGCGTAATCCGGGAACTATAGAGCCAGTCGAAACGCTGGTCCCCGGATTTCGCTTCGCTCCATCCGGGCTACGAAAAGAAGAAATCCACCACCAGCTTCAGATTCAGCGCGATGATTACCGCCGCGGTAATCGCCGCCAGCGCCGTGATCCAGCGCGGCGCCACGAACGGGCCCATCTTGCTCTTGCTCGCGGTGAACAGCACCAGCGGCACCACGGCGAACGGCAATTGCAGGCTCAGCACCACCTGGCTGAGAATGAGCAACTGTCCGGTGCCCTTCTCGCCATACCAGATCGTCACCAGCACTGCCGGCACGATGGCGATCATGCGGGTGATCATGCGGCGCAGCCAGGGCGGCATGCGCAGATGCAGAAAACCTTCCATCACGATCTGGCCGGACAGCGTCGCGGTGATGGTCGAGTTCAGGCCGCAGCAGAGCAGCGCGATGGCGAACAAAGTCGGCGCGAGGCTGGAGCCGAGCAGCGGCGCGAGGAAAGCATGCGCCTGATCGAGTTCGGCGACGTCGGTCTTGCCGGATTTGTGGAAAGTCGCGGCGGCGAGGATGAGGATCGATGCATTGATGGTCAGCGCGAGACACAGCGCGATGGTGGAATCGATGGTCGAGAGCTTGATCGCCTCCTTGCGCTCCTCGACGCTCCGCCCATAGCCACGGGTCTGCACCAGGCCGGAATGCAGATAAAGATTATGCGGCATGACGGTGGCGCCGAGAATGCCGAGCGCCAGGAACAGCATCTCCTTGTTGGCGACAATCTCGGTGGTCGGCGCGAAGCCGCGGATCACCTGCCCCCAATCGGGATCGGCCATGGCGATCTGGATGGCGAAACAGGCGGCGATGACGCCGAGCAGCGCAACGACAAAGGCCTCGATCCAGCGGAAGCCGAAGGCCTGCAGCGCGAGGATGAGAAACACGTCGAGCGCCGTGATGATGACGCCGATCTCGAGCGGAATGCCGAACAGGAGATTGAGGCCGATGGCGGTGCCGATCACCTCGGCCAGATCGGTGGCGGTGATGGCGATCTCCGCCGACAGCCACAGCATGAAGGCGACCGGCTTCGGATAGCTGTCGCGGCAGGCCTGGGCGAGATCCCTGCCCGCCCCGACGCCGAGCCGCGCACAGAGCGACTGCAGCACGATGGCCATCAGATTGGAGACCAGCGCCACCGTCAGCAGCGCGTAGCCGAATTTGGAACCGCCGGCGAGCGAGGTCGCCCAGTTGCCGGGATCCATATAGCCGACGGCGACGAGATAGCCGGGCCCGAGAAAGGCCAGCAATTTGCGCCAGAACGAGCCGGATTTGACCGTCTGCACCGTGCCGAACATGCCCAGCAGCGACGGATCGCCCCCGCTTGTCCGCCAACCGGGCAGATCGACAGCAGGCGTGGACGGGGCGGAACTCAAGGGTTCGGCAGCAATGGCAGGCGATTTGGCATCCATACCGTCAGGATGGCCGAAAGCGCATCTAATTGCAACTCACTTGCAAGAGCATCTAGGGCAATCGCCTGAAACTCTGAATTGTGCCTACTGGAAACGCTCCTGATTAATGTCCCTACGCCCCGCGAAACATGGATTCCGGCGCAGAATGACTGTCCCGTCAGAGCCGTCGATGTGCCTTGGGCTCGAGACACCCGGACTGCGCATAGGGCGCTTGAACCAAACTTCTATCTTCGAGCCGGCTAGCGGCTTGGCTCACACGCGAACTTTTGGCAGCCGCGCACGCAATATTGCGAAGGCAGCAATCGCTGCACTCAGGTTTCCTTTGCGGCGATGTCGGCCTTTCCATCAGTATGTTTCGACGTGATAGCGCCCGGATTCACGCATCGTCTTTTTGAGAGCCGACCATTCCAGGTTCGCCGCGCGACACGTGTCAGCGAAAGCCTCCTCGACACCAGACTCCATGGATTTGAGTCCGCACAGATAGATGTGTGTCGCGTTGCTTCGAAGAAGCTCACTCACCCGTTCGGCCTGATTCCTGATGGCGTCCTGGACATAGACGCGCGCCTGTCCCGGCATTCGCGAGTAGCAGAGATGTTGCGTCAGAAGCTTGCCCGGGACCCGCTGAAGCGGTCCGAAGTAAGGAAGCTCTTCAGGGCGGCGCGCGCCGAAGAACAGCAGCAGCTTGCCCGGCGCATCCGGCATCGCCCGACGCCGCCTTTCGGTGAAGCCGCGAAATGGCGCCGATCCGGTACCGGTGCAGACCATGATGATATTGGCCGCCGGATCGTCCGGCATCAGGAACGTGGCGCCGAACGGACCGGTTACCTCGACCTTCGCGCCACGCGGCAGGTCGCAGAGATAGTTCGAGCACACGCCGTCCTGCTCACGCTTCACGGTCAACGCCAGGTTATTGGTGTTCGGCTTTTCTCCGCCCCGCGGCGATGCCACGGAATAAAGCCGCGCGACATGCGGGCGTCCGCTGGCGTCCGTTCCGGGAGCGACGATCCCGATGCTCTGTCCTTCGAGAACCGGAAATGGCAACTGACCGAAATCGAGAATGATGTGCCGCACATCCGACGACGCGCTATCGTCGGTCAGGCGGAAGTTTCCTGTCACCGTTGCCGTCGCTGGCCTGGCGCGATTGTAGAGGTTGATCGTCGGCTTGCTTGCAGAGCTTGGCGCAACGGGCTTACCGCCCAATCCCCTCCGCGCCTCATCCAGGAGGGCACTGACTTCGTCTTCCAACGCCTCGATGGTCTCGGAAGGCGAACTATCCGTCTTGATCTCCGCCTGCTGCGGGAGCTCTTCCCAGGAAAACTGCTCTTCGAGGGAATAGGCTTGCGACACGACCCGCCAGTTGTCGATCGAGCCAGTCGGACATGGCGAGATGCAGTCCATGCAATGGTTACAGATCGACGCATCGACGACATAGTTGTTGCCGTCATGCGTGACCGCATCGACCGGACAGGTCTCCTCGCATGTATTGCAACGAATGCAGATTTCCGGATCGATCAGGTGTTGTTTGATAACTGCAACGGTCATGTGAGGTAGCTCGCATCAAAGCGATGCCCGCGACCATGCGGCGGCGGGCATCGGCAGCTCACGCTGCGATCTTGACGTATTCGAAGTCGCCGGGCTTGTTGTCGATGCCGACCTTCGGCGGGGAGATCCAGTTGGCGAACTTCCCGGGCTCGCTGACAGGTGTCATGAGCGACGTGATGAAGTCGCCGTCCGCCGTCGAAGGCAGGTAATCGTCCCTCACCTTCTTCCAATCCGCATCGCTCAGGACGATGCCCCTCGGCGTCGCGTGAACATTGGCGAACTCGCCGATCTGGCGATGGAAGGCGGTATGGGGCAGCTCCAACCTGAAGTTGACTCCGGCCTTCTCGATCACCTTGTTCCAGCGCTCGACCCCCTTGGCGCAATCCTCGGTGTAGTCGTCACGCAGCCGCATGTTCAGCGCCGTGAGTGCAGGTTCATCGACAAATGTCGGCTGACCGTTGACCATCTTGAGAACCTTGTAGGTGTCACTGGTCAGGCGATGATCGTCATCGATCTTGGTCTCCTGGAATCGTCCTTTCAGACCGGAATTGTAGAAATTGGCAGCGTTGGTCGAAACCTCCGATCCGAACAGGTCGAGCGATAGCGAGTAGTGCAGGTTCATCTTCTTCTGCATCGTCGGAAGATCGATGACCCCCAGCGCCCTCACGCGTTCGACATCATTGGGGTCCTCGATGCCGGCGGACTTCATGGCATCGCATGTCCGTTGCAAGACGCGGCTCACACCGGTCTCACCGACGAACATATGATGCGCTTCTTCCGTCAGCATGAAACGGCAGGTTCTCGACAGCGGGTCGAAGCCGGACTGCGCAAGGCTCTCGAGCTGCATCTTGCCGTCACGATCCGTGAAGAACGTGAACATGAAGAACGACAACCAATCGGGCGTGGCCTCGTTGAAGGCGCCGAGCATGCGCGGCGCGTCCTCGTCGCCAGAGCGACGGCGGAGCAGATCGTCGGCCTCCTCGCGGCCGTCGCGGCCGAAATACTTCTGCAGGAGATAGACCATCGCCCAGAGATGGCGGCCCTCTTCCACATTGACCTGGAACAGATTGCGCATGTCGTAGAGAGATGGCGCGGTCTTGCCGAGATGCCGCTGCTGTTCGACAGATGCTGGCTCCGTATCGCCCTGCACGACCACGAGGCGGCGCAACATCGCACGATATTCGCCGGGAACCTCCTGCCAGGCCTTCTCTCCCTTGTGCTGACCGAAATTGACGAGCCGCTGCTCGTCCTGAGGGGCAAGAAGAACCCCCCAGCGATATTCGGGCATCCGCACATAGTCGAACTTCGCCCACCCCTTTGGATCGACGCTGATCGCCGTGCGCAGATAGACGAGCGATTCCTGGAAGCCCTCAGGCCCCATGTCGTTCCACCAGTCGAGATAGCCCGGATGCCAGCCTTCGAGGGCTTTCAGGACCTGGCGGTCTTCCGCAAGATTCACATTGTTCGGAATCTTCGTCGTGTAATCCACGTTCATGAAGTTCATGGCGTTCTCCCGTGATCTCGTTTGAAGATGTCAGACCCGCGTCATGTCGAATTCAGCGCGCTCGCCGGTGCCGTAGCGCTGCAGGGCGCCCTGCTCGCCGACCGCATTCGGTCGCTGGAAGATCCAGTTCTGCCAGGCGGTCAGACGGGCGAAGATTTTCGATTCCATGGTCTCGGGTCCAACGAAGCGCAGATTGGCTTCCATGCCCGTGAGACTGTCCGGAGAGAATGACGTCCGCTCCTCAAGGAACACGCGGACTTCCTCATCCCAATCGATATCGTCGAGCGCGAATGTCACGAGGCCTAGCTCCTCGGCGGCTTCCGCATCGATCACCTCTCCGGAACGAGCTCTAACTGCGTCCAGGTTCGCCCTGTCGCCCAGGAAACGCGATTCCAGACGGGTCAGGCCATTGCACATTGGATAAGGCCCGAAATTGGCGTCGGTCAGAACGATCTCTGCCGGAGCCCGGTTATCGCCCTGCTTTTCGCCGATCAGCATGTAGGAGCGATCCGATGCGAAGATCAGTTCGGCAAGCGTTCCGACAAAGCACGACCCCGGCTCGACCAGGGTGACAAGCGTGCGCGACGTCACGTCAATGCGCTTCAGAACGCGCTTCCAGTAGTGCCGGATTTCATTGACGAGCCAGTGATCGGCATGCGCCGCGAGAAGCTCGTCATATTCCTTGACGCGATCGCGATCGCCGATCGACTTGAATACGAGCATTGCAGTCTCGAGCTCGTTAATGCGCAGATGGAGGATCGCATCGTCGAGTTCACGGCAAACCTGCAGCGACCAGAATTTGGCACCCTGGTGAACCATTCCAGCAGCGTCCGCCGGCGCTTGCGCATCCGGCGCACGAACCGTGATGGTCGCCGTCCTCTGCTCACGATTGATATCGACCGACACGAATTCGTACCGGATGCCATTGGGTGTGAATTCGCGCGTGATCGGCGTCAGAACAATGCCGCTGCCCTGTCCGCTGCGCTTCGAAGCCGATGCGAACTGCTGTGCCCGCTCGGCAACCATGGCATCGAGTTTAGAATTCGAGACCGTCTCGTCGACGAGACGCCATTGAACGGCACGCTTGCCCTTGATCCCCTCCTCGATCGTGCAGAAGAAGTCGGCGTGATCGCGCCGGACCTTGCGCTTATCGACAACGCGCGTGAGACCTCCGGTGCCGGGCAACACGGCCAGCAGCGGGACTTCCGGCAACGCCACTGCTGCCGAACCATCATCCGCGAGGATGATATGATCGGCCGCGAGCGCGAGCTCGTAGCCGCCGCCGGCGGCCGTACCGTTCACGACGCAAATGAAGCGCTGGCCCGAATTCTCGCTTGAATCCTCGATACCGTTGCGGGTTTCATTCGTGAACTTGCAGAAATTGACCTTGTGGGCGTGGGTCGCGCCGGCAAGCATCCGGATGTTCGCGCCCGCGCAGAAGACGCGGTTCTTGCCGGACTTGACGATGACGACCTTGACCTCGGGATGCTCGAACCGCAGTCGCTGCACGGCGTCGGCCAGTTCGATATCGACGCCAAGGTCGTATGAATTCAGCTTGAGCTGGTAACCTTCGAACAGCCCGCCGTTCTCGTCGACGTCCATCACCAGCGTCGCCGTCTCGCCGGCGACCTCGAGCTTCCAGTGCCGATACCTGGAAGGATCCGTCTGGAAGTCGATGAAAGCCGCGCCATTTGCGAGCTTGCGGGGTTCCGCGCCCATGTTCCGTCTCCCTGCGACGTATTATGAATTATATTGCATTATACGGCGCGTAATTGCCGAATGTCCAGCGACAATCGCCAGAATATTGCATTTTATTGCATATTACGCCGCTTGCTGTTGCGCTTCGCCGTGCGTCTTGAGAAGCCGGTTCACGAATTCTGCGGTAGCGCGCAACGTCGTCACTGCCGCCTCGCGCTGCGGCGAATGCCCTCCACGATCGATGATCGTGGCCTCGACCGGGCAGTAACACTCCTCTTCCGCAATTCGGACATGGCGGAGCGTGCCGTATGGATCGCTTGCGCCCTGCACGATCGAGATCGGCACACGCACATATGCGAGATACTCGGAAATATCGAAATCGCGGAAGCCAGGATCGAGCCAGACGTTCGCCCATCCGTTGAATGCATTGTCAACGTCGCGGTGCCAGCGCAACAGACGTTGCCGCAGGTCATCGCCGTCGAATCTGGCTTTCGTCTCCCGGATCGCCTGAACGCAAATATCTTCGTTGACGAAGTGCGGGGCAATCAGGATCAGACCGCGTACACGATGGTCCTGAATCCCGCCGGCATAGATGGTCGCGATCGAGGCACCATCGGAGTGACCGAGCAACAAACCCCTCCGGAAGCCGATTGCGTCGAGCACCTTGGGCAGAACATCGAGAGCTTCGCGATGCATGAAATCAAGCGGACGAGGAAGCTTCGCAGGCGACGATGCTCCATACCCGGCGCGTGAATAGACGAAGACACCTGCCCCCGTGGCTTCCTGCAGCTTCTGCGGATACTCATGCCATAGCGCTGCCGAGCCGAGACCTTCATGGAGCATCACGATGGTCGGCGCCTCCTCCGGGCCCGGCCCAAGCATCAGATATTCAAGCTCTTGTCCGTCAATGTTCAGCGTTCCCTTGGGCTCGAGCTTCATCGCATCCTCCTGATTTTTATTGGCGCCTTACGCGGTCGTCCTCAGCTTGAAGCGCTGTATCTTTCCGGTCGCGGTTTTCGGCAGGCTTTCCACCACCTCGACCCAGCGAGGATATTTCCATGGTCCCACGCTCTTCTTGACGTGCTCCTTCAACCCATCTTTCAGGGTCGTCAGATCGGCTCCGGAGCGGACCACAACGAATGCTTTCGGCTTCAGCAGTCCTTCGCTATCTTCGGCCGGCACAACGGCCGCCTCCAGCACATCGGGATGCGAGATCAGGGCGCTCTCGACCTCGAACGGCGACACCCAGATCCCCGACACCTTGAACATGTCGTCGGATCGTCCGCAGTAGGTGTAGCGCCCCTCGGCATCGCGCTGATACTTGTCGCCCGTTCGCGTCCATCCACCTTCGAATGTCTGGCGGCTCTTGCTCCGTTGATTCCAGTATCCCTCTGCCGCCGATGGCGCATTGACGATGAGTTCGCCGATCTCTCCGTCGGCAACCTCGCGTCCCGCGTCGTCGATCAGCCGCACCTGATAACCGGGGACAGCTCGCCCCGACGTCCCGTACTTCACGTCGCCCGGCGCGTTTGTCAGGAAAATATGGAGCAACTCCGTCGAGCCGACGCCGTCCAGGATGTCCACCGCGAACCGCTCACGCCAGTTCTTGCCGACCAGTTCCGGAAGCGCTTCGCCTGCAGAGGTGCAGACGCGCAGACGCGATGTCCGCGGAGCGTTCTTGTTGGCCTCGTCATTCAACATGGAAGCGAACAGCGTCGGCACACCGAAGAAGATGCTCGGATCGTGTTTGCGTATCAGTTCGAACATCACCGCTGGCGTGGGGCGCTCGGGGTTCAGGATGGTCGAAGCGCCGACCGACATGGGAAACGTAAGCGCATTGCCGAGACCATAGGCGAAATAGAGTTTCGCGGCCGAGAGCCCGACATCATCCTCCCGAATTCCAAGCACACGCTTGCCGTAGGTTTCGGCCGTCGCCTCGAGATTCGAATGCAGATGGCGAACCCCCTTCGGCATCCCCGTCGATCCTGACGAGTACAGCCAGAATGCAGGCTCGTCCGGATGTGTCCTGGCTGTGCTGAAGTCGTCGGCTTCGCGTCCGAGCTCATTGTCGAAGGAAAGGTGTCCCGACGCATTGCCGCCTGACACAACGACATGTTCGAGGTCCGGCATGCGGCCGAGAATGTCCTTGACCGACGCGAGCAACGGCTCCGAGATGAACAATATCCGCGCGCGGCAGTCCGCGAGGATGTAGGCGTATTGCTCGGTCGTCAGCAGCGTGTTCAACGGGACCGGAACCACACCGGCACGGATCGCTCCGAGAAACGCGACGGGAAAGTCCACCGTGTCGAGCATGATAAGCGCGATGCGCTCTTCCCGACGCACGCCCATACGGCGCAGCATGTTAGCGAAGCGCCGGGTTCGGACCTGCAATTCTGCGTAAGTCAGCTCGCGCGTCGGGTCCTTGAACACGACTTTGTCGCCGCGCCCCTGTTCGACATTGCGGTCGAGAAGGTAGTGTACGGCGTTGTAAATTCCTCCAGCATGGCTTGTGTTCGGCGCGCAAACGTCTGGATATGCTGCATGACTCGTCAGCACGGCGCTTCCTCTCGCAAGTTTGTTTTTAGAATTATAATGCATATAAGGTCAGCAACTCGACTTGCTGTCAATGATTAGTTGCATTATCTTTCAGCAACGATTTAACCTCATGGAATCGAACGCAGAATGACCGATCCGGAAGCGTCAGAGCCCGAATTTCTCGAGAAGCTCGGCAACCGCGTCCGCACCATGCGCGGCGTGCGCGGGATGTCGCGCAAGGTGTTGTCGTCCGTGTCCGGCCTGTCCGAGCGCTACATCGCGCAGCTCGAAGCCGGGCAAGGCAATGTATCGATCGTGCTGCTCCGCCGCGTGTCGGCCGCGATGGGCGCACATCTCGAGGACATCATCCCGTCGGCCGACATGTCGCCGGACTCGCTCGTGATCCGCGATCTGATCCGCAACGCTACGCCGCAACAGATCGCCAAAGCCAAAGAAGTCCTCTCGGGCCATGGCACCCCTCGCCACGCGGGCATCGCCCTGATCGGCCTGCGCGGCGCCGGCAAATCGACATTGGGGCGCCTCCTTGCGGAGAGCATCGGCTGGACCTTCATCGAACTCAACAAGGAGGTCGAGAAGCAGAGCGAGCTCTCCGTGGCGGAGATCATTGCGCTGTACGGACAGGAAGGGTTTCGTCGCAAGGAACAGGAGGCATTGGCCCATCTGCTTGCGCGCCGGGATCCGATCGTCCTTGCCACGGGCGGCGGCATCGTGTCTGAACCGGTGACCTTCGATCTGGTCCTATCGTCCTTCTATACCGTTTGGCTGCGCGCCAAGCCGGAAGAACACATGGGCCGTGTCCGCAAGCAAGGTGACTTGCGTCCCATGGCCGACAACCGATCGGCGATGGAGGAACTGCGGACCATCCTGTTAAGCCGCGAACCGCTTTACGCTCGTGCCGCTGCGGAATTGGATACGGCCGGGCTGTCGATCGAGAAGGCCGCGGAGAAGCTTCGCAAGGCGGTGACGCCCGCGCTTGATCGCGGCTCTCTGGCGACGCTGCCGCGTGCAGCGGCTGTCCGGTGAACGCAGTCTGCGCACCTCGAACCCTTGCCGACGAGCTTACGCGACGGGGCCTCGATCCATGCGGGATCGTGGCGAGCTACAACGATCTCCATCCGCTCGATGCCTGCGCCGATTTCCGCGACATCTGCGATGTCGTGCAAGCCAACGCGCACCATATTCTCGACCGCATGCATGACGGTCCCCGTATCCTCGATGGCTCCGTCGTCCTGTCGTTTGTCGCGGACGGAGATTGCAGGGCTCGCCTGACCGCGTTCAGGCGCTTCACGATGCGGCGGCCCGGCGTCGTCCCCGGCGACATCGTCTACGATTACGACGCAGCCCACCTGCTCCACTCCTTCATTGCACGGGCCGAGCATCCCCATTTCTACGATGTCGTCGATGAAGCGGGCCTGGACGACGTCATCGGAACGCTGACAGTGGAATGGCCGCAGGACGGCGAGCGAACCATCCTCGGCGCCGCCAACGCCAATTTGTTGCTCGCCCGCTAGACGCCCAGATGCAGCTCGAGCAGTTCGGGTCGCTGCGCGAGCACCGACGGCTTGTCACTAAAGACCAGATTGCCCTTCGATAATACGACGATGCGATCGGCGATCTTCGACAGTGAGCGGATATCCTTGTCGACAACGATGCTCGCCACCCCTTCCCGGCGGATCACATCGAGAGTCTGCCAGATATCGCGCGCGATCAAAGGAGCCAGTCCCTCGGTCGCCTCGTCGACAAGAAGCAGGTCGGGATTGGTCATCAATGCCCGCCCGATCGACAGCATCTGCTGTTCCCCACCGGACAATTGATGACCCCCGTTACTTCTACGCGCGTGCAGCCGCGGGAAGAGATCGTAGATCCGCTTGATATTCCAGGACGACCGCCCATTGAGGCTTGGCCGCGCGGCCATCACCAGATTTTCGGCAACCGACAGCGAACCGAATATGCCCCTCCCTTCCGGAACGAGCGCTACTCCGGCCCGGGCTATCGCCTCCACCTTGGCTCGCGTGATGTCGTCACCGTCCAGAAGAATGCGGCCGCGACGATCCGACACCAGTCCCATCAGCGACCGCAGGAGGGTCGTTTTTCCCATCCCGTTTCGGCCGACCAGCGCGACCTGTTCTCCGCGTGCAACGTCCAGATCGAGACCATGGAGAATCTGGCCCACGCCATAGAACGCCTCGAGCTTGCTGACGCTCAACAACGCCGTCATGCCGCGACCTCGTCTTCGCCCAGATAAGCGATCCGAACCGCAGCGTCCGCGCGCACCTCGCCGGGCAGGCCACTTGCAATCACCTTTCCGTCGGCCATGACGGTGAGCCGGTCCGCAAGTTCGAACACGGCATCCATATCGTGTTCGACGACAAGAACCGCGCAGTCGTGCCGAAGCGAGGCAATCAACGCGATCATGCCCCGCGCTTCGGCCTGCCCCATCCCGGCAAGCGGTTCGTCGAGCAGCACCACACGCGGCGACGTGGCAAGAACCATCGCGATTTCAAGCTGACGCTGTTCGCCGTGAGAGAGATTCATCGCCATGACATTGGCGCGCATCGAGAGCCCAGCCCTGACCAGCGCCTGTTGGGTCGCATGCCGGGTGCCAGCATCGCGCTCCGGATGCCCCCACATACGCAGCGCGGAAGGTGCATGGGCCTGGGCGGCCAACCGGACGTTCTCCTGAACCGTGAAGCGCGGGAAAATCGTCGTTTTCTGGTATGATCGGCCCACGCCCTTGAGCGCGCGCTTCTCGGGCGACAGATGCGTCAGATCACTTTCTCCCGAAATGATCTCCCCGGACGTCGGCAAAAGATCACCCGACAGGAGATTGATCAGTGTGGATTTGCCGGCCCCGTTGGGACCGATCACTGCATGGATTTCACCTATCTTCAGATCGACGGATACGTCCGACACGGCGGCAAGGCCGCCAAATCGCTTGGACAGCGCGATGGCCCTGAGTGCCAAACCTTCGCCTTCAGCCACGGCTCGCCTCCGTTACAGGCTTTGGATCGGAAGCCGGCTCCGGCCACTCGCGCAACATTGCAAGCAGCCTGTCGAGGCCGTTCGGCATCGCCAGGACGATGACGATCACGATGAGGCCTTCAACCAGCTTCCAATGTTCGGTAACGCCTTTGAGCGTCTCTTCCAGGCCGACCAGGATCAGCGCGCCAACCAGCGGTCCCGGTACCGAATGAAGTCCACCGATCAGAACCATGACGAGCACGGTCGCGGAAAAATGCCATCCGAGCGTCTGCGGTGCGACAAATCCGAACTGTGCCGCCGAAAAATACCCCGCCGCTCCGGCGATCATTCCAGAGATCACAAAAGCCGTGAGCCGGACACGAAACACGGGAAAACCCAGTGCGCGAGCGCGCCGCTCGTTATCTCGGGATGCCGCAAGCGCGCGCCCGAACGGGGAGTTCACCAGTCCAGCCAGGATCGCAATGGTCAGAACTGCGCCGCCGAGGACGACGAAATAGAACGTCGATGGGCTCTCGAGATTCAGGACGGACCAGCCACCAACATTCGCAGTCGGCTTGTAGTTGATGAAGATGCCGTCGGATCCACCGGAAAACTTGCTGTCATGGAACAGGTAGAACAGCATCTCGCCGAAGGCCAAGGTGACCATGATGAAGTAGACGCCGCGGGTGCGCAGAGCCAGCGCCCCGATGATGGCCGCAGCAATTCCGGACAGCGATACGGCCAATGGCAATGTCCACCAGAGCGACGCCGG
>WPCJ01332436.1_pt1 | contig 24749 bp, 30 predicted proteins | sample 5399831 | NCBI WGS metagenome assembly WPCJ01 (sample SAMN12869470, study PRJNA574797) | sludge metagenome | isolation source: wastewater treatment of pH10 | place: China:Beijing | collected 2019-05-20 | reverse complement strand
CACCCCGGTGCCGGTGCCCTGGGCCGATATCGGCATGTCGCTGGCCGTCGCCGCCGCCACCGGCATTGCCGCCTGGATCGCCAGCGCGCTTCTCGGTAATGCCTGGCCGCTGTTCAAGCTGATGGCGGGCGGCGTTGCCGGCGGGCTGGTGTTCCTCGGGCTGCAGTCGCTGCTGCACCCGGCGGAAACCCGCGCGCTGGCAGGCAGGGTGAAGGCGAAGCTGGGGATGGCGTAACCGCCGGCGATGGTCGGCGGCCAGGCGGGAGCCTAAGCCCCGTCGGGGCGATCCCAGAAGCGGAGTGCGGCGCAGCTTTCGATGAAGGCCGCGGGCTCGACTTCCGCCAGATCGACAAAGCCATCGTCGAGGTCATCGGGCAGGCCCACCTTGGCGAAGAGCTTCGTCGCCGCCGCCGAAAAGCCGATGAACTTGTAGTGGGCATAAGCGTCGGAGACGAAGTCGCGCGCCGCCGGCAGCTTCAGCAGCGACAGCACCCCTTCCTCGCCCGGCAGCACCGCCACCGCGTCGAACAGCACCGAAGGCCCGCCATCGATCTTGTGGTGGGCAGCGAGCACCGTGCCGTCGCTGGCGGCGATGCCGCCGACAGTCGGAGCGATCAGCTCCATGGCGGCGCCCGCCGCCGTTGCGGCGGCCTTGAGCGCATCGAGCAGCGCGGCATCGACGCCATCGGTGATCAGCACCCCGAGTTTGCGTCCCTTGAACTTGGCCGGCGGGTTCTTGAGGATGCTGAGCGCATCGGAGGCCGGCAGGTCTGTGCGGGTTGCCACGGCTGGGTCGGCGGCGGTCGGCAGCGTTTCGAGGCCGAGGCCGTCCGCCACTGCCTGCGCCAGGCCCTCGTCGATGTTCAGCAGATGCGAAACGACGCGCTCGCGGATCGCCTGCACTTCCACTTTGCTCAGCTCGAACACCAGGGCTTCACCGATATGGCGCTGCTCGATCAGCGACTGGCTGATGAAAAACTGCCGCGCCTGGCTGTAATGATCGGCGAAGCTCTCTGGGCGCAGGCGTTGCTTTGCTCCATCGACCTCCTCGGCAAAGCTCGTGAAGCCCGCTGCCGTTTCGCGCGGACCGCCGATCTCGGTGCCCCAGGAATTGGGCTCGTAATTGGCGCGGCCTATGGGGTTGTGGAAGGCCATATGGCCATCCTGCTGGAAATTGTGGAACGGGCATTTGGGCGCGTTGATCGGCAGGTGGGTGAAGTTGGGCCCGCCCAGCCGCTTCAGCTGGGTATCAAGATAGGAGAAGTTGCGCCCCTGCAGCAGCGGATCGTTGGAGAAATCGATGCCTGGCACGATGTTCTGCGTCATGAACGCCACCTGCTCGGTGTCTGCAAAGAAGTTCTCGGGCATGCGGTCGAGCACCAGCCGGCCGACCGGCTTGGCCGGCAGCACTTCCTCGGGGATCAGCTTGGTCGGATCGAGCACATCGAAATCGAAGCCGTGGGCAAATTCCTGGTCGAAGGTCTGCAGGCACAGTTCCCATTCGGGGAAATCGCCGGACTGGATGGCGTTCCACAGGTCGCGACGGTGAAAATCGGGGTCGGCGCCGTTGATCTTGACCGCCTCGTTCCACACCACAGACTGCAGCCCGAGCTTCGGCTTCCAGTGGAACTTGACGAAGGTGGATCTGCCTTTGGCGTTGACCAGCCGGAAGGTGTGGACCCCAAAGCCTTCCATGAAACGGAAGGAGCGGGGGATGGCGCGGTCCGACATCACCCACATGATCATGTGCATCGCTTCTGGGGTGAGCGAAATGAAGTCCCAGAAATTGTCATGGGCGCTCGCCGCCTGCGGGAAGGCCCTGTCGGGTTCGTCCTTCACCGAGTGGATAATGTCCGGGAACTTGATGGCGTCCTGGATGAAGAACACGGGGATGTTGTTGCCCACCAGGTCCCAGTTGCCCTCCTGAGTGTAGAACTTGACGGCAAAGCCGCGCACGTCGCGCGCCAGGTCGAACGAGCCTTTGTTGCCGGCCACGGTGGAAAAGCGCACGAAGACCGGCGTCTTTTCGCCGGCGCGCTGAAACAAGTCGGCGCGGGTCAGTTCGGGCAGCGGCTTGTAGGTTTCAAAGAACCCGTGCGCCCCGTAGCCGCGCGCATGCACCACACGCTCGGGAATGCGCTCGTGGTCGAAATGAAAAATCTTCTCGCGGAAATGCGCGTCCTCCATCAGTGTCGGGCCACGCGCCCCCTGCTTCAAGCTGTTCTGGTCGTCGGCGACCGGCATGCCCTGCTGAGTGGTGAGAACCGCATAGCCTTCCTCGGCCCGCTGATGGGTTTCGCCCCCTTCGCCGCGCGCGATCGTCTGGTTCCCAGACGCTGTGGTCGACTTGGAAGTTCTGGCCATGGGTGCTCCTTTGGCCCGCGGATGCGCGCCTCTCAAACTTAGCGTGGCTCTGCTCCGATCGTTCCATCGGCGCCGCCAAATTGAGTTCGGGTCGCACCGGAACGTTGTCCGTCTGGCTAAGTTGAGTTGTCAGCAGCCACCGAGAGCGCCGGGTTTCGAGCGCTTTGGTGGAGTTCACAGGAGCAATGCACATGGCCCCCGATACACCGGCAGATACCGATCTCAGCGCAGAGCGCCTGCGCTCCGATGCCGCCGCGCTCACCGAGACCGCTCAGGCAGATCTCACCCACCTGGGCGACGAGGTCAAACAGCAGGCCGCCGCCATCGGCGACGAGGCCATGACCCAGCTCGAGGGCGCCACGGAAAAGGCCAAGGGCATTGCTGCCGACCAGAAAGACCTGCTGGTCGCCCAACTGGGCGGCGTCAGCGGCGCCCTGCAGAAGGTGGCCGGAGAGCTCGACAACAGTGGCGAGGCCGGCAGCCGCTATGTCCGCATGCTGGCCGATGGCGCCGACAAGCTGACCTCGACGGTGCGCGACAACGATGTCGACCAGATCATCGGGATCGCGCAGGATTTCGGTCGGAAGCAACCGGTGGCGTTCATGGGCGCCGCAGCCTTGCTGGGTTTCGTCGCCTCTCGTTTCGTGCTGGCGTCGGCCTCGCGCAAGTCAGAGACGGCGGACTCGGGCGCCGACCGCGGCGCAAATTCCTCCAGCTATGGCTCGGGCCGCTCGGGCCCGGACCAGGGAACGATGCAGTCCGGCTCCAACCCCTCGACAGCCGTCTTCAATGCGGGAGGCCGAAATGCCGGATACTGAGCGCCCTCACACCCTGACGGACCTGCTGGGCGGGCTTGCCGGCGACATTTCCGGGCTGTTCCGCAAGGAAATCCAGCTCGCCAAGACCGAAGCCTCGGAAAAACTCGGTGACGTGCTTGCCGCATCCAAAGGCCTTGCCATTGGCGGTGTGCTCGCGATCGGCGCCGTCGGCGTCTTTCTATCGGCACTGGTGATGGGGCTCTCCTGGGTACTCGTCGCCGTTGGCCTATCCGAACAGGCAGCCGGCTTCATAGCCTCGATCGTGGTGGCCGGCGTGGTCGGCATCATCGCCTGGAGCTTCATCTCGAAAAGCCTCGAGGCGTGGAAGGCGACCACCTTCGAACTCGACCGCACCACCCATTCCCTCGCGCGTGATGCCGAGGTCGTTAAGGAGAGCCTGTGATGAGCAGCTACGGAAAAGATTCTGCCCAGCTGGAGCAGGAAGTCGAACAACAGCGCCAGCGCATCGAGAACCGGATCGGAGAGATCAAGGACCGGCTGTCTCCTGGGCAATTGGTGGATGAACTGCTGAGCTACAGCAAGGATGGTGGCCAGCACTTTGCCGCCAACCTCGGCCAGACGGTATCGAACAACCCGCTGCCGGCGGCGCTGCTGGGCATAAGCCTCGTCTGGCTGATGAGCGGGCAGGGCCCGCGGCTTGCCGCTCCGTCACCGGCGCTGCAGCCAACCTCGCAGCCGAGACGCAGCCGCTCCGATTACCCCTATGCCACCATCTCGGGCGGGCTTCGGCGGGTGAACCACGCCGCCGACGACGCCGGCAAGTGGTACAGTGAGTTCGAGGACACCGGCGGCCGGCGCTTCAAGGCCGAGTCCAACGAACTTGGACACCGTGCCGGCGAGTTCGTCGACGATGCCGGCCGCAAGTTCGGCGGCTTCATCGACGAGGCGGGGCATCGGCTGCAGGATTTCCAGGATGAAGCCGGCAACCGCCTCGACGAGGCCGCGGGCTGGGCCTCGGACACCTGGCACGACCTGCGGCATCAGGTTGGTGACATGTTGGGCAGCGCCCAGCACCAGACCGATAGAGCCTCGCGTGTGATCGTTGACACGTTCCAGCACCAGCCGCTGGTGGCCGGGGCGCTGGCCTTTGCAGCCGGGGCTGCGCTCGGTGCGGCGCTGCCGCATACCGAGCAGGAGGACAAGGCGGTGGGCCAACTCGCCGACGAAGTCCGCGGCAAGGCCATCGATGTCGCTTCAGAGGTCTACGAAGAGGGCAAGACCCGCGTCGCCGACCTCTATGAAAAAGGCAAGGATGGTGCCGCCAAGGTCTATGACGAGACCGTCAAGGCGGTCAGCGAAGGCGTCAACGGCGCTCCCGAGGTCCACTAGCAGTCCGGGGTCGCCCCTCAAGCAGCCAGCCGGCCGGGCAGGGTGTCGGCCCCCGCACCGCTGGCCCGGCAGGCCGGTTCGACGTGCAGGACGGTCGTCGAGCCGCATTTTCCGTCCGTTCCACCCATCATCATCATCATGGAGAGCAAAATGGCCACCGAAGAAAAGACCCTCGACGACCTGTTCCTCGATACCCTCAAGGACATCTACTATGCCGAAAAGCAGATTGTGAAAGCGCTGCCCAAGATGGCGAAAGCTGCCGTGTCGCCCGAGCTGAAGGCAGGCTTCGAGCAGCATATGCAGGAGACCGAAGGCCATATCGATCGGCTCGAGCAGGTGTTCGAACTGATCGGCAAGCCGGCCCGCGGCAAGACCTGCGACGCCATCCTCGGCATCCTCGAGGAAGGCAAGTCGATCATGGAAGATTTCAAGGGCACGGTGGCGCTTGACGCCGGCCTCGTCTCCGCCGCGCAGGCGGTCGAGCACTATGAGATTGCCCGCTACGGCACGCTCAAGAGTTGGGCGGCGACACTCGGTATGAAGGATGCCGCGGCACTGCTCAACGCAACGCTCGAGGAAGAGATCGCGACCGACAAGAAGCTGTCCAAGGTGGCGGTCGGCGACGCCAACCTCAAGGCCGCATGATCCGTCCCGTGGGCCTGGTGCTTCCGCATCAGGCCCGCTGACCTGTCAGCGGCATGCTAAAGGTGAAGCGCGTTTCGGCCGCGTCGGACGTCACCTCGAGCCGCCCGCCATGCGCCTTGGCGATCTGCGAGGCTATGTAGAGCCCGAGCCCCAAGCCTTGCACCCGCGAATGCGGATTGGAGCGATAGAATGGTTGGAACAACTGCTGCATCGCCTCGGGCGGGATGGCGGAGCCGGCATTGGCCACGGTCAGCTCCAGTTCACTGTGCTCCAGCACCGCCTCCACTCGCACCGGCTGATCGGTTGCCCCGTGGGTGATCGCATTAGCCAGCAGGTTGGAGAACATCTGGGCCAGACGGGCATGATCTGCATAGAGCTGGGCGGCGGGATCGACATTCAGCTCGATGCGGCGCTCGGGGTAGCTGGTCCGCAACTCGCCCACTACCTGCTCCAGGGTTAGCGCCAGGGGTTTGTTGCTGCGGTTGAGCTGCAGCCCGCCCCCCAGCCGGCCGCGGGCGAAATCCATGACATTGTCGATCAGCCCGCTCATGCGCAGCACGCTGCCGCGGATCAGCCCGATGACGCGCTGCGATTTCTCGCTTTGCGGTTCGCGCATCAGGAGGTTGGTGCCGCCATCGATCGCGGCCAGCGGGTTGCGCAGGTCGTGCCCGAGCACGGCGATGAACTGCTCGCGCAGTTCCGCCGTCTCGTGCTCGGCGAGCAGTTGCCCCCTCGACAGACGGGATTCGGCCTGCGCCGTTTCGGTGGCATCGACCAGTTCGCGTTCGTAGCGGCGACGCTCGGTGGCGCGAAACAGCGTCACCCGGGTGAACAGCAGCTCTCCCTCTGCATCGCGGCGCTCGGCTGCATTGGCGAGGACGTGCAGCGGCTTGCCATCGACCCGCACCAGGTCGAGCGCCACCTCGTCGAAAAAGCCCTGCATGCGCAGCAGCGGCGCGAAATGGGTCTCGTAAAAGATCTGGCCGGCAATGCTGAGCAGGTCGCGCAGACGCTTGCCGCGCAGCTGCTCGGGAGCCAGCTCCAGCCAGCCCGAGAGGGTCTGGTTGGATCTGACGATCCGCCCATCGGGGCCGAGCGAGAGATAGCCGCACGGGGCGTTCTCGTAGAGATCCTCGAGGTCGTCGTCTGCCGTTCCTGGCATCGCTCAGATGAAATCCCGGATCGCGGCGATCACTTCGGCCGGCGCGCTGAGGTTGGGGCAATGGCCGGTGGCCTTGAGGACCTTCATTTCGCTGCCCGGGATATTGTCGCGCACATAGGCGCCCACCGCCTCGGGCGCGATGATGTCGTCGCTGCATTGCAGGATCAACGTGCGGGCCGTCACCCGGCCGAGATCGGCGCGGTTGTCGGCCGTGAACGTGGTGCGGGCGAATTGTCGCGCGATTGCCGGGTCGGTGCGGCAGAAGCTGTTGGTCAGCTCCTCGCCCAGCTCCGGCCGATCGGCATTGCCCATGATGGCCGGGGCCATGGCCGCCGACCAGCCCATATGGTTGTCGGCCAGCGACGCCAGCAGTTCTTCGATCTGTGCAGCGGTGAAGCCGCCAAAATAGCCTTCGGCATCGATATAGCGGGGCGAGGGCCCGACCAGCACCAGGCTGTCGAACAGCTCCGGCGCCTTGAGCGAGGCCAGAACGCCGATCATGGCGCTGACCGAATGGCCGACGAACACGCCGCCGGTGACGCCGAGCGCCCGACCGATCTCCACCAGATCGTCGGCGTAGCCATCGAGGTTGGAGTATTTGCCGGCATCATAGGCGGCGAGATCGGACCTGCCGGCTCCGACGTGATCGAACAGCACCGTGAGGTGGTCCGCTTCGAAAGCGGGGGCGACGAGGCGCCACATATTCTGGTCGCAGCCGAACCCATGGGCAAAGATCATCGGCTTTAGCCCCAAGCCGGCGGTAACCACGTGATTGCGGGTAAGTACGGTCATTGAGGCTCCGACTTGGGGGCGTGACTTCACGCTTTTTGTTTTAACGCCGCAGCGGCCGAAAAGGATCACGCGCTGAGCGCAGGTTGTTGTGTTCACGTCTTGCGTGCCACACGGATCGATCGGGGGCGCCGGGAGTTGAACGTCACCTTACCCCAGAGGTGTCGCCGTGACGAATGCTGTGTCAGTGCTGGTAGTCGAAGATGAGGCTCTGATCCGAATGGACATTGCCGATCAGCTCGAGCGCGAGGGTTTGGTCGTGTTCGAGGCTGCCAATGCCGACGAGGCCATAATCGTGCTCGATGCGCAGCCGAGCGTGCGCATCATGTTCACCGATATCGACATGCCCGGCAGCATGGACGGGCTGAAGCTGGCCGCGGCGGTGAGACACCGTTTCCCGCCGGTTCAGATCATTGTCACCTCGGGGCACCGGATGGTGGAGATCAGCGAAATGCCTGACGGCAGCGTGTTCTTCGGCAAACCCTACCGCCACGAAGCGGTTATGGCATCGATGCGCCAGCTGCTCAGCCAGGCTCCGCCACGCTAAAGCCGCTGCAGCACCATACAATCCAGCACGGCCCACAAGTGGAGGCTGGCGCCCAGCACCACGAAGCAGTGCCAGATGACGTTGTGAAAGTGCAGCCGTTCCCACAAGTGGAAGACTATCCCCGAGCAGTAGGCAACGCCGCCGGCGACGATCAGCAGCAGAGTGCTCGACGGCAAGACGGTAGCCAGTGACTGAAAGATCAGTACGCCGCTCCAGCCGATGCCGAGATAAAGCAGCAGCGCCAGCCGGCCGAAGTGCTGCGGCACGATGAGCTTCAGCGCTATGCCGATCAGCGCTGCGCTCCATACCGCAAGAAGCATCAGGGTCGCCGTGGGGGTGTTGCCCAGCAAAGCCAGCAGCGGCGTGTAAGTGCCCGCAATCAGCAGGAATATTGCGGCCTGGTCAAAGCGGGCAAGCAGCCGCTTCAGGGGCGCCACCGGTGCAAGGTTGAATGCAAGCGAAATGCTCAGCACGAGCAGCAGCGAGCCGACATAGACCGAAACCGCGAAGGCGGTCTGCCATCCGCTGGCCGCGACAAGGATACCTCCAAGCCAAAGGGCGACGAGCAGCCCTATGATGTGGATGGCGGCATCGCCGATCAGTTCCATACGGGAATATGGTTTGCCGCGATGCCACCAAGTGCGGTCCGGATAGGGGCTAAGAGATATCATGGGCGTGCCTCGCTGAAGCAAGCTCAACGTAGCGGGGCCACACATGATCCATTGTCTCCTTGATCTTTACGGCAGGGCGCACGGAACGCATGAGGTGAAGCGCCGTTGTCTCGGGCACCAGCCAGGTGGGGCTCACGCGAGATTGCAATGATCTACTTCTTCGATGTGCGCGACGGGGCCGAACTTTCCGAGGACGATACCGGCATAGATTTGCCCGATCCTGCCGCCGCCAAACTGCAAGCAACGCTTGCCCTCACCGAGATGGCACGCGACCACCTTCCCTCAAATGGCGACGAGCGCAGGTTGTCCATTCATGTGCGCACGGCCGAGGGGCCGCAGTTCGACGTGTCGCTCGATTACGAACTGCAGATCACGAGCGGCCACCCTCCCGACCAGGATTGACATGGCAAGAATAGAACCGGACGCGTTTACCAGCTTCTTCTCCATGGTTTCGGTCAGGGACGACCTGTCCGAGCAAGAGCGCAACGCCGTGCTTGCGGCAGCCGGCGCGACGCGTTCGTTCGCTGCCGGCAGCGACATCGTCAGCCAGGGCGATCGGCCCAGCTTCAGCACCCTGGTCGTCAAGGGCATGACGGCACGCTATTCAACCGTCGAGGATGGCGGGCGGCAGATCACGGGCCTGCACATCGCCGGCGATTTCGTCGACCTCCACTCTTTCCCGCTGCAACTGATGGACCATTCGGTCACCGCCATCACGCCGTGCGAGGTGGTGACGTTTCCGCACCAGAACCTGATGGGCATCACCGAGAAATATCCGCACCTGACGCGAGTGCTGTGGCTGCTGACCCTGCTGGATGGCGCTATTCATCGTCAGTGGATGGTGACCAAAGGCAGGCTTACCGCCGACGAACAGATGGCGCACCTGTTCTGCGAGCAGTTTGTGCGGGCCCAGATGGCAGGCCTGGCGGACGGGCAGCGCTATCCGTTGCCGTTGACGCAGGCCCAGTTCGGAGACGCCCTGGGGCTGTCCATCGTCCATACCAACCGTACGCTGCAACGCCTGCGGCGAACTGGCGCGTTCGAGTGGGAAGATGGGGTGGTCGAGATTTTCGACTGGCCGCAGTTACGCGAGCTGGGCCAGTTCGACCCGACCTACCTGCATCTGGAAAAACTGCGCCGCTGACGGCGACGGGCTCGCGTGAATGGCCCCCAGGCTTGCGCCGGTCCGGCTACTGCGGGCCGCTCCCGCTTCGAGCCGTCCTGACGCCTGCTCACCCCGTAGATATCGTCGCCGATCGGCCCGCTCTCGAGCGGCTCAGGTGTCTGCCTTGGCCGCGCTGCGGCCGGCTGTCGAGGCGACATGCAACTGATCGATGATCCGCCGAAACGCCGCATCGACATCGGACAGCCGGCTGTGATCAGGCTCGCCCTCGATTGCGGCGAGAAATTCTGCGTGGCGGAGGCGGATTTCGGCCAGCAGGGCCTTGGCCGCGAGCCGCGCCATCCCCCGGTCGTCCCCAGTGCTGTAGGGGGAGCCAACAAGGGCGCGGAGCCGCGCCGCCTTGCTGTTCCAGCCCTGCAAATCCCCGATGAAGGGTTTGAGGGCGCCATCCGCGCGCCTTCTGTCCACCACGCTGGTCTTTGCATTGCGGTGATGCATCGTGTCGCTGACTGGCATTGGAGCTCTCCATCGGGTGCATGAGGTCATTTGGCTGCAGCAGCACCGGATGCGGCGACGAGCGCCGCTACTGCGGCAAGCAGATCCTGGTCGCTAAATGGCTTGGGCATGACCCTGGCATGTGGGAAATGCTCCGACACTTCCTCGACGCTGGCGGCGGTGCAGAAGATGAACGGGATGCCGTTCTCGCGCAGCCTGTTGACCAATCCTGCCGGCTCGGCGTGCTGCAGACGGAAGTCGATCAGGGCCAGGTGAATGCCACCGGCGGCCAGCAACGCGAATGCTTCATCCGTGTCGGTGGCAATGGTCACCCGGTAACCGGCGCTCAGGAGCGGCATCTCGATCACCGAGGCGATGAGATAGTTGGTTTCGACGACCATGGCGGTGAGGCCGGTGGATTGCTTCATGGTGCATGTGCCCGCGCAGGAGTACCTATCCACCGGCGGTGGATCGGCAGGCTCAATTCACTTTGCCCGAACGCCCGGTTGCCCCCGACCTTCCGCCTGACTCTAGAAGTGGCGCAACAACAGGCCTCGGCAAGGCTTGGCGCAGTTGGATCAGGTACGTCGCTGGCAGCTTGCTGAGCCTCAAGGCGTCGAGTTTGCCTGAGCTTCCGCTGCATCCCGTGTTGGAAAGGCGCCACCGCCTGGAAACGGACGGGGTTGCCGAGCGATAAGAAAGGGACCTCGGCACCTTGCGGGCCGAGGTCCTTTGGCGCACGGGGACGGGGGCGACATCGCCGTGGCCCGACGCCGGGGGGTGCTCATCCGAGCAGGCGCCGTCAGATGATAAACGTCCGTAACAGACTTCGGTTCCCGAATTGCTCGACGCCGCCAATCGAGGCGGGCTAGCGGCGATTCTTCAACTCTGCTCGTCTTGTTGATGGACGCCCCATCGTGCCGATGGTGCAAGCTCGACATCTGCCGATCCACTGGCGGAGATCGTTCGCAGTTGATCGATCAGCCGCCGAAACGCAGCGTCAGCATCGTCGAGCCGGCTATGCGGCGGTTCGCCTTTTATCGCGGCGTGCAACTCGCTGTGGCGACGACGTATCTCGGCGAGGAGGGCTCCACTTTCGAGCCTTGCAAGAGCCTTGTCCTCACCTGTGCTGTAAGGAGAGTCGACAAGGGCCCGCAGTCGCGCCGCCCGGCCGTTCCAGCCTGGCAGGGCACCGATGAACGGTTTCAGCGTGCCGTTGGCGCGCCGCTGCTCCACTACGCTTGCCTGAGAGGAGCGATGTCGCGTCATGTCGTCGGTTTGCATGCTGAATCTCCATCGATCGGGGCGTCGCACACCCGGGGGGCATGCCGGTCAGCGGTCTGTGATCGGTGCGGCCTGGCTGTCGTCACAACTGCAGGCGCCGTCCAACCGTTGCGGACGGGATGCTGTTGCTGGTTTGCAGTAACGGCGCTGCCGCAGCGCACGTGCTTTCCGCTTGCCACACAATAGCCAGGCATCGGGGCCGGGCACTTACAAATGATATATTGGTTCAGAGCGGGACGGCTTGAACTGACCCAACTTCTCGAAGGTCGAAGGGCAAGGGTCAGGGTCGCGCTCCGCTTGCGAGCAGCGACAGGTTCGGTATCCTCGGTCGCGACGGACGGGCCAATACCAGAGCAGAAGTCGGGCCCGAGGGAGGGGCATCATGCTCAGGGGCCGATACGGCGTGAGATGGATGATCGTCGCCTGGCTGGTGATCGTCGGGCTGATCGGGATGGGGATTTATCTGGTCGGCAACGTCGCTCACCTGCTCGGCGGCTGAGCGCTTGTGCCCTTATGCGCGAGGGTTCTCCACCACCGCACCAGGCAAGCCAAACTCGCCGCGGGCTTACCCCGCAGCCGCTCGTCGCGGCTGTCCAGAGCGGGATGGAGCCGCGCCGCCCGCCGGTAACGGGTGTCGCGAGCTTGACCCCAGCACCCGCAGGTCTGCCATCGCATCGCGGGCGGAAAGGACCGAATAATCATCTGGTTTGGGAACCCGGCAGGACGGGGTAGGTTATGTCGGCCTCAACAGGAGTGAGGCGTTCATGCCGAATTTCCCTTTCAAACTGCCAGCGCTCAGCACGCATCTGACGCGCGGCAACGCAATTGCCCGCGCCAGGGCCCTTGCGAATGCGCTCCCGCAAGCACGCCAGAATGCAGCGATGGAGGTGATCGCCAGGCTCGATCTGCCTGAGGCGTTGAAGGTGCGGCTACAGGAACTCCATCGGATAGAGGAAAACTGAGATGGCAATCCTGCTGCAGTTCAACCAGTTCGACAAAGCTGAGAGAGCGATGGAAAAGCCCATTTCCGTATTACGGCCCCCGCTGCGTGACACCAGGGGCGCCAACCCGGACGAACTGTTCGAGCGACTGCTGGAACTCCTCGACGGGCCCGAGGCCCTCGAAGTGTATAACCGAGCGATGCAGACCTATTGAGCAGCGAGGGTAGGCTCGCCGGCGCCACGTCTCAACGTGCTGCAATAAGATTACCGGCCAGGCTCACTCGAGGGTCGAGCCTGAGATCGTTGTCAGCGTAACAATCCGTCACGTTCGAACTCGGCCCAGCCCCGCAGCTTGAAGCGGTCTTCTTCGTCCTGGTCCTCGTGGGTCGGTGGCAGCTTTTCGTCAAGTTTGTTCGCTTTGCGGAGTTTCGCTTTCCAGGCCGCCCTGCGCCGGTTCTCGGCTGCCGCGACTGCGTCGTCTTCCCGCCAGGTGTCGACGATTCCGCGGTCGAGAATGTCCTCCACGATGCGGGGGTCGAAAACGTGGAACGTCACTTTCCTGGCGCGGCCACGCAGTTTCACGCTGCGGGTGCCGGCGCTCGGCAGCCTGCCGTCCTTCAGCCAACGGTGTCGCTCAGTTGTGGAGATTGCGAGGATGTCTTCGATTTCGCGAGGGATCACCGGCAAGCTCTCGATGCCTGTGAGGGACCCGGCGATGATGGCCGAGACCACCTCGAATTGCTGCGATGCGGCTTCCGGCATACGGAGTGTGAGTTCTCCCGCCTGCACGGTGAACGACTTTCTGACCGCGACCGGCAGGCGAGCACGGATTTCGAGGTAGATCCCCTTCGAGCGGATCGACGAGCCGAGCCTGGCGGCAAAGGGCACCGACCACACCCTGATCAGATCGCTGTCGTGTTCTTGCTGCTTCATGTACCTTACGTAGGCCTGATGGATGCGCTCCGCAACGAAGCCGCCGCGCTGCAGTTGGGGATGCGAGCGAAGCGGGCGGGATAAGGGCTCGGCTGCCGTTTCGTTGGCCAGATGGGGAAACCGGAAAAACCCGACCTGTTCCCTGTGCCGCCACGTCCGGTTGACGCGCTTCGATCGCCTTCATCAACTTGTCTGTGGGGCCTCGGTTCCGATCATGGAAGCGAGCTTGGCGACAGGATGGAATTCCCGATCGCCCGGTGCGAGCGAGAACCGCTACCAGCCCTGTCGGGCGTCGAGGACGCGGCGGCCGGGCCTGCACCGGTTCGTTCGATGGCTGATCGATTTCGAAGGGGAGGACATACCGTTTCGCGATCCGCTGCGTTGCGCGGGCCTTGGGCAATCATAATTGCCGGCAGCGTGTCACCATCGGGGCTCTCGGACGTTGCATCGATGCGGCGCTGCGCCGGCAAGGAGACGTGTGATGTCCATCGAGAATGACCTGGTTTTCTACAGCAGCGAGAACGGCGACCAGTGGCTGCTGCTCGGGGGCCGCGACGGCTCCACAGTGCGCCACCAGCCTAACGTTTCGTCCGGTGGCAATGCCCGCGACGTGCCGCTCGAGGAATACCTGCCCCGCGAGCAGAACACGCCGCAGGGGCAGGCCTTGCGGACGCTACTGCAGGCTCACGGCCACATCTAGAGGTCAGGCCGCCAGGCCCCTGCACCGCGACGGCTGTCGCTGATGGGAGCGGCAACGGGGTGGATTGCCTCTATTGCATAGTGACGCGGTCGATCGGGAAGGCGACGACAACGCAGTGTTGTGCGTCACAGATTTCCATCCAGTAGCGAAAGCCTGTGCGGTCAAGAACACCGTCGCTCAGCAGGGTCTGCGCGTCCTTTACCGCCCATTGCCAAGCCTCGGCGACATCGGCGAGAACAACTCCGGTGTGGTCTTCGAACACCGTGTCGTCGCGCCGAACGTTGAAGAAGTACCTGCCCATCAGCAGCCGTTAACAGCAGGCGGGCCTGGCGGCCACGACTATCCGAGTGAGGCCAGTGAGACTCAGACTAACAGTGAGCCTCGCGGTGTCGCCGCCGATGGAAATCGAGAGGCCCTGCTGCTCGGGCGCAAATCTCCCTGATCACGTTCCCCCCGGCGCGTCCGATTGAAGCCACCGCCGCTGCCGGTGCTTGGGGCGCTATCGAATGGTGTCGGGTTCGGCGACAGCATCTTCGAACTCGGTGTCGAGGGTCTCCTGACCAATCCACGCTGCTCTGGCCCGATGCCAGTATTCCTCATCCCGGCCTTCAGGCCGCCCGTCGTTCTCCCACAGGTAATACGCGGTATCGCGGATCGACTGCTCCACTGAAGGCTCGGTAGCAGGCGTGTCGGGGGCCAGCGTGTGCCCCTCGGTGATCTGGCGGATGCCGGCGGCTTCCGAGTTGGGAAGCAACGCCTCCAACCGCTCCAATGCCTCGCCGACGCGCTCGGCGATCATCGGGCTGAAGGTGTGATCCGGCGAAGTGTTCTCGTAATCGCGGAGTTCATCTACGGTGATACCGGCAGCAGCTGCGAACTGCTCGACATCCAGGCCAATCGAAAGCCTGCGGTTGTGATCGCCCTTGGGCTGTCGCTGGGTGGGATCGGCAGGGAAAGTCATCGCGAACTCCTCCGTGAGTTGTTGCAGACAACATGGGGCAAACCGAAAGGTTGCTGCGCCGCGTCGAGGTCTGCGCACGCCGAGGCGTGCGCAGACAGAACCTTCAGCTGCGCAGCACCGGCGGTATGATCGAACCGGCGCGGTAGTCGCGAATGCGATCGGCAGGGTAGGGTTCAGCGTTCTCGTCGAAACCTTCCCAACCTTCCGCCTCGTAATCGCGGCGGCGCGTCTCGATATCGACCACACTGGAGTCATGCAGGATGGCAGCCGCAGCGTCGGCACGGCTCTCCTCGACCCGTGCGGTCACCAGGATGCCGCCGCGGCGAACCCCTTCCGCGTAGACGTGCGCGTCGCGTTCGTCGACACCCGCATCGGTCAGCGCGCCGATAATGCCGCCGGCTGCACCGCCGACCGCGGCACCCGTTGCGGCGCCGATCGCTGTCGCCAGCAACCAGCCTCCGGCCACCACCGGACCGACGCCGGGAATAGCGAGCATGCCAAGTCCAGCAAGCAGGCCGCCGGTGCCGCCGACAACGGCGCCAAGGCCGGCGCCGGCGCCAACGCCTTCGGCCACACCGTCGCCGTTGTCAGTGTCGTAGGTGCCGTCAGAGTTGTTAGCGACGATCGAGATATCCTCGCCTTTAACGCCAGCTTCCTTGAGCGAGCGCACTGCCTGATCGGCCTGATCGTCAGCCCGGTGATTGTCTTCATGGCGACGTTTCTCCTTGGTGGGGATCTCAGGGATCCGCAACAGCAACTTGCCGGCGGGCCATCAGTTCCGCCCCAGCCGTCCCGCTCTGCGGACCACCCGCGCCAATCGGTCCAAGGCGAAAACCCCGGGCCGGCGGGAACCCGGCGGGCCTCAGCACGTATCGAATATGGCTTCTCCCCCAAACACGAGGTGCAACCATGCTCGACAATTTCCCCCGTCCGCCGTTTCCTGAACAGCAGCAACCCTATCCCGGGCTCGCCAGCAGGATGGATCCGGTTCCCGATCACGGTGAGGAGAGTTATCGCGGCTCGCATCGGCTCGAAGGCAAGATAGCGCTGATCACGGGCGGCGATTCAGGCATTGGACGTGCCGTCGCCATCGCTTTCGCCCGCGAAGGCGCCGACGTCGCCATTTCCTATCTCAGCGAGGAGGAGGATGCGGCCGACGTCAAAAGAGTCATCGAGGCGGATGGCCGAAGCTGCCTGCTGCTGCCTGGCGATATTGCGAGTCCGGAACATTGCCGCCGGCTGATCGCACGGACCGTAGAGGCGTTCGGGCGGATCGACGTGCTGGTCAACAACGCCGCCCACCAGAGCTATTTCGAGAGTCTCGAAGAGATTCCCGACGAGGAATGGGAAACCACCATGGCGGTAAATATCTCTGCGATGTTCTACCTCACCAAAGCCGCTGTTCCGCACATGCAGCCTGGTGCGTCGATCATCAACACGGCATCGAAACAGGCGGACGAGCCGAGCCCCGAACTGCTCGCCTACGCCGTCACCAAGGGCGCCATCCAGAACTTCAGCGCCGGTCTGGCGCAGCTGCTGGCCAAAAAGGGAATTCGCGTAAACACGGTGGCGCCCGGACCGGTCTGGACACCGCTTGGGCCAGCCAGCCTCCCCGTTTCCAACGTCGTCGAATTCGGCAAGCAGGTGCCATTCGGGCGCCCGGCCCAGCCGCGCGAACTGGCGCCCCCCTATGTGATGCTCGCCAGTGACGAAGCGAGCTACATTTCCGGTGCCACCATCGCGGTGACCGGTGGCAAGCCGGTGATGTAAAAACGGGGGTGGGCGGCTTCGGCCGCCCCCTCGCTCACCAGGCAACTGCCGACCAGGAGCCAAGTCGCAGGACCTCGCCGTGCTGCTCGTACCGCCCGCTCGAGAGTGGCGGCGCCGTGACGATACAGCCGATATCGGCCGGCCACCCGGTCGGGTTCAGCGCCATCGACAGCGTTCCGGCTTCGAACACCCAATTGACGACCACACAGTTGCCTTGCCGCGCCGTCTGGGCATCCAGGCACGGCGTCGCGGCGAGCGGCCAGAGCCTGTCGCGGCGCCAGCGCGCCAGGGTCCGGAAGCGATCGAGGGCGGCGCGCCGCTCCGGCATGGTTTCGTAGTCCTGCCAAGGCAGCTTAGCCATCTCGAAGGTCCTGGGGTCGTTGGGATCAGGCAATCCGCCAGGTCCGACTTCGTCCCTGAACATCTCGCGCATCTGCTTGAGGCGCTCTTCGCTCGTGGCTTTCGCTGCCGCTGCATCGAGGTCGACGAAGAACGGGAAGCCGCTGCTGAGGTTGGCCTCGTCGCCCATGAAGCAGAGCGGAATCTGCGGCGCGAGGAACTTGACGAAATGCACGAAATCCAGCTGCTCGGGGCTGATCCGCTCCGACAGCCGCTTGGCGTCGGAGCGATTGCCGAGCTGGTCGTGGTTCTGCACATAGGTGATGAAACTGTCGGGCGGGAGCCTGGCGGCTTTGCCGCCTCTGGTGCGTCCGTCGCTGCCATCGCCTTCGCTGGGGTCGTGCACGAACCCGTCGGCCAGCGCCTTTTCGAGGTCGGCATAGGGGTCCTTGTTCGGATCGTCGTAGCCGGTTCTGGGGCCCTCGCCGGTGACGAGGTACGTCAGCACATGGTGCATATCGTCATTCCATTGTGCCGAATATTGCTGCGGCCGGTTGCGGTCGTCGCGCTCCAGAAGTTCGAAATTATTGCGGACGTTTTCGACGATCAGCGCGGCATGAGGCTTTCGGGTACGAGCAGCCGCTGCCAGCTCGCCGAGGAAACGCTGTCGGCACTCGGTCTTGATTTCGTGCACGCTGTCCAAGCGCAGCCCGTCGAAACCATACTCGGTCAGCCACATCACAGCGTTCTCGTAATAGAACTGGCGGACTACCGGTTCTTCGAAGTCGATCGCCGGTCCCCAGGGCGTCTCGATATCGTTCCGGAACCACTGAGGCGCGTAATGGGGGATGAAATTGTCGGTCTGCCCGAAATGGTTGTAAACGACATCGAGGATCATCAGCAGCCCGAGCTGATGGGCGTGATCGACCAGTCGCCGCAGGTCCTCGGGTGTGCCGTAGCTGCGCTCTGGTGCAAAGATCAGCGTGCCGTCATAGCCCCAGTTGCGGGCGCCGGGAAACTCGTTGACAGGCATGATTTCGAGGCAGGTATAGCCGGCGTCGCGGAAGTGCTCGAGCCGCTCCGCCAGCGCGTTGAACGTGCCTTCCGTCGTCGCGGCGCCCACGTGCACTTCGCAGATCACCGCCTCTTGCCATGGCCGAACCGGGTCGTGAGGTTCGGCCTGTGGCATGGCAGCACGAACGATGCTCCAACCGGAAGCGTCGTCCTGCTGCTGCCGGGATGCCGGATCGGGAAAGGTGACATCGCCCACCCGAAACCTGTAACGGGCACCCGGCCCGCAATGGTCCAGCGACGCGAGCAGAAACCCGTCGATGCCGCGCGTCATGGTCACCGGATCCCGACCCTCGACCAGCACCTCGGCCGTCGACACGTTTGGCGCCCAGAGCCGGAACCAGGTGCTGTCTCCCTCAACCGCCGGTCCGAAGCGGCCGGACGCCGGCGCGCCTGAGATGTCGTTGGTGCTGCGGGGGCGCTCGAGTTCGATGGTCATCACTTGTTCCCTTGGGCCCGGCCCGACATGGTTGCGGGCAGGGCGTTCGGTGAACTTGCGTGACGGGCAACCGTTCCGCGGCACCCGACCCACCGAAGTGGTCAGTAGAGGTCGTTGAAGGTCTCGGGATCGCTGCCGGTGCGGCCGTTTTCCGGATCATCCAATCCGGCGATCCGTCCCATCTCTGCGTCCGGCAGGGTGAAGCCGAAGACGTCGAAATTCTCGCGGATCCGTTCCGGCGTTTCCGATTTGGGGATGACGATGGAGCCGCGCTGCAGGTGCCAGCGAATAATGACCTGCGCCGGCGATTTGCCCAGGCCCGCGGCAATTTCGCCGATGATCGGATCATCGAGCACTCCCCCACTGCCCAGCGGCGAGTACGCCTCATGCCGGATGCCGCGCGCGGCAAGGTGAGGCAACAACTTCTTCTGCTGGAAGTGCGGGTGGGTTTCGACCTGGTCGACGGCCGGCACGATGCCGGTCTCGCCGATGATCCGCTCGAGCTGCTCGATGGTGAAGTTCGAAACGCCGATGGCCTTGACCAGCCCTTGTTCCTTGGCCTCGATCAGACCTCTCCAGGTCTCGACATATTTGTCGTGCGCCGGAGTAGGCCAGTGGATGAGCATCAGGTCGAGATAGTCGAGCTGCAGCGCGGCCAGCGACTCCCGCACCCCCGTAATGGCCCCTTCGTGGCCCATCGCCTTGGTGCGCAGCTTGCTGGTGACGAAGATCTCGGACCGGTCCACCGTGCTCGATTTGATGGCCTCGCCGACCCCTTGCTCATTATCGTAGCCCTGGGCAGTGTCGATCAGCCGATAGCCGGCCTCGAGGGCCGCGGTCACGGTGGGGACGACCCTGTCGTTCTCGATCTGCCATACGCCCAGCCCGAGTTGAGGAATGGAGATGAATTCGCTGAGCTCGATCGTAGGCGGTGTGGTGGGTGCGTACTTGTCCATCAGGCGTCTCCAATTGGGTGCCTTTCGGGAACTAGCGGGGGCAGGGAGGGTTCCGGATGTGGTGGAGGCTTTTGACCTGGTTGGCATCGAGGGGCACGAGAAACGGCCTCCGGTCCGTTGCCGGACCGGAGACCAGGTTTGCTGCCGACAGACGTTCAGCCGGCGGTGGCGCTGGAGGCCACGTACACCGTAACTGTGCCGCCCTCTGCCATTGCGCCGAGCACGTCGGCCAGGGTGCCGCCGTGCGTCTGGATCGCTGCGACCGCAGCCGCATTGGCTTCAAGCGACTTGCGAATGTTGGTCGCGCCTTCGGTCGCCAACGCCGACGAGACTTCGTCCTCGGCGCAGTTCGAGACCAGCACAATCCTGACATTGGTGGCCGCGCTCAGCGCGTTGGCATCTGCCATGGTCATGCTGCCCGTCAAGGCGGCAAGCCCACCGGCATCGCAGCTGATGGTGTCGCCGGACAGCGCCGCCAGGGCGGTCTGCGCCACGGTCGCCTCCTCCGGCGATACAGTGCCGTCACCATTGGCGTCGAGCACGATGCTCGCGTTGCCGCTGGCGGTGATGGCGGCGTTGGCAGCGGCAGCCTCGTCGGCGCTGATCGAACCGTCCCCATTGGCGTCAATGGTCATGCCGGCCGAGGCGCCCGCCGAAGCCCCTGCCGCTCCCGTGGCAGAAGCCGCAGCGTCGGCCGCCGTCTGTTCGTCAGCGGAAACATTGCCGTCGCCGTTCGCGTCGACAGTCACGCTGGTTGCAGCGTCGACTGCAGCGCCGACCTGGGCGAGCGCGGGCGTCATGGAAAGTGCAAGCGCGGACGCGAGCGCCAGGAGTGAAATGCGTTTCATTTTTCTTTTCCTTCTGGGGAGACCCGGTCGCACTCAACTTGTCCCCGAAGCGATGGTTGCACGCCTGCCATTGCTGCCGAATAGGGTGGTGCCCTGCGATACGGGAGACTGAGCGCTGCGCCCGAGCCGCCCGGACAGGAATGCCGTTGCCCGGCCGGTCGGGAGCCCCATCGCATTGTAATGTGATGGTCAGGGCACCACATCGGAGGCGAAAGAGTGCTGCAGGCCCCGGCGTCGGCGATCCCCCGACTTCGCCCTCCCGCAGATCCGAATTGCTCGGCCATGAACCAGGCGACCCGTCGGCACATGAGTGCTCCAGGGCGTCCCGGTGCCTTGTTACCCGACAGACAAGTCGCTGACGGACACCAAGGCCGGCACGGCCGCTTCACCCAGCTTTTGAAGGATACCCAATGACCCCTGAGCGACTTGCGGAATGCCTGCGCCTCGTACGCTGGCACAAGGATACCCTGGCCGAAACCATCGACGTTCCTTCCGAAATGGTGACGGGCTGGCTCGCCGGTACGGAAGCGGTGCCCCGCAAGGTGGGGGCGTGGATTGAAGCGCTGTGCTTCGTTCACGAGGCGGCCGAGGAGTCGAAGCCATCCACGGCCGGTGAAGGTTTCGGCACCGGGCCGAGCCGGGAGTTCATCCCCGTCTATTCGTACAACCTGCTCCGGCGCCTCAACATCGCGCCGGTGCCGCTGAAGCACCTGTTCGGCAGCGATGACGAAGGCGCGGTGTTTTTCCTCGTGTCGCGCGGGCTCGCAAGCCGCGACGATCCACTTCACCTCAGTATCACCGATGCCGGTCGCGGGGTGGGCTCGATGAGCATCTGAAACCGCGGGGAATACGCGAGTTCCCCCGCTGATTATGCCGAGCGGCGGCGCTGGCGCAGTTCGCGCCAGAGCAGGCCGACATAAGCCGTGTTGGTCTCATAGTAGCGGCGCCACAGGCGGCGCGGTTCCTGGACGACGCGGAACAGCCATTCGAGCCCGAGCTTTTGCACCAGCACCGGGGCGCGGCTGACCTTGCCGCCATAGACGTCGAAGCTGCCGCCGACGCCCATGACGAAGCTCGGGGTCAGCACGTCGCGATACTGCTTGAGGAACCGCTCCTTGCGGGGCGTCGGCATGGCGACGAACAGGCAGTCGGCCTTGCTGGCATTGATCGCTTCGACCACTGCCGCCTCGTCCTCGGGCTTGAAATAGCCGTCATGCATGCCGGCGACCACCAGATCGGGATGGTCCTTGGCGAGCTGCATGTCGACCGCCTGCAGCACATGCGCCTCGGCGCCCAGCAGGTAGGGGCGATAGCCGTTACGCGCACACAGCGCGAACAGGTTGGTCATGATGTCGACCCCGGCCACCCGCTCGGGCACCGCGACGCCGCAGAGCCGGGCGCCCCAGACGACGCCGGCGCCATCGACATTGATCAGGTCGGCGCCGGCCACGTCTTCGCGCAGCTCGGCGTTCTGCTTCATGTTCACGAGCTTGGCCACATTGACCACGGTGTGGTGCAGCGGCTGGCGGCGGGCCATCGCTTCGTTGGCGAGGGCCAGGGTCTCGGGCATGGTCACGACATGGATGGGCGAGCCGAGGAAATCCCGCCGCCGTGCGGCGAGCAGCGGGTGCTCGCGCCAACTCGGTTGTTCGGTACTCATGCGGCGCGGTCCGTGACGCGGCGGAGCGGGAAGCCGCGCTGGCGGTCCTCGCGGGCCTTCTTGCCCTCGATACGGGCATCGGGCTTCCTGGCCTTGCGCCAGGTCCACAGGCCGCGGGTATCGACCAGTTCCTTGTCCCGGAGGGCCTCGGGGTCGATCAGCGAGAACTGCCGGTGGTCGACCAGCAGCACCACGATATCGGCCTTGTCGATGGCGCTCAGCGCATCGGTGAAGACGATCCCCTTGCCGTCGAGCTCGCGCGGCAGGGCCTGGATATGCGGCTCGGCGGCCACCAGCCGGATGTTGGGCAGGTCGGCGAGGAGCTTGACCACCTCGACCGCCGGGCTCTCGCGCACGTCGTCGATATTGGGCTTGAAGCTCAGCCCCAGGCAGGCAACCGTCTGCTGCCGGGTGGGATCGAGCACCGCTTCGATCTCGCGCACCACGGCGAAGGGCCGGTCGGAGTTGATGCTGCGGGCCGAACTCATCAGCCTCGTGCTGTCGGGGGCGGCATCGATGATGAAATAGGGGTCGACCGCGATGCAGTGGCCGCCGACGCCGGGGCCGGGCTGCAGGATGTTGACGCGCGGATGGCGGTTGGCCAGCTCGATCACTTCCCAGACATTGAGGCTCAGATCCTGGCAGACTGCCGCCAGCTCGTTGGCGAAGGCGATGTTGACGTCGCGGAAGGCGTTCTCGGTCAGCTTCACCAGTTCAGCGCTTTCGGCCGAGGTGATGAACAGGTCGCCACCGACGAAGGTGGAGTAGAGTTCCACCGTGCGGGCCGAGGAGCGCCTCGAGAGCCCGCCGATCGAGCGGTCATTGTTGATCAGTTCGCTCAGCACCTTGCCCGGCAGCACGCGCTCGGGGCTGTAGGCCACCAGCACGTCGGCATCATCGCCATGGGCGTTGGGGAACCTGAGGTCGGGGCGAAGCTCGGCGAGCAGCGCCGTCATCTTGCGGGTGGTGCCGACCGGCGAGGTCGATTCCAGCACCACCAGGTCGCCGCGCTTCAGCACCGGCGCGATCGACTGCGCCGCCGACAGCACGTAGCTGATGTCGGGCTTGTGGTCCTCGGTGATCGGGGTGGGCACGGCGATGACGAAGGCATCGGCGGGCTGCGGCGTGGTGGCGGCGCGCAGCCGACCATTCGCCACCACCTTCTGGATCAGCCCGTCGAGATCGGGCTCGACGATGTGGATCTCGCCGCGATTGACCTTCTCGACCACCGCCGGGTTGACGTCGATGCCGATGACGTCGAGGTCGCGGCTGGCGAAAATGGCGCAGGTCGGCAGGCCGATATAGCCCATGCCGATGACCGAAACGGTCTTGATTGCAGTAGCGTTGATCTCAGACATGCCGCGAGAGCTCCTCGACGATCCGGAGGCTGGCCCGGCCGTCGCCATATGGGTTGTGCTTTTCGGCCATGCCGCGATAGGCGGCCGGGTCGTCGAGCAGGCGGTTGGCGTTGAAAAGGATCTGTTCGATATCGGTACCGACGAGGCGCGCTGTGCCGGCCGCCACACCCTCGGGGCGCTCGGTATTCTCGCGCATCACCAATACGGGCTTGCCCAGCGAGGGCGCCTCTTCCTGCACGCCGCCGCTATCGGTCAGCACCAGGTAGCTCTGCTTCTGCAGGTAGAGGAACGGCAGGTAATCCTGCGGGTCGATCAGGTGGATGTTGGGCACCCCGGCGAGCGCCGCGTTGACGACGCCGCGCACATTGGGGTTGGGGTGCACCGGGTAGACGATCTGCACGTCGCCGCGCGTCGCCAGCACCTTCAGCGCGGTGCAGATGCGCTCGATGCCGCCGTCGAAATTCTCGCGCCGGTGGCCGGTTACGAGGATCAGCTTCCGCTTTGAATCAAGGAAGGGGAAGCGCGCGGCGAGTTCGGCGCTCAGCAGCTTGTCCTCGTCCAGCGCGCCGGAAAAATGCAGCAGCGTGTCGATCACCGTGTTGCCGGTGACGAAGATCCTGGCCGGGTCCTTGCCCTCGGCGATCAGGTTCTCGCGCGCCTCGGGGGTGGGGGCGAAATGCCAGGTGGCGATGTTGCCGGCGATCAGCCGGTTCAGCTCCTCGGGGAAGGGGCTGTCGATATTGTGGCTGCGCAGCCCCGCCTCGATATGCGCCACAGGAATGCGCTTGTAGAACGCCGCCAGTGCCGCGGTCATCGCAGTGGTGGTGTCGCCCTGCACCATGACGATGTCGGGCTTCGACTTGTCGAGCACCTCGGCCATGCCGAGCAGCACCTTGGAGGTCACGTCGAACAGCGTCTGGCCCGCCGACATGACATTGAGATCGTAATCCACCGGCATGCCGGTCAGCGCGATCACCTGGTCGACCATCTCGCGGTGCTGGGCGGTGACGCAGATCTGGGTGTCGAAATGCGGGCTCTGCAGCGCCGCCTGCGCCACGGGGAAGCATTTCAGGGCCTCCGGACGGGTGCCGAAGACGATGAGCAGCCGTTGCCGCCGGGGACGCTCGGGAGGAGAATGAAAGTTCATATCGCACCGCACTGCAAAGTGTTCGCGTGTGACCTACGCGTCCCGCAGCTCATATCGTGCCACTGCCCTGCGGTCGCCTTAACTCTTAAGCTATGATTAACACCGAAATCGCGTTTACCGATGTCGATTTCTAGATTTGTACACTGCTCGACATCGCGATATGTCAGCGGCGTCGAGGCAGATTCGCGATGTTGTCAATTTGATTACAATTTTAATCATTGTGGATACTGCAGCGCCGCGAGCCTGGCATCAGGCGTTGCTTGAGCGCCTGGAGGCGACGGGCGCCCGGCTGGTTGTGCAGCAGGTTCCGGTGGCGCACCGTGAGGGCAGGGCGCTGGACCTGCTGCTGAGCCTCGAGCGCGGGCGGGCGCCGCAATC
>WPCJ01384214.1_pt1 | contig 24796 bp, 28 predicted proteins | sample 5399831 | NCBI WGS metagenome assembly WPCJ01 (sample SAMN12869470, study PRJNA574797) | sludge metagenome | isolation source: wastewater treatment of pH10 | place: China:Beijing | collected 2019-05-20 | reverse complement strand
GGTAGCGTTCCCTCAGCATGGCGTTTTCTACACCGATTCGGTGCCGTATCTGAAAGAAGCCGCGAAAATGGATATTATTGATTACATCGGTGGTGTAGACCCATATACTATTGACGGAGCGATTGAAAAAACAATCGACTTCACGGTTCAGTTGGCTTTAGACAACAATAAAGGAATTGATATTCACTTGCACGAAAGCGGCGAATCCGGTTTAAAAACGATAGAATATCTGATTGATAAGGTAAATGAAAATCCAACTCTTAAAGAGAAAACCTATTTGAGCCACTGTTTTGTTTTAGGAAGATTAGAGAAGCCGAAACAAGAGGAAATGGCCGAAAAATTAGCCAATGCAGGAATAGGAATTGTTTCTACGATTCCTTTCGGAAGTTTGATTATGCCGATTCCTACTCTGTACAAACACAATGTAAAAGTAATGACGGGAAACGACAGTATCGTAGACCACTGGAATACTTTCGGGACGGGCAGCGTACTGCAAAAAGCCAATCTGATGGCACAATTGTACGGGCAATCTACCGAATTTTTACTTTCAAGAAGTTTAAAACTGGCAACAGGCAACATTTTACCTTTGGACGATAAAGGAAATCAGCAATGGCCAAAAGTTGGTGATAGTGCAGATTTAGCATTCCTGAATGCCAGTTGTTCGGCAGAAGCGGTTTCCAGAATTGCTGATGTAGAATCGCTTATTCATCAGGGAAATATAGTGTTTTAACATAAATGTAAGATTATGAAAATTTGGTTTTTTCTCTTGGCTTTCGTCAGTGTAAGTGCTTGCGAAGCGAAGTCAACTCATACACAAACAGAAAATACAATGCAACAAAAAGATATAATAAACCTTGTTAAAAAAAATGATGTTAATGCCGTGAAAACGGCTTTGCAAAACGGGGCAAATGTAAACACTACAGATGGCAATAAACGGTCGCTGTTACTGATTGCAACCAATAATGGAAATATTGAAATGGCAAAATTATTGGTTAAATATGGTGCAGATGTCAATCAGCAAGCCGAAAATATGGACAGTCCTTTTCTCTATGCCGGAGCAAGCGGACAAACCGAACTGGTGAAATTATTCCTTGAGAACAATGCCCGGTTTGATGTGTTCAACCGCTATAATGGAACGGCTTTAATTCCGGCTTGTGAACGTGGACACATAGAAACGGTAAAAGTTTTGGTAAAAGCCAAAGATTTTCCGGTTAACCATGTGAACAGGCTGGGTTGGACAGCTTTAATGGAAGCGATTGTTTTAGGAAACGGAGGACAAAAGTATCAGGAAATTATTCAGATTTTAAAAGATAACGGAGCCGATCTAACCATTCCTGACCATGATGGAATTACACCTTTGCAACATGCAAAATCCAGAGGTTTCAAAGAAATTGTCAAGATTTTGGAATCTTAAAAACTTAGCTCTACTATTTTTATTGTCAAACCTGAAAACTCAATTGGCTTTGTAATTAAAATCCCTGCCTGATTAATTTTCACTATATTTAGGGGCAAATTAATATGCGATGAGTTATCAGTCAGATTATTTTCCGGTTCTCGGGATTTATGAATTTGTAGAAAGACAATCGAAAGGTTGCGATATTCTGTTCAATGAATTGAGCGGTGAACGACGCATTGATGAGCCTCATAAGCACGATTTTTTTATCATTAATCTTTTTGAAAAGGGAAAGGGAGTCCATATCATCGATTTTGTTGAATATCAAATCAATGATTATCAGGTTCATTTGGTTTTTCCTGATCAGGTACACCAATGGGCAATCGATAGGGAAACGGTAGCCTACCAGCTGATGATAAGTAGAGAATGGTATGAAAGTTTTCTCCCTGCCCTGCGGTTTTCATTGTCGTATTATCTCCAACACCCGACATTTCATGTTTCCGAAGATATTTACATCTTGCTTTTGCATGAATTTCAGGCGATAAAAAAAGAATTGAACGAAGAAAAAATATTCTGGGAACTGGTGCAAAAAAGAAGCGAGATTATTGGTTTGCTAATCAGCAAATCTGCCGAAAGAGCTTTTAAAGACTCTGAAAATTACCATTCGAACTTCATAGTTTCCCGATTTTTAAACTTGATTGATGAGCATTTTAAAACCGAACGTTCGGTTACTTTTTATGCCGAAAAATTAAATATTTCTGCCAATTACCTGAATATCGTTTGCAAGAAAAACCTGAATGCGACAGCTTCCTCTTTAATCCAGTCCAGAATTTTACTTGAGGCAAAGCGGTTATTGAAAGTTTCTGAAATGTCTGTGAAGGATATTGTTTACGATTTGGGCTTTTATGACCCTGCCAGCTTTTCCAAATTTTTTAAGACCCGGACAGGTATGACACCCTCGCAGTTCAAAGAATAATTTCTCTAAAAAAACAATTGTAAAAAAATATTGCTTTTGGTGCAACGTTTTTCCCTTTTTTTCATCTATATTATTATAATAACTCTAATTTTGTGTGAGTCTCAATGGATAACCTATGAAGAAATTTGTCTTAAGAACCTATGGGAAAATTATCGCTTGGGTCTTGACTGCATTAGGCCTATACACCTCCTGCGATATAATAGAGCCTCGTGTGGAGTACGGCAGTCCCTCCGCAGATTTCGTAGTCAAGGGAAATGTCAGTGATATGCAGAACCTGCAACCAATTGAGGATATGGCAGTCATCCGAAAATCCCGGACAGCACCTCACTGGAATGACACCGTAAGAACCGATGCCAATGGAAATTACGAACTGGAATTCACGGAAGTTGCTTTCGGCGCGGAAGATATATTGGTTTATACTTCGGATATTGACAAAGGAGAATACCGATCCGACACAATACGGATAAAAGCATCTGAACTGAGGCAAATTGGCAAGAGAAGAAAAAACTGGTACAACGGCAAGTTCGAAGGAAAAGCTGATTTTAAACTTGTCAGACATCCTGGTCCAATGCCCATGTATGGGGTAATTCCCGCAAAATACAAAGAAATAGAAGGAGAATAAAAAATCAATCGAGGTTTTATGTATCCGAAAAAGAAACTCATCCTCTCTCTTTACCAGCAACATAAAGCTATGCAGAGTAAGCTGCATAAACTAACCTATCTTTTCTGGGAGTGTACTTTGCGGTGTAACTTCAACTGCGTGCATTGTGGAAGCGATTGTACAAGACAGGCGACCGTTCCCGATATGCCAAAAGAGGATTTCCTGAGAGTACTTGCAGATATCCGCCCATATGTGGATCCTCACAAAACCATGATTGTACTTACCGGTGGAGAACCGCTGGTACGGAAGGATCTGGCAGAGTGCGGCCAGGCAATGTACGATATGGGATATCCATGGGGATTCGTAACCAACGGCTGGGGATTGGTGGAGAAGAGACTACAATCTCTCCTGAATGCAGGATTACGCTCTGTGACAGTGAGCCTGGATGGTTACACAGAAGAATCCCATGACTGGTTCAGAGGAAAACAAGGCTCCTGGTTACGGGCTATCAATGCCATTTCCAGAGTCGTATCGACACCCGATCTGGTGTATGATGTAGTCACCTGTGTCAATAAAAAAAATATTGCGGATTTGCCGAAACTACGTGATCTACTCATTTCTTTAGGCGTTACACATTGGCGGCTCTTCACCGTCTTCCCGAAAGGAAGGGCTAAGGACAACCCGCTTTTAAAACTCTCCACAGTGGAATTCCGGCAGATGATGGATTTCATTCGTGATACCCGACGTGAAGGAAAAATTAATGCCTCTTACGGTTGCGAAGGATATCTGAAGGACTATGAAATGGAGGTACGCGACACCCCTTTCCATTGTCAGGCAGGGATCAATATTGCGTCAGTGCTTGCCAACGGCGATATCAGTGCCTGTCCGAGCCTTAGGGGTGATTACGTGCAAGGCAATATCTATCAGGATGATTTCTGGACGGTCTGGAACAGCCGTTACCAGATTATGCGGGATCGTTCATGGACTAAAACCGGGAAATGTGCATCCTGTAAGTCTTATAAATATTGTCAAGGGAATGGTCTCCACCTACGTGACGAGAAGACGGGCGAACTATTGCATTGCCATCTCGAAATGATGGGAAAAGAGACACAAGCCGAACCAAAATTCGAAAATGTATTAACTGCAGCATTCCGCTTTTTAACGTAATAGCAGTTCTTTAAAATATTATTAGTCCTTATAGGCAACTGTGACCATGAAGATTAAACTCATTCTCTTTTTATTTATTTGCATGGGGACACTCTCCTATGCCCAGCAGACACAAAATTCCCCATCCAATAACCGGGAGAAAAAATGGCTCATTGATGTAACGGCAGGAACAAATATCGACCTGATCCACTCCAGTTCCAATCCTGAATCTAAACTACTTGGATCCAGGCCGGACGTAGTACCGGTATTCGGATCCCGGGTGACCTGGCTTTTTTCGAACCAGACAGGTGTGTACGCGAAACTACGTTTCAATCTATACAAAAGTAAAAGATCTGAATACAATCAGCAGGGTATTATAGAAGAAGTACTGGAAACTATCTTCCTCGACCATATCTTTTTTCCCGTTTCAAGATTGTATCCGTCTTTGGATGCGGGGATTATCTATCGTTTTGAACAAGACAGATGGAAAATCCATCCGGGAATAGGATTTGGAGTCATGAGTTATTTACCTGATAGTGAATCATCAAGAACCCGGAAAGAAAACAATTCTGAATTGAGTGTATCCTATAAGCAACACGCCCTACCTATCTTTCTGAATATGGGCCTATCCACTCGTTATTCAATTTCCCGAATAAGTTCTCTGATATTGGATATAAACTTTCAACAGCCCCTCCAAAAATCCTATGCAGAATTAATTACCCATACAGACGGAGTGGAGACCGACAGAAAATCATACCGGACATCCACCGCAGGAAGAAACCTAAATATTAGTATCGGCTACGGAATAACATTCTGAAAAGGATATCCGTTTCCCACCCTTGATCGAACCTCAAACACTGTTTCCTTGTTATTACAATAAAACAGGCAACAGATGAAACGAGCATTATTAATTGTTGACGTTCAGAACGATTTCTGTCCGGGAGGTACCTTGGCAGTAAAAGATGGTGACAAAGTGGTTCCGGTGATCAACGGAATTATGGACAATTTCGATCTGGTGATCTCGTCGCAGGACTGGCATCCGGAGGAAACGGTGCATTTCAGGAAATGGCCGGTACATTGTGTCGCCGGAACACAAGGTGCAGAATTCCATCCCGGCCTGGAGGCTGATAAAATAGATTTGGAGCTGTTAAAAGGCACGGATAACAAAGATGATGGCTATTCCGCTTTTGAAGCAACCAATGCATCGCTTACCGATTTTCTCCGGGGAAACAACATTCAACACCTTTACGTCTGCGGTCTCGCCACTGATTATTGTGTCAAGGCCTCTGCCATTGATGCGGTAACGCAGGGTTTTCATACCTATGTGATCACTGATGCCATAGCGGCAGTCAACGTACAACCCGATGACGATGAAAAAGCCTTACAGGAGATGTACCAGAAAGGTTGCATCCTGATAGAATCGGCAGAAATTCAATGAGATTATCGTATCTTTGCTCCCGATGGGAAAAGATATATCATTACGCACCGTAAAAGTTGTCCGTTACATCCTGCCTTTACGTGAAGGCGGATCACTTCCGGCATTAGCAGAAGCCGACGACGGATTCAAATATGTACTGAAATTCCGTGGTGCGGGACATGGCACCAAAATGCTGGTCTCGGAATTGCTGGGCGGAAAAATTGCCTCTGTCTTGGGCTTGCAAATTCCCGAATTGGTTTTTGCCACACTCGATGATGATTTCGGACGAAGTGAAGGCGATGAGGAAATACAGGATTTGCTGAAAGGAAGTGAAGGACTCAACCTGGGGTTACATTATCTCTCGGGAGCCATTGCCTACGACCCAACCGTGAAAATCGATCCTTTCCTGGCATCAAAGATTGTCTGGCTCGATGCTTTTATAACCAATATCGACCGTACATTTAACAATACGAACCTGCTGTGGTGGCATCGCGAGTTATGGGTGATCGACAACGGCGCATCGTTTTACTTCCATCACTCGTGGAACGACTTCGAGAGGCATGCCCTCAACCCGTTCCCCCATATCAAGGATCATGTATTGCTACCCCAGGCATCAATGCTCGACGAAGCAGACCAATTTGCGCGTGAGGTTCTTTCAGACGATTTACTGGGAGAAATCACTAAACTTATTCCTGGCGAGTGGCTGGTATGGAACCACACGCAAGAAACACCCGAAGAGATCAGAGGAGTTTATCTGAATCTTTTGAAAACACGATTACACCATTCTCAAAACTTTCTAAACACTGCCAAAGATGCAAGAGGATAAACTGTATCATTATGCTGTTATTCGACTGGTACCGAGGATTGAGCGGGAAGAGTTCTTCAATGTGGGACTTATCCTTTTCTGCAAGCAGGAAAGATATATACGGTTTGAGTATCATCTCTGTCCTGACAAATTCAGGCTGATGCACTCGGAAGCGGATTATGATGATGTGATAGAAAACCTTGAAACACATAAACAGATTGCGGAAGGCAACCCCCAATGCGGCCCCATAGCGCAATTAGACATCCCCGAACGTTTCCGCTGGCTGACGGCCGTCCGCAGTTCCATTATCCAGTCGTCACGTCCCCATCCCGGGAAAACCGGCGATCTGGATAAAACATTTGAGCGTTTGTTTGAAGAGTTGGTGAAGTGAAAATAAATATATTCATGAATTAAGATAGATTATCATTAGTGTCCACTAAAAATGATAAAATATAAAAATAACACATGTACAGAGTAATCTCCAATGTATCTAATTTGCCAATTGAGAAAACAATGAAACCAATATACCCATAAACGATAGTAAATATCGAACACGAAGGGTTTTGTTTTATTGTCTCCCATACCGGCCCGTTACCCCTTAAAAATAAAATAGACCGCGAGTACCAGAAAGACGAATCCAAGAAAGTGGTTCCATTTCAATTGGGTACCGAAAGCGAGGAATGAAAAAATGACGAAGACGACCAAAGTAATTACTTCCTGTATGACTTTCAGTTGCAGGAGAGAGAAACTGCCTCCGTTTCCTTCAAACCCGATACGGTTTGCCGGAACCTGAAAGCAGTATTCGAAAAAGGCAACCAGCCAACTGAAAACGATCACTCCGATAAGCGGTAATTTACTGAACCATGCATTTTCTGCCAATTTTAAATGTCCGTACCATGCAAAAGTCATAAAGACATTTGAACAGATCAACAGGCCGATAGTAATCAAATAATTCATTGTAACAACCTAAAAAGAAGTAAAAAAATCGCGCAAATGTACGCACAAGATTTTTATCTTCCAAAGGTTAATTCGATTTCATCAGACTATTTGAGTCGCCTTCGCTCCTCGATTTTCAATTCTACACTCGGCATAACCAAAGCAAGCATTGCTTCTGCGCTCGCTTAACGAAATAGTTCTTTTACCGGTTTTACACCGATACCGGGCTGGTCGTTAGGTATAATCTTTCCATTTTCAAGTTTTGCACCATCGAAACAATCATTCCCTATCAGGAGTGCACCATCGAGATCGGCAAAGTCCATTCCTGAATAGAGCTGGGCCGCGGCCGATATAGCACAAGAGGTTTCGGTCATACACCCTATCATTACCTTCATTCCCAATGAGGAAGCCAACTCCCGCATTTTCCACGCTTCATGCATACCGGTACACTTCATCAGCTTGATATTAATCCCGGAAAAGACTCCTTTTATACGCTCCACATCAGCAAGACGTTGTATCGACTCATCGGCAAAAATTGGAAGGGGGCTTTCTTCGGTGAGGCGGGCAATATTATCCAGATCCTGTTTCGGCATAGGTTGCTCTACCATCACTACCCCTTTCTCCTTCAGCCAGAAGATCATATCGAGTGCCTGTTGGCGGTCTTTCCACCCCTGATTGGCATCCACGGCCAACGGCAGATCGGTTTCTGAACGTATGGCTTCAATCATTCTCTTATCGTCAGGGCCACCTACCTTTACCTTCAGGATGTTGAATCGTCCAAGTGCCTCGCGTGTCTTTTCGCGCACCACTTCATCGCTGTCGATACCGATAGTAAAGGTAGTATCCGGCACATTGTATTTGTCCAATTTCCGTATCTTGTACCACGGCATACCTGCGATCTTCCCCACCAGATCATGCAGGGCAATATCAACAGCCGCCTTTGCCGCCGTGTTTTTCCCGGCAATGCTGTCAACATAAGCCATTATCCCTTCAATATGATCAGGCCCCGTAAAACCTGACAGATCCACTTTCCTGAGGAATTCGATCACCGAAGCCTGTGTTTCTCCAAGATAAGGAGGCAGGGACGCTTCGCCGTAACCTTCCAGCCCATCGTAATCTATTTTAATCAGAACCACTGGTGTGGTCGTACGTGAAAACCCGGAGATAGTGAAAGTATGGTTCAACTGCAGGTCGTAAGGAGTCCAGGATAGTTTCATTGTGCTGTTTGGTTGTCTGTTTCTTTTGGGAGAGCAAGCAGGCAGTATTGACGTTGCAGCCAGAGATGCGGCAGCCATGGCTGATATCTTTAGAAAGTGACGACGATCCTCTTTCATACTCTCATTGCTTATAAAATTCATTTTCGAAGATAGTCTCGATTCCTGATGTACCTACCATGCCGACAATACGTTTGGTTCGAAGATAACGGTTCCTGTTATACCCATCATACAACGGATCAGCCGGATCAAGACTACTGACATGGATATAATCGGAAGCGTGGATAAAACGGTTATTACCGATGTATATCCCTACATGTACCACCTTTTCTTCCGGATTGTCATCAGTGGCTTTTGAACCGAAAAAGAGCAGGTCTCCCGGCAAGGCATTACTGAAATCACCCTGATCATCTGTCAGTTTACCGCTATGAACCTGCTGGGAAGCATCACGGGCCAAAATGACACCGTGCATAAAATAAACGGTTTTGGTAAACCCGCTGCAATCCAATCCCCTGGAAGAAGTGCCTCCCCAAAGGTAAGGTATTCCCATAAACCGGTATGCGGTATTCACAATACTTTCACCGGTCAACTTAATACCCTTCAACCATTCTGTAGTTTCGACAGCATCCGATTTACTGACATATCCTTCACGACCGTCGGGATATTCCACATGATAGAATTCGCCATTAGCGCCTTTTATCATTAACATATTGCCCGTGACCAGATCAGAAACAGGCAAGGAATCTCTTTCCGGCTTCTCCAGTGAATGGGCAAAAACAGATGTAACAATAATCTTTGGTTTTTGCAGGTATTGCTGTAACTCCGGCTTTGTCATTGCTTTTACCGATCCGTTCATCCAACCAATATATTTATCCGGAGTCTGTATACGCCACCATCCACCGCGTTTCTCCAGTATCATTACCGGCATTCCCAACAATCCCTGGGATACCAATTCAGAACCGTAACGGGGTTCAGCACGAAGAGTCCCTGCCGAATTATAAATCACGCCCCATACTGTATCGCCCAGCTCCCGGTCAGGTAAAAGGCGAATACTGTCTCTCACAATTCCTGATATTGCTTTCGCCTGTAAAATCAGATCATCATAAGCCAACCTACTGTTCGTTTCACCTTTAAGGATAAGCTGGCCCCCTTGCTCCACAGCCTCCACATTGAATACCCCTACACGGCTGTCAGGTGCATATTTCTCCTTTAACAACTTAATCACAAAGTCCATATCACTATTCTGAGACATAACAGATAACGTTGAAAAGAACAAGACAAATAAAAAAAATATTTTTTGCATTTCAATTACCGCTATGAAAATTATGCGAAATATACGACTTTTTATTGAACTGAAAATAATATAATAAAAAATTCATATAAGACACAGAATATCACTATCTTTGCTTTTATCACACTAGAAACCGCATATTATGAGAAGAGGAAAGCAGCACCCCATTACGGTATTCATTATTGCCCTTTTCTGTATAGGGCTGATCACCTGCGCATCGAACAGTACTAGAAACCAGCAAAAGAAATCAGATATCCACATGACAGATCTTCCCCAGCGACACGACGAAGCAAAAAAACTAGCCAAAGAATTAAAGAAAAAAGGCATTTCCGACAAGCGTGTTTTAACGGCTATCGGCAATATCCCGAGACATTCATTTATCGACGCGCAACTCTCTGCATACGCTTATGAGGATCGTCCACTACCGATTGAAAGTGGACAAACCATCTCTCAACCTTTCACAGTAGCCTGGCAGACCCAGCTATTGCAATTGAAACCGGGTGAAAAAGTACTGGAGATAGGAACCGGCAGTGGATATCAAGCAGCCGTACTATGCGAAATGGAGGCAGAGGTTTACAGCATAGAGAGGTACTACAACCTGTATGAAAGTGCCAAAGAGACCCTGAACAAATTGGGATATTATCCGAATCTCTTTTTTGGTGATGGCTTCGAAGGACTGCCCGAACATGCCCCTTTCGACAAGATACTTATCACCGCTGCACCGGAGAAGATCCCTGAAAAGCTATTACAGCAACTACGCATAGGTGGATGGATGGTTGCACCTGTGGGAGGACGGGCAGGACAAAAAATGACCGTTATCAGGAGGATAAGCGAGAATGAATTCAAGGAGTCGGAGCACGGGGATTTTATCTTTGTCCCCATGCAGGAAGGAACAGTAAAATAGAAATATTCCAAGGGATCGGATAAAAAAAGCTGCCGCTGTATTTCTACAACGACAGCAGGAAATTGAGCAAACAGGGAAGTTTCATTTACCGATCGGTAAACGGCTCAACCGCCTTATATTTTTCACATCGGTATAGTCGTACTGGTATATCCCGTCTTCTGCAATCATCATCAGCACATTATTGAAGGGGATCACATCAAACCCGTCAATATCTTTGAAATGCGCAAGTATATTGTCCTTATACATAATGGCACTCGGATTTTCAGCGTTGAATACCCGCAGACCGTCATCACAGACGAAAAGTGTACCATTATCGATCCCCAGCCCTTTGGGGTTTTTCATGTTGTAGGTGACAATGTGTTGGGGTTTCTTTACATCGCTCACATCCACAACGATCAGTTCATTGGCGTCTTGACCGCAAAAGGTACCGGAACGAACGGTTACATAGGCGATGTCGTTTTCCACCACCACCGGATCACAACCGAACACATGGGTAATCATGGACTGACGCTCGGGTTTTAACGGATCTTCCAACGAATAAATGATCATCCCCGTGGGGGTTCCCATGAACATACAGTTCTTGTAGCTGAAAATGGTTTCTACACTGAAGCCCACATATATATCTTCACCGGTTTTTACGGGTGTCTCTCCTGATAAATCGAAGATCCCGAGCATATTGTTCATTACAGTATAAAGATTGTCCTGATAAATAGCAAAGCGCGACATGGAGCCGACTACCCCTACGCTTCCTCCGTCAGCCTTGGCGGAAAAGTTGTACATCGCATCTTCTGTCACACCGCCCCAACTCCACCAACGGGGTTTGTAATTACGAACCAGCTCTTTTCTCTCCACGGTTTTCCATCCCACAACGACCTTGTTGCCCCGATCCGCAAATTTATCATAATCGATACCGAATCCATTTTCCGTTAATGGTAATGCCTCTGGAAAAACCTCTTCTTTCCGCCCTTTGAGCACCGGTTTAGCCGGATCATTGATATCGAACCAAACTAAATCGACATATGAATCGGCATACAGCATATTATCACGCACATGCATATCTGCATTTCCCAATAATTCGATAAAAGCAATATTGCGCGGATCCGACGGATTGCGATTGTCAATTATATGGATTCCTTTCTCCGGTTGGGAAATATAGAGGTACTCGTCATAAAAAACAATTTTCCCCTGTTTTTCAATAGGCTTAGGTCCTTCCATATCGACCGCGCTCCTGAATTCAGAAGCCGACATAAACACAGGCTCATTCACAGTGTAGGTAACATATTCATCTACATAATCCTTGCATCCCGGTAAAACGAATAATCCGGTAATCAATAATAAGAAAGTCAGTTTTTTCATGATCAAACTATTTTTTAAATTAAGAAACTGTTTAAATTTTACCGAAATATTTTTTATAATTGTACTGTCTATTTTTCTTTGCTACTATTTTGGTCTCTTTTGCGCATCTTTTTCACTTTTTCCTTTTGATTTAGCCCGCTAAATCCGCAAGAAAAAAAATAAAAAATCTATTTCAAAATAGATTCAAAATAGTATAGCAATAAAATTTAAACAGTTTCTAAAAATCAAGAATGAAAAATGAAAACTAAAAACCAGGAAATTATTCATTATTCATTATTCACTCTTAATTATTCATTATTCACTTAAACTGTAGTCTTATCCCCATATTCAATCCGAATATCAACGGATTTTCCGTGCGGGCACTCATTGGTTGGTTATTCCTGAAATAGTAGACAATCCGAGGCTCACCGAACAGACTTAAGTTCCCCTGCAACTGATAGCTGAATCCGGCTCCGCCCTGTGCAGAAAACTGTAACCCTTTGATCCTGCTATAGAGATTAGTGTGATATACCACGCCACCATTCTGCTCGATCTCCTGTTTGTAAATTGAGCGAAGTCCCTTCTCGACGCTCCCGCCACCCAGCAAATACACGTTCCATACATCATTTTGCCACACGGTATATCTCAGGTTTACCGGTATACCTAAATAGTGTTGCCGTAATGTCCCCCGGTAAATGAAATTATCATTGCGCCTGTAACGAGAAGAAAGGTAAGTGTAGGACAATCCGGTTTCCAGGGTCATGTCCTCAGCAATTGGAAAATCAGCCGTCAGGCTGAATGAGACGGGAAGACGATGAATGACCTCGGTATAATCATCCGGATCAAGTAGGTTGTACTCTCCTCCGGAACCCACTTCACTTCCATCATGAAGGCCACCCCCCGGAAAATAACCGTCATATATTTTTTCATCAGTATCATAAATACCTAATGAAAAATCCAAAGGGGCACCACCGCTCCCCAAAGCCGCTATCAACGACCGAAGTCCGCGTTGCTCCTGAGGAGGGGAAGAATTACCATTCTCAGCCAATAACCCTCCCACCGGAAGTTCTTCCACCTCATACCTTATAACTTCTTCCTGATTGGGCATCTTCTCCGGCACTGGGATCCCACCTGATATTTCATTTTCTGACAACTCAGCAACTTCAATCGGATCCAGAACATCAACCAACTCTACAATTTCTTCTGCCGGTTTTACATCCTCAGTTGGCATAGCACTCTGCGACGGTTTTGGAGATCCTGTCTGATCCGTAGTTGCTGCTACCTGTATCCTGCTTTCCGGCTTTATAACTTTTTCCTTTCTTATTTGTTCGAGGGATTGCGAGTCCTCTGTAAGTAAAAGTTCGTTCTCAAAAGGGTTCAATAAAAACAATACCGAGAGCAATACCACAGCTACGCCTGCTACCCCCCACGACCAATAGGTGAAAACAGGCTTCCTGCATGGCCGGAGTCTGTCCGTTAACGAATCCCACACCTCTGGGTCTACAGGTATCCGATGCTCGCGCAGCTTATTGCCGACTTTCCTCGCAAAGTCATCCGGTTTATCTATATATTTATCATCTGACCGCATTTTTGCTACCTGTTTATCTGTGATCCATTAATTCTGTGACCTTCTTTTGCAATAACTGCCTCGCCCTGAAAAAGAAAGACCGTGACGTACTTTCGGGTATATTCAGCAATGCGGCAATTTCCCGATGGCTAAAACCCTCCACTGCAAAGAGATTAAAAACCGTTCGGTGGGTATCGGGAAGTTCGTCGATACAACGGATTAAATCGTCAGCTGTGATATCTGCCATATCGGGAATACTTCCGGATACTTCTATCTCTATACCTGTTAACAGTTCTTTCTGCTTCAGGCGATTCTTCTTCCGCATATAATCGAGTGAGGTATTCACAAAAATTTTCCTTATCCATCCCCCAAAAGAACCTTTTCCCGAATATTGTCCTATTTCAACAAAAATTTTCAGGAAGCCTTCCTGTAACACGTCTTTGGCATCTTCCATATCGGAGACATAGCGCCTGCATAGAGCCATCATGGCAGGAGCGTACTGGTCGTACACTTCTTTCCTCGCCCACAATTTTCCCTGCTTGCAAGCAAGTATTAATCGTTGTTCCGACATAAAATTTCCCTGTTTATTATAATGACGTTCGTTGAAAGCAAAACGTTGCAGAGATACAACAAATTTTTGGTTATTTTTTTTAATCCGAATGTAATTCGGAAAGTGTATGCATTTAAGGAGAAGAAAAGGTCAATATGCCAATGGGGAATTCAATAATTATTAATCAGCAGATTTATCAATCTACCAATCAGTAAATCAACAAATCTGCTAATCAACATGTATGCTAATAACTACACCCGGAGAGGTCACTCACTCCCCTTACTGTAATTGGGCGCTTCACGCGTGATCATCACTCCGTGGGGGTGACTTTCAACATATCCGGCAGAAGAAATACGGGTGAATTTTGCCTCATGCAATGTCTTCATATTCGCAGCTCCGCAGTAACCCATACCGGAACGAAGGCCTCCTACCATCTGATAGATCACTTCCTGCAGTGTTCCTTTAAACGGTACACGGGCTTCGATCCCTTCCGGAACAAGCTTCTTGATATCATCCTCCACATCCTGGAAATAACGGTCTTTCGATCCTTGTTGCATGGCAGAGAGTGAACCCATTCCACGATACGATTTGAATTTACGGCCGTTGAAGATAATTGTCTCGCCCGGCGACTCTTCCGTGCCGGCAAGCAATGAACCCATCATCACCGATGAGCCTCCTGCCGCCAACGCTTTTACAATATCTCCCGAATAGCGCAATCCACCGTCAGCGATCACAGGAACACCCGTACCTTTCAGTGCGGTAGCCACTTCATAGATAGCCGACAACTGGGGTACCCCTACTCCGGCAATTACACGGGTGGTACATATCGATCCGGGGCCTATTCCCACCTTTACGGCATCGGCACCGGCATCGACCAAAAACCTGGCGGCATCTCCGGTAGCAATATTACCCACCACCACATCGATTTCGGGGAAGGTCTTCTTTACCAGTCTAAGCATATCTGCCACCCCTTTAGAATGGCCATGCGCAGTATCGATCACGATCGCATCCACACCCGCCTCAATAAGGGCCGTAGCCCTTTCGACAGAGTCGTGCGTCACACCAATCCCGGCTGCCACACGTAACCGTCCCTGCTCATCTTTGCAGGCAAACGGCTTATCCTTCGCTTTTGTGATATCTTTATAGGTGATCAGACCAACCAGCTTATTATTGGAGTCAACCACGGGCAGTTTTTCGATTTTATATTGCTGAAGAATCTCCGCGGCATCCTCGAGGTTAGTCGTCTGGCGGGTAGTGACCAAATTCTCCTTTGTCATCACTTCACTGATCTGCTTCTCCATCGACTTCTCAAAACGGAGATCCCGGTTAGTAACGATACCCACTAGTTTATTATCCCTGTCCACTACAGGAATCCCGCCGATTTTGAACTCGCCCATCATAGCCAGGGCGTCAGACACTTTCCGGTCGGGAGTGATACTGATGGGATTCAGGATCATTCCGTTTTCGGCACGTTTTACCGCACGTACCTGCTTGGCCTGATCCGCAATACTCATATTCTTATGGATTACACCGATCCCTCCTTCGCGGGCAATCGCGATGGCCATTGTGGTTTCGGTCACTGTATCCATAGCAGCCGACACCATAGGAATATTAAGTGATATATTTCTGGAAAACTGTGTAGAGAGATCTACATTTTTGGGGAGTACCTCCGAATAAGCGGGGACTAACAGAAGGTCGTCGAAAGTCAACCCTTCCATGATGATTTTATCTGCAATAAATGACATAAGTTTTCACTTTAAATTTTTATTGCATACAAAAGTAGGTATTTTTTCGCGAACTAATCTGATCTCTGATGTTAATTTTAATGATAGACTTTCCTAATGTTGTTTTATCCTGCTATGGCAAGATATTTAGATTTTTAAATACTTTGGTAATATGCTCCAGAGAGTAATCTATCTGCTCTTTGGTATGTGTCGCCATCAACGAATAGCGAATGAGCGTATCGCCCGGGGAAACTGCCGGAGATACGACCGGATTGACAAAGATACCTTCTTCAAACAGAAGCTTGGTAACGAGGAAAGTCTTGTCATTGTCACGCACATAGAGAGGCATAATGGGTGTTGCGGTCGGTCCCAACTCAAAACCTCTTTCTTTGAACTGGTTGATGGCATAATGGGTAAGTTCCCACAAATTTTTCACCCGTTCGGGTTCCGCCTTCAATATATCGAGAGCGGCTGATGCAGCAGCAGTGGCAGCAGGGGTAATACTTGCACTGAATATATTCGTCCGGGCATTGTGCCGCAGGTAATTGATAACTGGATAATCGCCCGCCACAAAACCACCGATTGATGCCAGAGATTTACTGAAAGTACCCATCACCAGATCCACATCATTAAGCAGGCCAAAATGATCGCACACTCCACGTCCACTGTATTTTCGACCGAGAACACCCAGGCTATGGGCTTCATCAACCATAATATTGGCATTATATTTCTTTGCCAATTTCACAATCTCGGGCAGATTGGCCAGATCTCCCTCCATGCTGAATACACCATCTACAACAATTAATTTCACCTTTCCCTGATGGCAGCGTTTTAATTGTTTCTCCAAATGCACCACATCGTTATGACGAAATTTAAACTTTGTAGAATAGGAAGTACGAAGTCCCTCTATAATGGAAGCATGATCCCTTTCATCCCAGATAATAAAATCATCCCTTCCTGTGAGACATCCCAGTACCCCCTCATTGACGGTGAAGCCGGTAGAAAATACAATGGCCTCATCCTTATTCATGAAATTAGCAAGTTTCCGTTCCAACTCCAGGTGAATATCGAGTGTACCGTTCAGGAAGCGGGAACCGGCCATCCCGGTACCATATTTTTTTGTTGCAGCAATAGCCGCCTCTTTCACTTTCGGATGATTGGTCAACCCCAAATATGCATTGGAACCGAACATCAACACTTTTTTTCCGTTGATGACTACCTCGGTATCCTGGTCACTCTCAATAGCCCGGAAATAGGGGTAGATACCCGCCGCCTTTGCACGTTGCGGAGCATCATATTTCATCATTTTTTCCCTTAAAAGATTCATCTGAAAAAAATTTAAAGAATAAGCCCCCACTTAAAAAAGTACCGGAAGCATCTTTTTAACCATGAACGCAATCAATTTGCAAAGATAGTAATTAATTTAAATTTCCGAAGTAGGGTTAATTTTTGAAATAGGGAGAATATTGTTGAAACTATGTACTTATAAACATTTTAACCCGAAAAGCGTTTTAACTTCAATAGACATTAAACATGATAAACAGACAGAATTATGGTAAGTAAAGAATTAGAAATTGCAATTAATAAACAGATCAATGCCGAACTTTGGTCGGCTTATCTCTATCTTTCCATGTCGGTACATTTTGCGCACAAAGGTCTTCCCGGCTTCGCGAACTGGTTCAAAGTACAGTTTAAGGAAGAACAGGATCATGCCCACAAGTTGATGAATTATCTTATTTCCAAAGGGAACAGGGTAGAGCTGCAACCCATTGACAAAGTAGACACATCGTGGGATTCGTTACTGCATGCATTTGAAGTAACATTAGAACACGAGAGGGTTGTTACCTCCCTTATCAACAATCTGGTAGCCATGTCACGCAAAGAAAATGACTTTGCTTCAGAGAATATGCTGCAATGGTTCGTAAGCGAACAGGTAGAAGAGGAAGAAACCGCACAGAGTCTGATTGACGGGTTAAGGCTGATCGGCGATAATGGTTTTGGTATTTATACGATGGACAAGGAGTTGTCCAAGAGGAGTTATACTCCACTCGACACAACTACGGACAGCGAATAATTTTTACACCGTTAATAATAATCAGAAAGATTTATAAAATTGCTTATTTTTTCCCCGGCAATCCTTTTTATATTTATTTTTACCGCCTGAAGTGTAAAATATCAATATGGATAATAAATACAAGAAACTGATCAAGTGTGTGTTGTTGGACACTGTTGGTATGGCCTCTTTAGCCATCCCTGTTATCGGCCCGTTTCTGGACGTCGTCTGGGCTCCCATAGCCGCCTCCATCAGTTATAAGATGTTCGGGGAGAGAAAAGGGAAGTATACCTCACTGATCACCTTCCTTGAAGAATTGTTACCGGCTACCGACGTGATACCCTCTTTCACCATTTTCTGGTTCCTGTTCGATTTCCTGGGCATAGGGAAAGAAAAAAGCCATTTAGGGAAAACTCCCGATGCCGGTTTCGCAAAAGTACGGCAATAAATATAAGTTTCACTAAATAGCAAATAATTCCATACCCATAAAGAAAAAATAAAATAATCAAATGCATTATAAAAAGGTCTTCATCGCTGTTACAGCGATATTTCTATTGCTTTCCTGTTTCTCCGGAGCTTCAAACAAGACAGAGAGTTCCCTCTTGTGGAAAATATCAGGAAATGGATTACAGAAACCATCCTATATTTTCGGGACACATCACCTTGTCCCTATCTCCTTTCTGGATAGTATACCCGGAATTGAGGCTGCTTTCGAAGAAACAGAGCAGACCGTAGGTGAACTCGACATGAGTAATATGTCTGAAATGCAGATGAAGATCATGGGTGAAGGCATGCTGCCACCGGATATTGCCTACGCGACTTTACTTTCTCCTGAAGATACAGCGGTGCTGGACAGTATGCTCCGTGCCGTAGTGGGAGTTGGTCTCGACCAATTGGGACAACTAAAACCGGCCATGCTCTCAAACCTGATCTCCATCTCACTCTACCAACGATATTATCCTTCTGTAGCTTCGGCGCAAAACATCGATTATTACTTCCAGGAAGAAGCACTGAAACGGTCACGTCCGGTAGTAGGACTTGAGACTGCAGAAGATCAGATCTATGTATTATTGAATTCGCAATCATTGGAACGCCAGGCTGAGATGTTGACCTGTATGATAAAACATCCTGAACTGTTGAAAGAGCAGATGGATGAAATGCAGGTAGCTTACCATGCTCAGGATATCCAGGCCCTGCGCAAACTGTACGAAAAGGAAATACCCAACGATCCCTGCCCTTCTACGGAAGAGGAAAAAAATGTGCTGAACGGCAACCGCAACAGAAAGTGGTTGGAGAAATTACCTTCTATTATGGAAGAAAATTCCTCATTTATTGCCGTTGGCTGCCTGCATCTGCCGGGTGATGACGGACTGATTGAAGGACTGAAGAAATTGGGATATAATGTGGAAGCAGTCAGGTGAAACAGAATACCCCTGATGTGTATGAAACCGGATAGCTTTTCCATCGCTGCAATACATCATAAATCCCAGGGTTGAAATTTTATATATGCCCCCATATTATTCAATCGTATTCTCAAAATAACGCAAACCCAAGCAATAATAGAACTCCCATTATAGTAACTGATGAGGGGTAATATGAATGCAGATATCATCTTTTCTGCAACAATACCACATTTTCCACATGATGCGTGTGGGGAAACATATCTACGGGCTGTACACTGACAACCTTATACTTCCCGTCAAGCAGGCTCAGGTCGCGTGCCTGTGTGGCAGGGTTACAGCTTACATATACAATACGCTCCGGTGCTGCCAACAGAATTACATCAATCACATCATTATGCATACCGGCACGGGGCGGGTCAGTGATAATCACATCCGGGCGACCGTGCTCTGAAATAAAACCGGAGGTAAGTACATCTTTCATATCCCCGGCAAAAAAGATAGCGTTATCTATTCCATTCAGACGGGAATTCTCATTTGCGTCATAAATGGCCTCAGGTACATATTCTATTCCTACTACCTTTTTAGCATTCCGCGCCACAAAATTGGCGATACTACCGGTACCGGTGTAAAGGTCGTAAACGATCTCTTCTCCTGTTAATTGCGCAAAATCACGCGCCACCTTATAAAGATTATATGCCTGCTCGCTATTGGTTTGAAAAAATGATTTGGGTCCGATTTTGAATTTAAGTCCCTCCATTTCTTCGTAAATATGATCGCGCCCCCGCCAGATAATCACTTCCTGATCGGTGATCGTATCGTTGGCTTTTTGGTTGACGATATAGAGCAATGAAGTGATTTGCGGAAATTCTCCTGCAATAAAATCCATCAGTTTCTCCCTTTTCTCCGGATCATCTTCATAAAATACCACAATCACCATCCATTCTCCAATGGAACTGTTGCGGATGATAACCGTACGCATCAGTCCCTCCTGGTTGCGAAGATCAAAAAAAGAATAATCGTTCTCCAGGCAAAATTCCCGGACTGCATTCCTTATCTGGTTGGAGAGGTCATCCTGAAGCCAGCATTTATCGATATTCAACACTTTATCGAACATGCCGGGAATATGAAAACCCAGTGCATTCATATTGTCGAACGTCTCGTTGCTGGCTATTTGTGCTTCGGTCAGCCATTTCTTATTGGAAAAAGTAAATTCCAGTTTATTCCTGTAAAAGGTGGCATGAGGCGCACCCAGAATAAGGTTAAAGTCGGGCAGATCGATCTTTCCTATCCGCTCAAGGTTATCCGTCACCTGCCGGTGCTTTTGCTTCAACTGCTCGTTATAAGGCAACATCTGCCACTTACAACCGCCACATACTCCAAAATGACTACAAAATGGCACCGTTCTGTTTTCTGCATATTTTTCAATGCGTACCACCCTACCCTCTGCAAAGCTGTTCTTTTTCCGTGTCAACTGAATATCCACCACATCTCCGGGCACTGCAAAAGGTACGAAGACAGCCATGCCGTCCACCTTGGCAATCGCCTTACCCTCGGCAGCCACATCAGTAATCAGTATATTTTCCAGAAGGGGTAGTTGTTTTTTCTTTCTTACCATCTTGTCCATTGTTTTGAGGCACAAAGATAGTGAAAGGTAAGCGCAGAATATCAAACTTATTTGAAGATTCTGCCGAACTGCATCCTATATTCTATAAAGATAAAAAAGTTATTTGTCGGTCTTTTTATAACTGGTTAAATTCTCAATGGTGCGTTGCTGTGAATCAATAATATTGATTAGTTGTCGGTTGACATCAGTTTCATAATGAGACTCCGGTTCTGTGATCACCTGATCACTTTTATCATGTTCCTTTCTCATTTCTCCTCTGCCGGTAATCAACCAATCCGGATTTAACCAATCAATTGATTGGATAATTTTTAATAATATCTCATATCCGGGATAACTTCTTCTATTTACAACAATATTCCTGACAGTTTGATCTTTTGATCCGATTTTTTTCGCAAATTGTGCAGGCACCCCATTACACTCAATTTCAATAATTTGAGCAATTCTGTCAAAAATAGTTTCATTTTCCATAGAAAAAGCAATCATTTTATTTGTTTATATCAATAATATTATTGATATTTGCAAAACGAAATAAATTATTACAAAGTAAACGTTTTTATTTCACTTTTGAAATAGCAGGAAAACGCTATTTCCTTAACTAATACATAAAAAATGGAAAGAAATTCGTTTCAGAAAGGCCTCGGGCAAGTACAGGTAAAAGATTTGGCTGAAGTTAAGGCTAAATTAATGCAGGCGCTTGGTATTCGAACATCGCAGGGGCTCGGGTATCGTATCCGGGGTGTGTATTCCCTGAAGGTGCACGAAAAGGAGTTAATAGAATCTATCTTCGCTGAATATGGAATTAAGGATATCTGGGGTTCGTAGAGTATGTCTTGCAAGTAAAAGGAAACCACACAATTCAGTCCGCCATTCAGATAAATAGAAGAAAATGCATATATCGCTTCTTTAAGGGAATAGAATCATTATAACTTCCATACACTGATAAAAAATCAATAAAGTATGGATGAAAAAGGTAAACTAATCACATGAAAAAGAAGAATCAAGCCAGTGAAAAGTGGCTCGAGATTATTATTTGTATCCTTTTAGCTATAATACTGATTGGACTGCTCGCTTGTCTGATTATCTTAACCACCTGATTTTATAATCTGTTACCTTCAGACAGGTACAAAGAAATTATTGATACGACTTAAAAAGATTTTTCAGATTTAATTCAGAAATTATACCGTTCTTTGCTTACAAGTTCCAAGTCTTGCATCTTGGCTTTTGGTTCTTGACTCTAAACATATATAGCCATATGAAGATATTGATAGTGGAAGACGAACCCTCCTTGCAGGAGTTGATCAGGCGAACCCTGGAAAGAGAAAGATATGTGGTGGAATGTGCTTCAACCTATCAATCGGCCCTTCGGAAGATCGAAGATTACGAATACGATTGTATCCTGTTGGATATTATGCTTCCCGATGGTAACGGGTTATTGATACTGGAAGCTTTAAAGAAAATGCAAAAACCGGACAATGTGATCATTATCTCGGCTAATGACGCACTGGAAGATAAAATTGGAGGACTGGAACTGGGCGCAGATGACTATCTGGCTAAACCCTTTCATCTGGCCGAACTGATTGCCCGGATCAGGAGTGTTATACGACGGAAACAACAGGACGGCAACATGGCTATTGAGATAGGCAATGTGAAAATTTATCCTGATGGATTCAAGGTTACAGTTGGCGATAAGGATATAGACCTTAACCGCAAGGAATATGACATACTTTTCTATTTTGCAAATCGCAGCAACCGGCTGATCAATAAACATACGCTCGCAGAAGCGGTGTGGGGCGACCATATCGATCAGGTCGATAATTTCGACTTCATTTATGCGCAGATCAAAAACCTGAGGAAGAAACTGAAAGAATCCGGGGCAAGCATAGAAATAAAAGCCGTATACGGTATCGGCTACAAACTAATTATTGAATAATTACTAATGAAACTGATCTACCATATCATCATCCGTTTAAGTATTGTGCTCAGTATTGTCCTGGCTATATGGGCCGTCTTCTTTTATATGAGGATGATCGATGAAATAAACGATGAAACCGACGACTCACTGGAAGATTACTCCGAACAGATCATCATGCGTCAGCTTGCTGGAGAAGAAATGCCTTCTGAAAGCAACAACTCAAATAACCAATATTACCTGAAAGAAATAACTGCCGGGGAGGCACAAAGCAAACCCCATATTCATTATATCGACTCCATGATATATATACCACTCAAAAGGGAAACAGAGCCGGCTCGTATACTCACTACCATCTACAGGGATGAAAACGAAAAATACTACGAATTGGTTGTCGCCATACCCACCATTGAAAAAAAAGATCTCAAGGAGGCCATTCTTTACTGGATGATCTTTCTGTATTTCGGACTTTTATTTTGCATCCTCCTGATCAATGTCTGGATATACCACCAGAGTAACCGCCCCCTGCATAAATTACTTGCATGGCTCAATAGATACAAGATAGGAAAAGAAAATACTCCTTTAAACAATGATACGGGCATCACCGAATTCAAGAGACTGAACGAGGCAGTCGTCAAAAGTATGCAACGCAGCGAGGAAGTCTTCGAGGAACAAAAACTATTCATCGGGAATGCCTCCCATGAAATACAAACTCCCCTGGCCGTATGCCGTAACCGACTGGAAAACCTGATGGAAGACGAGTCCCTCACCGAAACCCAACTGGAAGAGTTGTCGAAAACACTCCGGACCCTTGAACAGATCACCAGGTTAAATAAAACACTACTACTGCTCTCCAAAATAGAAAACAGGCAGTTTCCCGGCACACATCAGATTGAGTTAAACTCTATCATAAAAAAGAATATCAACGACTATCGGGAAGTGTATGCCTATATGAATGTAGAAGTTGAAATCAGGGAATCCGGCATATTTAAAGTAATAATGAATGAAACGTTGGCTGATATACTGGTCAACAACATTATCAAAAATGCTTTTGTCCACAACATCGCAAATGGAAAGATCGTTATCGAAATCTCTCCGCCGAAACTTGTTATCAAAAACAGCGGACAGGAATTCACCCTTGACTCCCAACTTATTTTCAAGAGATTCTACCAGGGGAATAAAAAACCTGAGTCCTCAGGGCTGGGTCTGGCCTTGATCAAATCAATATGCGATTTGGAAAAACTACATATAAGCTATGCTTTTGAGAATAATTTTCATCGTTTTGAAATCTCCCGGTAAAAATTTCATTTTCTTTTCAGAATCAAGTTATAGCTTTGCCAATGTATTAACTGAAATAAAAAGAAATCACAAATGAAAAAATTAATTCTTCTATTCCTATGTGTGACAGCTATTCACGTATCAACCCAAGCCGGCAACGACAGACCTATCAGTTTTGATCAACTGCCGGCCCAGTCTCAGCAGATGATCAAAAAATATTTCCCCAACCAGTCCGTTGCATTGGTTAAAATGGAACGTGAATTTTCGGGAAAAAGCTATGAAGTCATTTTCACCAATGGAAACAAAGCAGAATTTGACAGGAAAGGTATCTGGAAAGAGATTGATTGCAAGTACACGGAACTTCCTTCGGAAGTAGTGCCTCCGCAAATCGCTAATTATGTGAGGACGAATTATCCCGATTTTAAAATAACCAAAATAGAAAAAAAGAGTCGAAACCGGCATGAGATCGAATTATTGAATGGCATGGAACTGAAATTCGACGCTAACTTTAATGTAATTGATATTGATGATTAAGAAACTGTTTTGAATTTTACGAGTAATTATTTTACACTTATTTTTTCACTCTTTCATCTTGTTTTTTGCCCTTTTTTGCGCCTTCGAATTTTCATTTCTTTCAAGTAGCCCGCTACATTTCAATAAATGAAAATCC